>JACCDL010095509.1_pt1 | contig 14109 bp, 15 predicted proteins | sample 7441931 | NCBI WGS metagenome assembly JACCDL01 (sample SAMN15323437, study PRJNA562643) | freshwater metagenome | isolation source: river surface water | place: USA:Blue River Watershed | collected 2017-08-16 | reverse complement strand
CTACTAGCACCGGCTCCTAACTTCTCATCTCGCCACTATCCTTAGCCTATGTCGCTCCCAACGAGAAAATCGCGCGCATTGCGCCTCGGGCTGGTCATCGCACCGATGGTTTTGGCGCTCAGTGGTTGTTCAAAAGTTTCTACCCTCGGCTTTCCAGAAGGAGTTACTAGCGTCAATGACATCTCACTGCCACTTTGGCAAGGGGCATGGATTGCAGGCGGAGTAGTTGGAGTAATCACCCTCATTTTGATCTTGTGGCCAGCAGTATTCCACAGAGCAAAAGCGTCTAAAGGTGAATTTCCAAAGCAAACCCAGTACAACGTTCCAGTTGAAATTGTCTACACCGTCATCCCATTCATCATCATTGCGGTCTTGTTTTATTTCACCGCCGTTAAGCAGAACGAAATTACTGAGAAGTCAACGAATGTAGCCCACGAAATTACCGTTAATGGCATCCAGTGGTCATGGCAGTTTGGCTATCCAGAGGCGGGCGAGAACGTTGTCGTGACAGGCACTCCAGAGAAGCCACCAACTCTCGTAATTCCTGTTGGAGAGCGCGTTCGTTACATCATCACTTCAAGTGATGTTGTGCACGCTTTCTATGTTCCAGCTTTTATGAATCAGATCCAGAATTTGCCAGGTGTAACAAACCAGATTGAATTTACTGCAAATAAAATTGGCGAATACCCGGGGTACTGCAACATCCTCTGCGGACGTAGCCATACCTATATGCGATTTACTGTCAAAGTGGTATCACAGGCTGATTATCAGAAATATCTAGAGACGTTGAAGGCGAGTGCGGCATGACAACATATGCAGAGCGACCAGTAATAACACCCGCTCCAGGTATCGCACCTGCAACAAAGGGAAAAAACTTTGTTAAATGGATAACCTCAACAGATCACAAGACAATCGGTTATCTCTATTTGATGACTTCATTTGCTTGGTTCCTCATTGGTGGAATTCTTGCCTTAATTCTGCGATTTGAATTAACTCGTCCTGGGATGCAGTTCATTTCAACAGAGCAGTACAACCAGGTATTTACAATGCATGGAACAATCATGTTGCTGATGTTTGCAACGCCTCTCTTTGTTGGCTTTGCGAATGTGATTATGCCGCTCCAGATAGGCGCTGCCGACGTTGCCTTCCCTCGTTTGAATATGTTCTCCTATTGGCTCTATCTCTTCGGCGGAATCATGGCCTTTGCGGGATTTCTAGCCCCAGGTGGCGCAGCCTCATTCGGATGGACCGCTTACGCACCACTTGCTAACTCAACGTACTCTCCAGGAATTGGCGGAGATCTCTGGGTCGTTGGTCTTGCAATTGGTGGTCTCGGAACAATTCTTGGTGGCGTTAACTTCATAACTACAATTTTTACGATGCGCGCACCCGGCATGACTATGTTCCGTATGTCCATCTTTTCGTGGAACGTTCTTCTTACTTCGATCCTCGTACTTCTAGCGTTTCCTCCACTCGCAGCAGCACTTCTTGCTCTGGAGTCAGATCGAATTTATGGCTCGCATGTTTTTGATCCAGCTAATGGTGGCGCGATGCTCTGGCAGCATCTCTTTTGGTTCTTCGGCCACCCTGAGGTATACATCTTGGCACTTCCATTCTTTGGAATCGCGACTGAGATTTTGCCAGTCTTTAGCCGCAAACCAATCTTCGGATATAAAGGTTTGATTGCTGCAACAATCGCAATCTCGGCTCTCTCTGTTGCTGTCTGGGCTCACCATATGTTTGCCAGTGGTCAGGTTCTCCTTCCCTTCTTCTCATTTATGACTTTCTTGATTGGTGTTCCTACGGGAGTAAAGTTCTTTAACTGGATCGGCACAATGTGGCGAGGACATGTCACCTTTGAAACTCCGATGCTCTGGGTTATGGGCTTCCTTGTCACATTCCTCTTCGGCGGAATCACCGGAATCATCTTGGCTTCACCACCACTTGATTTCGCAGTTTCGGCCTCCTACTTCGTTGTTGCTCACTTCCATTATGTTCTCTTTGGAACTGTGGTCTTTGCGATGTTCGCAGGCTTCTATTTCTGGTGGCCAAAGATGACAGGCAAAATGCTTAATGAACGTCTTGGAAAGATCCACTTCTGGACACTCTTCTTTGGTTTCCACATCACGTTCTTGATCCAACACTGGTTGGGCATTAAGGGATTCCCTCGCCGCTATGCCGATTACTTGGCTACCGATGGATTTACTGGCATGAATATGATTTCGACAATTGGTTCATTCTTATTGGCTCTCTCAATGATTCCATTCGCAATCAACGTCTGGATTACGCGCAAGAGTCCAAAGGTTGAGGTAGATGACCCGTGGGGTTACGGCTCATCTCTCGAATGGGCGACTTCATGTCCGCCACCCCGTCACAACTTCTTGACCATGCCACGCATTCGCTCTGAGCGACCAGCATTTGATCTGCATCATCCGCACATTAAGACTGAAGGACATTAAGCATGAAGGTAAATTGGCAGCTCTTTGTCGGCCTCAGTGTCTTCTACGTCCTTATGACAATCATCTATTGGTATGTCGGTGGTGAACCTGTTGGAATTGCAGGAATGCTTCTCTCTGCATGCCTAGCGGGAATGGTCGGTTTCTATCTCTGGTTCACTCAAAAGCGAATCGGTCACGTGATGCCAGCAGATAACCTCACCGCTGAGATTTCAGATGGCGCTGGCGAACTGGGGTTCTATAGCCCGCACTCATGGTGGCCGCTTCCCGTGGCTGCAAGTGCAATTGGAATGGGCTTTGGCCTCATCATCGGGTGGTGGCTTACTGTTATTGCGTTAGCAGCGCTGGTTATTAACGTCATCGGTTGGGTTACAGAGTACGAAAAACCCCTTGATGATCCTTCCATGACTGCTCATCACTAAAGAGCAACTATGCAGGTACGCGCAGAGATACTCGCTGTAGATTTTCCTGATACCGCAGCAGCTCGAATAGTTATCAAAGCGCCACCGTCAAAAATTTTCGATTTCCTGGCAGATCCCAGTGCTCATACTTTATTTGATGGCTCTTCCACGGTAAATAAAGTTATCTCAGGACCACGTCGTCTTTCACTCGGTGCTCGCTTTGCTATGTCAATGAAAATTAGAGTGCCGTATCGGATCACAAATGAGGTTGTTGCCTTCGAAGAGAATCGCAAGATTACCTGGCGCCACCTCATGAAATGGACTTGGTCCTACGAATTGGTAGATCTTGGAAATGGAAGTACACAGGTGACTGAAATTTTCGATGCCTCTGTCTGCAATAAGGCCCAGCGCTGGTGGGTTTACAAAACAGATTCACTTAACCGTAACCCCAAGTGGATGGCTAAGTCACTCGTTAAACTCAAAAGCTTATGCGAGGGCTGATAACAACCCGTACTGCACCAGCAATATTTGTACTTCTATGGAGTACTGGTTTCACAGGAATTAGATACGGGATTCCTTATGCACCACCCTTTACCTTCATTGCGATAAGAATGGCGATAGCTTCAGCTCTACTCGCACTCATCGCCCTGGCAATCACTAAGCGATTCGCGCACGATCTCCCGACTATTGGAAAGAGTGCCGTCGTAGGAGTGACGATTCATGGTGCTTACTTAGGAGGGTGCTTCTACGGAGTTAAGCAGGGGATGCCGGCTGGAATCACAGCGCTCATTTGTTCACTGCAACCAGTTCTAGTTGCGGTTTTTTCGTCGATCTTCTTCCAAGAAAAACTATCACCCCGTAAGTGGCTAGGTTTAGCACTAGGACTTGCGGGATTAGTTTTGGTGATTGCATCCAAACTGAGCGGATCCAGTGGCCAACAACTTCCAACAGTTGGAGTTGTGGCAATATTCATCGCTCTTCTGGGCGGCACATCTGGCACTTTGCTCCAAAAGCAGTTTGGTGCAGACGTTGAGGTGCTTTCAGGAACGTCATGGCAATACATATTCACGGGACTTTTACTGGGCGCAATGGCTCTCACCTTCGAAAAAGGGGGGAGCATTACCTGGAACGGTTCGTTTATCTTCTCACTCGTGTGGCTTGTCTTAGCACTCTCCATCGGCGCAATTTTGATTCTCTATTTCTTGCTTGCGCGATCAAGCGCTGCTTCAGTCTCATCTCTGTATTATCTTGTCCCCGCCGTGACAGCCATAGAGGCCTACTTTTTGTTCGGTGAAACGATCAGCCTCGTCACCGCATGCGGAACTTTCGTTACGATAATCGGTGTAGCGCTAGTAGTTTCCCAGCCCGTTAGTGGTGTTCGATCTCCTTAAGATCTTCAACAGTTGGCTTAGCAACCTGTTCAGCATGAGCGATCGCAAAACGCTTTCTTAACTTTGACTTAAGAAGCCCTGGACGACGAACACCGCGAGCATCTTTCTCTTCAAGTTGGAGCGGCGCATTCTGTTCATGCTGAGTAAGTAGCCAAGCTTTCTCAGGTGAGATCGGCTCATGAACTTCAACGAATTCACCAGATGGCATCATCACGAGGCGACCAGTTTCGCGACCATGAAGAACAAGCTCGCGGTCTGCACGTTGTAACGAGAGACAGAGTCTCTTCGTAACGATAAAGGCTATCGGAGGTAGAACAATGATTCCGATTCGGCTAAACCACATAATCTGATTGATCGAGAGATCAAAGTTAGTTGCAATAATGTCGTTACCACCATTGATGAGTGCAATCAACATAAAGGTAAGAGCCATCGCACCCAGGGCTGTGCGGTTTGGCGCATTGCGAGGGCGATCAAGGAGATGATGCTCGCGCTTATCGCCAGTAATCCACTGTTCAATGAATGGATAGAGTGCCATTCCAGTAAAGAGAATTCCAGGAATAATCAGTCCAGGAATCAAAATATTGAGCGAGAGTGTGTACCCGAAAATCACAGGTTCAATTGGGGGAGACATTCGCACTAATCCATCAAGCCAACCCATGTACCAGTCAGGCTGAGAACCTGCTGAAATTTGTCCCGGTGTATATGGACCATAGAGCCAGATGGGGTTGATAGATGCAACTGCACCAAGAAGAGCGGTAACACCGAAGACAATGAAGAAGAACCCGCCAGCTTTAGCCATATAAATAGGCAAGAGGGGGTAGCCCACAACATTGTTTTCTGTGCGACCTGGACCTGGATATTGAGTGTGCTTCTGGTACCAAACCAACATTAAGTGCACGGTGATAAGTGCTAGGAAGATTCCCGGAATGATGAGGATGTGAAGCGTGTAAATACGAGGAATAAAAGTTTCACCTGGGAATACTCCACCAAAGAGGAAGTACGAAAGGTATGAACCAACTACCGGGATCGCCTGCAAGATTGCTTCTGCAATCCTAATTCCTGTGCCTGAGAGCAAGTCATCAGGAAGCGAGTAACCCAAGAAACCTTCAACGATTCCAAGTGTGAGTAGACCGATTCCGATGATCCAGTTAAATTCACGTGGCTTGCGAAATGCACCGGTGAAGAAAACGCGGAGCAGGTGGACAACGATCGCGGCCATAAAGATAAGCGCAGACCAATGGTGAATCTGTCGCATCAATAATCCGCCGCGTACCTCAAATGAGATATCAAGTGCGGATGCATATGCGGCAGACATCTCTAAACCATTGAGAGGTTCATAAGAGCCTTCATAGACAACTTCGCGCATTGAAGGGTCGAACCAAAAAGTAAGGAATGTTCCGGATAGGAGCAGGATGACAAATGAGTAGAGCGCAATCTCACCGAGCATGAATGACCAGTGATCTGGGAATACTTTCTGCAAGTTCTTCTTCATCCATGCAGCAGCACCTGTACGCTCATCTACATAGTTGGCAACGCTGCCCGCGATTCTTTCACGTGCGCTCATTTAGATCTCCCCCAGAAACTAGGTCCAACTGGCTCATTGAATGGTGCTTGTGCAACGAGATAACCCTCTTCATCAACTGTGATTGCCAATTGTGGCAGAGGACGAGCGGCTGGTCCAAAGATAACCTTGGCTGCACGAGTTACATCAAAAGTCGATTGATGGCATGGACATAGCAGGTGCTTCGTACTCTGTTCATACAGTGCAACGGCACATCCCATATGTGAACAGATCTTGGAGAAGGCAATAATTCCTTCATAGGTCCATGAGAGGCGCTCTGCATAGAGATTAAATTCTTCCGGACGTAGGCGGATAAGAAGGACTGCATCTTTTGCAATGTCACTAAGTGTGTGGTGATCTTTTCCGGGCGCTAACTCTGGAAGAGTCTGAGCAACAGAACCAACTTCAAGATCTTCAGGGCGAATTGGACGATCGCCAGGATCTGTCACTAATCGAGAACCAGCCTTCCAGCTCGTTGTCTTGAGTTCATCTCCTGGAGTTGGACCTAAGTCACGGAGAAGCAAGATTGGGGAGAGGCCAACAAGACCAACGGCAAGGCCCAAGGTTCGTTTAATTAGTGAACGACGACCGAGTCCGGCCGCAGCCGCGCCTTCTTTAGCAGTCTTTACAAAATCTTCACGATCGGAATCTGAAGATCGGAATTCATGGCGGTGTGCAATCACTTCTTGGTCTGGCATCAACGTCTTCGCCCAATGCACAGCGCCAAGTCCGATAAACAAGAGGGAGAAAGCTAAACCCAGACCCAGTAAGAGTTGATGAATGTTTTGCTCACCCATGAGCGGAATGAAGATGAAGGTATCAGTGGGGACGAAGAAGTACGCATAGATAAAAAGAACAGTACTCAACGCTGATAGCAAGAAAAGAATTGCGACTTGTTGCTCGGCACGAGCAGCAGCTTTTGGATCTATATCTGTTTGACGCAATTTATGGGCAGGTAAACCTGGATCTTTGATTGCTTCGATTTCATTGCTCATTGTTTTACTTCGCCTTCGCTGCTAGCCAGACTGCAATGCCAATCAGCAGTCCAAGTCCGAGTGTCCAAACGAGAAGTCCTTCTGTTACTGGGCCAACTCGACCTAGAGCGACTCCACCGAGCTGTGGTTCCTTCTCTGCTGCTTTAATCCACTTGATAATTGAGAGCTTCTCTTTTGGAGTAAGAGTTTTATCTGAGAAAACTGGCATTGATTGAGGGCCAGTTATCATCGCTTCGTAAATATGTACCGGCTCAACACCCATTACAGATGGGGCATATTTACCTTGAGTAAGCGCGCCTCCCTGTCCAGCAAAGTTATGGCACATCGCACAGTTGGTTCGGAAAAGTTCGCCGCCTTCAGCGATTTCACCATCACGTTCATAGTTGAGCATTTCTTCCGTTGGAATCTCAGGTCCTGGAGCAAGCGATGCTACATAGGCAGCGAGTGCTGCGACTTCTTCATCGTTGTATACAGGCGTCTTGCGCATTGCCTGTTGGCTCATATCCGCCATTGGCATACGACCAGTAGCGACCTGGAAATCAACTGAAGCAGCGCCTACGCCAATCAGCGAAGGAGCAATCGATCCGCCCTCGGCATTAAGTCCGTGGCAAGAGGAGCAGCCACGTAGGAAGATTTCTCTGCCCTCTTCAATCGCGGCGGTTCGTTCTTCAGCAGTGATTGGGGAAGTCGTTGTTGCCCCAGCCACTTGAAACGTCGTACCAATACCCAAAAGTGCAAAGATCAATAACAGTGGAGCCACCGCTCTATGTCTGCGGTAACGAGAAAGTCTCTTCACTTTAATCCCTATCTACTTAATCAGATAAATCGCAGCAAATAGTGCGATCCAAACAACGTCGACGAAGTGCCAGTAATAAGAAACCACAATTGTTGTCGTGGCTTGTTGATGAGTGAAGCGACGAGCCTTAGCCACGCGAACTAGGACGATGAGAAATGCGATTAAACCGCCGGTTACGTGCAATCCGTGGAAACCCGTTGCCAGATAGAAAACAGATCCATATGCGTTAGAGGAGAGAGTGAGACCTTCACTGACAAGAACAGCGTACTCATAAATTTGACCCGCAATGAAGAATGCACCCATAAGAAATGTCAGCGAGAACCATTCACGCATTCCCCAAAGATTGACCTGCCATAGAGAGCCTTGGCGCTTGTTCTGGAAACGTTCTGCAGCGAAAACTCCGAACTGGCATGTGACAGATGAGAGAACTAGAACCGTGGTGGTTACGGCAGAAAACGGAATACTCAGCAGCTCTGTTGATTCGCCCCAAATTACTGGACCTTGCACAGCACGAGTGGTGAAGTACATTGCAAAGAGTGCGGCAAAGAACATCAACTCACTTGATAGCCAGACAATCGTTCCGACAGCCACGACATTTGGCTTAGTGATCTTATGCATTGAGGCTGGCTCGGAGGCCGAGCTAGAGACTGTGCTTGTCATGAGGGCGATTATTCCCGATATCACGGCCTTTCACCTCTTTCTCTGCCGCTATCTGCCTCTTATTTACTCGTCTTTGAGGTGAAACGGATCACCATTGGATCGGCCATCGGTCACGGTAGAGTGGCCCCATGTCGCAAGAATCCTCACGCAATCTCAACATCGTTCTTTACTCAGATGATCTGACTGTCCGCGCCCACGTGGCTGCGGCCTTGGGAACCCGCGTGGCTGCCGATCTCGCACCTCATTCGATTATTGAATTCGCGACCGGACCAGCGTTGCGGCTCTTTGTCGACGGTAAGGCACGAAAGGCAGATCACGAGATTGATTTATTTATTCTCGATGGTGAAGCAGCCCCTGAAGGTGGCATGGGCATCGCCCGTCAACTCAAAGATGAACTCTTTAACTGTCCGCCAGTATTGGTGATGACGGCTCGCAAAGAAGATGCCTGGCTAGCAACTTGGTCAAGAGCCGAGGCGAATATTCTTCATCCCATTGACCCATTCACTTTGGCTCATACGGTCGCTGATTTATTGCGCGCCTCACTATCGCGAGTCAAGGCATAATCTCCTATCGCAGTACCGCCGCCCTAGAGAATTGGTGAAGCCACTATGTGGAGCACTTATGTGGACCGACTCGATAATGGGCTCGATCTTGAACCGCAGGAAATATCGTCGGTTATGGAGACAATTCTTCGAGGCGACGCTGATGATTCCGAGATCAAAACTTTCTTACTCGCGCTAAAAAGTAAAGGCGAAACCGCCGAAGAAGTCGCGGCGCTTGTAAATCAAATGTTTGCCCATAGTGCCCCGATTTCAATCGCAGAGCGCGCTGTCGACACGGTGGGCACTGGTGGCGATGGAGCGCAGACAATAAATATCTCCACTACTGCCGCAATTATTGCCGCCTCAGCCGGTGCGCGAGTTGTTAAACATGGTAACCGAGCGGCATCAAGCAAATCTGGTTCGGGAGATCTCCTCGAGGCGCTGGGCGTTGCGATCACTTTGGATGGCAAGGGTGTTGAAAGAACGGTAAGTGAACTCGGAATCGGTTTCTGTTTCGCTCCAATTTTCCATCCTGCGATGCGTTTTGCAGCCCCTGCTAGAAAAGAGCTAGGAGTGCCAACGGTTTTTAATATCCTGGGGCCATTAGCAAATCCTGCCAAACCTCAAGCAGCAGCAATCGGAGTAGCCGACGATCGAATGCATTTAGTGATGGCGCAAGTCCTTGCATCTCGCGGAGTCGATGGATTTGTCTTTCGTGGCGATGACGGCCTGGATGAGATCACTCTTTCATCCACTACCTCGATATTGAGTATAGGTAACGGTGAAATACGGAGTGATCTTCTTGAGCCTTCCGAATTCGGAATATCGCGAGCGCCAGTCAGTGATCTAGTTGGTGGAGATGCAACAGAAAATGCCCGCATCACTTTGGCAATCTTTGCGGGCGAAAGAGGTGCTCCGCGCGATGCGGTGCTGTTAAATGCTGCCGCAGCTATAGCAGCCTTTGAAGGTGAACAAGATCTTGTCGTGCACGAACGAATTGCTCGAGGTTTAAGGCGCGCAGAGGAGGCAGTTGATAGTGGTGCAACTACAGACCTTCTTCAGAGGTGGATCTCTCTGACTCAATCTTTGGTCGCGCCTTCTTAGCTCCCGCGTTGAGCATTTGATTAATTGTCGTAATGCCGAAAGTTCCCATTCTCTCAATGATGCCGTGCAGAACATCGACTGTGGCGAGAGCATCATCGAGAGCTCTGTGACTAGGCGAAATCTCTGTGCGGAAGTAGATCGCAAGAGTTCCGAGTTGATAGTTTGCAACATCGTCCTTTGTTAAGACAAAGCGTGCCGCCTTCACCGTATCGATCACTCGAAAATTCGGCCACATATATCCGTGTAGAGCGGCCGAGGCTTTGAGAAAAGAGAGGTCAAAGGGCGCATTATGAGCAACAAAGACTGTTGATTTCTCACTACCCAGAAACTCAAGCAAAAGTGGAAGGACTGATTCAATCCGGGGTGCTTCGATTAGCATCTCATCAGTAATTCCAGTTAACTCAGTGATAAACGGTGGAAGTGGGATTCCTGGATTAACAAATGTTTTAAAGGTGCCTAGAACTTCTCCGCCACGAACTTTGACAGCGCCAATTTCTGTGATCGCGCTACCCGACTTGGGCGATGCTCCAGAAGTTTCTAGATCAAGTACCACAAAGGTTGTCTGAGATAGATCCTCATCGACAGCCATTCTCTTCATCAGATCAGCCTAGATTACGGAGCCGACATCGCAAAAGTTTTACTTGCGCTTGAACGCTTTCTTCGCGCGGGCTGTCATTTTATCTGTCTCACTTTTGATGCGCGTGTAGACAACCTGAGCCCAAGCAAACTCGGTTGCCAGGATTGCAACTCCGAGAACAATTAGTGGAAGACCGGGGCCAGGAATAAATATGAAGACTATTCCGAGGAAAACGCAGGTCGTTCCGACTGTTGCTGCGATGACCCATCGGAATGGGTGGGGTAGATGGCGCCAGACGTTTGCGAACTTACGCCTTAAATTTTTAGCCATTTTGTGGGGCATCCTTAGTTTTCCTACTTGTGTAGTCAGAAATATAGCGTAATGTGAAGCGCATGGAATATAGACGCCTCGGCAGTACTGGAATGTATGTATCAGAAATCTCTTACGGAAACTGGATTACTCACGGTTCCCAGGTAGAACAAGAAGCGGCAATCAAATGCGTAAAGACCGCTTTCGATCTGGGTATTACTACCTTTGACACTGCAGATGTCTATGCAGGTACACGGGCCGAAACAGTTCTTGGTAAGGCGCTCAAGGGGATTCGCAGAGAATCCTACGAGCTCTTTACAAAGGTCTATTGGCCAACTGGAACGGGCAAGAATGATCGTGGTCTTTCTCGCAAACACATCATGGAATCCTGTCATGCATCTCTTAAGCGTTTGAATGTAGATCACATTGATCTCTATCAGATGCACCGTTTTGATTTCGAGACACCTCTTGAAGAGTCACTTCAAGCTTTCGAAGATCTCATTCGCCAAGGCAAGGTAAATTACATTGGCTTCTCAGAGTGGACCGCTGCGCAGATTTCGTCAGCGCTGAAGATTCAGGATGCTCGCGGTTATTCACGTTTTGTTTCAAGCCAACCTCAGTATTCAGCGCTGTGGCGCGTTATTGAAGCCGAAGTTGTTCCGCTATCTCGCAAAGAGGGTATCGGCCAGATTGTTTGGTCACCGATTGCACAAGGTGTTCTCACAGGAAAGTACAAGCCAGGGGCTAAGCCACCTGCAGGTTCACGCGCCACCGATAAGAAGAGCGGTGCTGGAATGATCTCGCGCTGGATGCGCGATGAAGTTCTTGAGGCAGTGCAAAAGCTTCAACCTGTTGCAGATTCAGTTGGACTCACAATGTCACAACTTGCCATCGCATGGGTTCTGCAGAATGACAATGTTTCATCAGCAATCATGGGTGCAACCAAGCCATCTCAGGTGAAGGAGAATGTGAAAGCATCAGGAGTCAAACTAGATGCATCAGTGATGAAGGCTAATGATAGCGCTCTCGGAACACTTCCAGAACGCGACCCAAAGCTAAACGTCAGCCCTAACCCTCGCGCGTAGAAAGTTTGCATCAATGTCTGTGAATCCATTCTTCGCTGCCAGCACCCTGGAATATGAGCTCCCTGATTTTGCTTCCATTAATGAGTCGCACTATCTCGAGGCTTTCTACCAGGGCACGAAAGAACAGTTAGCCGAAGTTGAAGCAATCCTGGCATCAGGTGAGCCAACTTTTGCTAACACAATCGTTGCACTCGAAAAGAGTGGTCGCACTCTGACTCGCATGCTTCTAGTTTTCTACAACAAATCATCGAGTGATACCAATGATGCGTTAGATGCAATCGAAGAAGAGATTGCGCCAAAGCTCTCAGCTCATCAGGATGCCATCACACTCAATCCCGCACTTTTCGCGCGAATCAAGAGTTTGCATGATTCGAAAGATTCGCTCAATTTGAACTCTGAAGATGCATGGTTATTGGGTAAGTACTACAGAGATTTTGTTTATGCAGGAGCGCATCTCACGCAAGAACAGCGCCAGGAGCTGACTAAGCTCAACGAACGACTCTCCTATCTCGAGACTCAGTTTTCAAAGAATCTTCTCGCTGATACAAATGACAGCGCCCTCATTGTTGATTCAAAAGAAGAGTTGGCCGGTCTTTCTGAAGGCGAGATTCAGGCAGCAGCCGATTCCGCCACCGCTCGTGGCTTTGCAGGCAAATATCTGCTTGGCATGGTCAACTTCACTGGCAATCCCATGTTGGATAGCCTAGAAGTTCGCAGCACTCGCGAACGAATCATGAAAGCTTCACTGCTTCGTGGAAATCGCGACAATGAGTTTGATACTAAGGCGATCATCGTAGAGATGGCTGAGTTACGAGCCGTTCGCGCGAAACTCTTCGGTAAAAAGACTCATGCTGAGTACATCATCGCCGAACAGACCGCAGGCAGCGTTGAAAACGTTCATGCGATGCTTCGCAAGATTGCACCCGCTGCCGCACGTAATGCGCGGGCTGAAGGTTCTGATATTCAATCGATGATCAATGATTCAGGCGAAAGCTTCGAGTTAGCGAGTTGGGATTGGGACTTCTACACCGAAAAGGTACGTAAGGCTAAGCACAATATCGATTCGAGTGCCATGCGTCCTTACTTTGAACTTGAACGAGTGTTACATGATGGAGTTTTCTTCGCGGCAACAAAGCTATTTGGAATTACTTTCAAGGCACGCCCTGATTTAGTTACATACCACCCAGAAGCTCGTGCCTTTGAAGTCTTCAACGAAGATGGCAGCAAGCTAGGACTCTTCATCGGTGATTTCTACACCCGCGATTCAAAGCGGGGTGGTGCTTGGATGAATAACTTGGTTGATCAAAGTTTTCTTCTCGGGCAGCTGCCAGTGGTAGTCAACAATCTCAATATTCCAAAGCCGGCAGCGGGAGAACCTACACTTCTTACTTACGATGAAATCGTGACGCTCTTCCACGAATTTGGTCACGCACTGCATGGTCTTCTCTCCAGCGTTCAGTACCCACGCGTTTCCGGAACTAGTGTTCAGCGCGACTTCGTAGAATTTCCTTCTCAGGTGAATGAGATGTGGATCCTTTGGCCTGAGGTGGTTTCTAACTACGCAAAACATCACGAGACCGGCGAACAACTTCCGCAAGAACTCATTGATCGACTTAAGGGTGCATCAACATTTAATGAAGGACATGCAACCAGCAGTTATTTAGCTGCGGCAATTCTAGATCTTGCGTGGCACTCACTTGAGGCAGGCGAGACCGTGAAGGATGTTGTTGCATTCGAGTCAGATGCAATTAAGGATTACGGTCTTGATTATCAGGCGGTTCCAACGAGATATCGCAGCACGTATTTCTCGCACATTTTCGGGGGAGGATATTCGGCTGGGTATTACGGGTATATCTGGAGCGAAGTGCTGGATGCTGAATCAGTGGATTGGTTTAAAGAGAACGGTGGCCTGACACGTAAGAATGGTGATCACTTCAGAGCCGAACTTTTGAGTAGAGGCGGGTCTATCGACTCAATGCAGATGTTCAAAAACTTCCGCGGGCGAGAAGCCTCAATTACTCCACTTCTTAAGCGTCGCGGCCTCGAGTAAGGTGATCAATAAACCCATCAGCGGCTGATTCGATCATCGCGAGTACTTCGCGATAAGCATCCTCATGTTGATTGTAAGGGTCTGGAACTTCTAGTTTGAAATACTCACTAGATGAGGGATCTATGTGATGAAGTGCTGGATCGAAACTACGCAAGTAGAAAACCTTCGCCTTATCTTTCTCG
>JACCDL010644115.1_pt1 | contig 14115 bp, 10 predicted proteins | sample 7441931 | NCBI WGS metagenome assembly JACCDL01 (sample SAMN15323437, study PRJNA562643) | freshwater metagenome | isolation source: river surface water | place: USA:Blue River Watershed | collected 2017-08-16 | reverse complement strand
ATTTCTCCTTTTCGTTCATAGATTATACATCCAAATTCCTTAGCAATTTCATTTGCTCTATTAAAAGATTCTAAATTATCCCTATCAGTAGAGTAGTAATTTACCAAATGTATTTCACTCACTATATCTTTATAATGAGATAACATTTGTCTTAATGTATTGGTTCTATAACCAGTCACTACAACTAATTTTGGCTTTATCATTTTCTTCTTAGTAAAGTTAATCCGGTGGATGATGGTTTATTTTTAACAATTCCATGATTGAATAAATTAAATATTTCCCAATCAGGATTATTTTGTAGTTCTTTTGCAAATTGTATAGGCCCGTTCCAATCATCATGGTCACCTCTATCCTTTACTTCCTTTGTTACAAGAAACTTATCAGCATAGTCTGGATCTGTGTCGTGTATGGAGATGATACCATTTTCAGATAACAATTGTGAATAAAGTTCAAAATCTTCTTTAACGTTTTCATAACTATGCCCAGCATCTATGTGTAAATAATCAATCTTAATATCTTGCATTACGAAGAAATTATGAAATGCTTCTTCGGTTGTTGTGTTTATAATTCGTGGATGAAATGTTCTTCTAAAAAATGATTCTTCATCTTTCCAATTTACCAACCCACCAACTCCATTCATTGCATCTACTACATAGGTTGAACCAATATCTCCATAATTAAAATCAGGATTACCTTCAAAAATTCCTTGCTTATGTAAATCGTATCGAGCCTGTGTCATTATACGAGGAATGAACCCACCTCCACTACCTAAACAAACACATACCTTAGCCCTCATATACTGAATAATAGAATATATGATTAATCCATCTCCCAAATGTGTATCAGTAGCTCCGTGAGACCATCTATACGGAACGGAAACGGTCTCTTCTTCACCTCTATAATCAAACTCTAAATTGTTTGTGAGGTATCTTTTTATGTAGTTTAAATCCTGTAACATCTATTAAATATAATTATTCTAATCTACAAAATTACGAATTATTTATAAGATTTCCAATTTTTTCTACCCATTTATTTTTATAATCAAACCCCTTCAAATACCCCTTTAGCTTCTCAAATTCTTTCAATTTTTTTTCATAAGGGGTTTGTATCAATTCTTTAATTATATCATCAAAATCATCCTTATTTTCAACTCTATATTCATAGTTGCATTCTATTCCCCACTCTTTATGTAATATAGGTAACTTCCCATAATTAACAGCATCAAATATTGAATATCCAAATGGCTCATTCTTATACGCCCCGTGAAATATTTGCCAACTCTTATCAACAAACCAATTACGATGTATGTTCATATCAAACTCATAAAACTTACATTTTTTAAAGTTATACATTTCCGATATGTTATAATAATCATATTTGTGTGTTAAAACTTTAGCTGAATGATTTGATAACCAATGTGGATTTTTACGACTTTCGAAACGAGCTGCATATCCGATAGTTTCAGAACATTCTTCTACCAATTGTCTTTCTTCAGTAAAAGTATAATAATTTGGAATCGTAATACAATCAAAATCTTTTAATAAAGGGGAATCGTTTAATCCAATCCAAACTCTATTTTTACATTTTCTAAGTAAAAGATTTTGCCAACTTAATTCTATTTTAGTTGGATACATTTTGAAATCAGTTCCATTATCAGTTATATCTTTTGCATATGCCTGAATGAATACGGTATCCCATTTACTCTGATATTCCATAAGATATTCTCTATGTGAATACGGAGGATGTAGAAAAATAATCCTATCACATTTATCTAAAATTTCTTCTGTCTTTTTTGGATTCTCTAAACGAAATGTATGTGGAATAGGAATTGAGGATTCTATATGATTTGCACTTCTCTTATTATCAAGTATAAGATGCACTTCTTCATTTAAAGTAGGAACAACCTCTCTAATAAAATTATTTACCCATATATCCCCTCCACCGATTATTTGATTTCCGGCGGATGTCGTAATTAAAACTATCATAACTTATTTTGATGATCGGAAAATGGGCAACCATATACATCTTCTCCCTTAAAATATCTTCTACCATTACCATTTGGTTTATGTATATCTTTCGTTGCACGCTCTATTCCAAAATCACGCATTGCTGTTTGCTCTTCTTCGATTTGTTCTTTTGTGAAAATATCATACCCATTTACCAATTCAAACTCATCTACAAAATGTCTAGGTATAGGTAATACACATCCTATATAATCACCTTTGTTTATAATAATTTCGGTATCAGGTCTTGTTATTTTTAAATTGAATGTAAAATCCCTTCTAAGATTATCAGTTTCAACAACTCCTGTCATATGATGTATCCCATCAATAAAATGATTGGGTGGGTTAATTGTCATAAGATTAACTCCAGGTGGGGTTCTAAATGTGAAACGATTCTGAATAGTAACGGTTCCCATCCCAAAATGAGATGATATTGATTGATAATTTCGGCTATCATGATCTTCTAAGATTTCAATAATAGTATTTGATGGAGAATCCCCACCGTTCCACTTTACCTTAAAAGTTTTCAATGATTTTATACCAAATCCATATTGATTCCCAATTACCAATGGTAAACAAAAATATGCATGTTTGATAAACCAATCCCTTTTAAATTTACCTTTTAATGAATCTATTATAAATTCATTGGATTTGATAAATTCACCATTCTCAGGTATAGTTACTAATTTATTGTTTGGTATTACTATCATAACCATTCATTTTATATTGTTCATTAAAAGTCCAAAAAGATGTTAAGGTATAACGAATTCCACTTATAATAGGTTTAACACCATGTAGATATTCTAATGTACCAGGAAAAAATACCAAAGTATTTGCTTTCGGTTTTATTTCAATGTTTTGGTGTGGAAAATATATTTCCCCTCCTTCATAATTATCATTTAAATAAAAAACACATCCAAAGTCTCTCCAATAATATGGATGATTCCCATTTTCATTTTGCCCATCAGCATGTGGGAGTTGATAATCACCACTTTCCCATTTTACAATACCTAAATAATCAGGATAGATATCAGAATCTATTTTAAAATCTTTTTTTATTTTATTTTCTACACCTTTTAAATAATTAAAATTTTTAACTGAATTCTGATATATTACTCTTCCTGACCATACATTATTTACATCTCTATTTCCCCAATTATTTATTTCTTTTGAAAAATTTAAATATTTTTCAAATTCAGATGTTGATAAATAATTTTCGGTTATCGATATAAAAACATTCATTATTATATTATTGTATATCACAAGTTGTACTTCCTCCCAATGAACCATTTGTAGATAATCTCACAATATCTCCATCAGAATAATTGGCGTCATTAGGTATTCCAGTTCCATCACTTTGGGTACGAAGCGAGGTAGCTAAACCAAAAGAAGCATCATTTGCATAATAAGTAGAAGTTCTTCCAGATTGTGCCCTTGTACACGCACTTCCTGCTGCTCCTCCTGTTCCAGATGCTAAATAAACTGCATACCAGTTTTCCGAAGGAGGTGGAGGTGGTGGTGGTGGTGGAGGGGGTACACTACAAGCTGAAGTAGTGTTTATCGCTCCACTGCCCTCAACATAGTAAACCGTCGTTCCATCTGAATAATATCCATTTGGAGCATTAGTAGAACCATCCGAAGTTGATTTCAATATACATAAATTTGCCAATGTACTACAAGTACTATAATATACTGAAGTAGCAGCAGAGCAAGCAGTATTCGCATCAGCATCACTGTACCCCAAATTAAATGAATAATAAGTTGGAGGCGGCGGCGGTGGCGGCGGTGGCGGTGGCGGCGGTGGCGGCGGTGGCGGTGGCGGCGTTGGTGGAGGTGGTGGCGGCGTTGGTGGAGGTGGTGGTGGAGTACCAACACTTTTTCCATAAAACTCATCCATCTTTAAATCATTACTACCATCAGTTGTATATGAAACTCCATACGCAGTTCCAGCTGCAGCCATATCAACTTGTGTACCAGATGCGATTCCTCTATCGGTATTAAACAAATTAAATGATATTTCTCCTGATGCGGGTAACGCCATTACCTATTCTTTTTTAATTCTTCTATTTCTTTTTTCAATTCTTTTATTCCTTCTACTAAAAGTGGAACTATTTTATCATAATCTATTGTTAAATAGTTTTCACCTGATTTTGAGCTTCCATCTTTTTCATCAATATCAAATGGAGCCTGTTGTACAACTTCGGGTAGAATTTCTTCAACTTCTTGTGCAATTAAACCAACTTGCCTTTTATCATTATTATATCCAAACTCTTTTGCTAATTCATTTTGTTTATAATATACTCCATTTATTTTTTCAATTTTTTCTAATGGATTATCTATTTTACCCTCAATAGTTTTTAATCTTTTATCCGAATAATATGCTATAATATTTCCTGTTGCGGATAAGATACCACCAACTTGAACATAAGGAGTAGTACCAGTATATGAACCTTCTCTGTTTATTCTAAAATATACAAGAGTATCATTTACTACCTGAAATCCTTCATCCGTTAATTCGGTAGCTCTAACAGACTGAGCCAATCCTGAATTCACAAAAGTACTAGCTGCTGAAGTGAATGTTGTTTGTGCGGTTGTATTACTAAATAATTGTCTTGTCCAAAACACTCTAACATAATGTGTTCCTGTTTGTGAAAATCCAACACTAATTGCTTTACTACCCGCACTTATAGAAATACTACCCGCACTACCTATACCCGCACTAGAAATTATTTCATTTACAATTACATTACTAAAACCACTATCAGTTGCTATTTGAATACCCATGCCCACATACAAATATCCTAGCCACGGAGATGGAGTAGTGGCCAATGTAGAAGTTGCTCCGAAACTCACATTTCCGGAGTATGTTCCGGTATTCGCAACATTAAATGAATTTCCACTTCCATAAATTGTATTACTAGCCTGTGAAGTTGAATCATTAAAGCAACTTATATTAATATTAGGGCTATTTAATGGTAATGTTACAGAACCAGCTGCACCTAATTGAGAAAGTGCACCTGCTTTAATTGTTAATTTTGCTTCACCAGATGAGTTATTAACTGCGATTAAGGGAGATGGACTAAAAATTAATCTTCTAACCCCTCCAACTAAAGGTGATGATAATCTATCAGCTTCAATAGTCCATCCACCTATTTCACCTTGTGTAAAAATAGCGGTTTTACCAGTAAAATCCAAACCTGATATTTTAGCAGCGGTTAAACTATTAGCCAATACTTTATCTGCTGTAACTGCAGATGTTGCTATTTTATCAGCTTCAATTGCACCTGCTATAATTTTTCCAGCCGTAACCGCATTTGCTGCAATTTTATCTGCAACAATTGCGTTTGCAGCTATTTTATCTGCAACGACTGCGTTTGCTGATATTTTACCTGATGTCACAGCATCGGTTGCAATTTTAGCTTCAGTTACCGCATCGGTTGCAATTTTTGCATTTGAAACTGCTCCAGTACCTATCTTTGCTTCAGTAACGGCTCCGGCATCAATATGTGTTGCCGCAACCGAATCTCTTGTAGCTAATACACCCAATCCACTAACTTGTGTAGTAGCGGATACTGAACTTGATAATGCTAAAGAGCCAAAAGCACTTCCTCCTAATGTTGATGTTACTGCTAAATTACCTTTAAATTCTGCATCTCCACTACTACTTACATAGAAATTTTTAGCGTGAATACTACCACTATCCAAATTGATAAGCATTCCTTGCTGAACATACTTTCCATTATTAAATTGGAAACCTGAACCGGTAATTAAATTAGTAGAACCAATCCTACCTGTTGATATATTACTACCGTTGATTAAAGTAGCACCACCAACTCCAAAAGAAAGAGAATTAGTTCCATCCGATACACCATTTGCAGTTGTAAATGAAACCAAACCACTAAACCCAATTGCTTGTGTAACTGTACCAAATGTATTATTAGCATTTGTAGAAACCCCACTTCCAGGTGTATCTTCTCTTGCAGTAAAACTAGAATACCAATATAAGTTTGAGTTTCCTGCTGCATATGTTGGTGCTCCCATTTGCCAACCACTTCTCATTCCACTCATTACTCCCGTTGTAAAATCATAAGAAGTTGAACCATCATCAGGCCCAGTTGGTGCAGTTGAACTCGCTAAACTATAATGAACCATACCGGCTGCCACTCTTCTTCCATCATCACCTGTATCTCCTTGATCCCCTTGCTGCCCAGTTGGAACTTTTGTAAATCTAACAATAATCGTTTGAGTTTGACCAGTAGTCCCTTCACTATCAGTATGTGTTACAACAATTGTTGCAGATGCCTCTGCTGCATTCATTACTGCAGCTGATGTATTTAATATATTACTACTAATGGTTGGATTAGTAGAAAATCCACTATACGTTGCAGTCATAGAAGTGAACCTACTTGTATTTCCTTCTAATGCACTTATAGTTACATTTGATAAAGTTCCGGTTTGAACTCCTGTTGCATTTGCCAATACTGATTGAGCCTGAGGAGTTGCGGTTACTAAAACAGATGGTTTAGCATTTTTTATTTTTGTTAATGAAATTCCACCAAAAACGGTTCTACTCGTACCTTCACCATCGATTACAGAACCAGTAACATATAATTCAACTGAATTAGTTCCACTGCCCATTTGAGGTAAAGCCAAAGTAGTAGCAGTTACCGTACCTCTTGTGTATAAAGAACTACTATTAATAGTAGGAGCTGCACTTAAAGTTCTTATAGTTGAAGAACCATCATAAATTTCTCTTACTGAAAAACTTGAAGTTTGGAATTCACTTAATTGTGCACCAGTTGATTTAGCATCTACCGATTGATTATTATTAGTTATCGTAAATTCTAAAACAGGAGCAGCTTTTTTAGCTTTTGAATATGATACAACTTTTGAAAAACTGGCAGAAGTTGAATTATCACCCGCTAAATATTTTATCGAAAGATTGAGAGATGCTGAATCTGAATTTGAATCTATTGCCGTAATCCCATATTTGTTTATACCAGGAGATGAAGATGATGGTGTACAATTTACTCCACTTACACTCTCAATATCAAAACTATTAGCAACCGCATTTCCATCTGAAAATGGAATTATATTAGAACCAACTCTCACATTTACACTACCATCCCCTAAAGATAAAAACGTTGAATTTACTGCACCACTTGATGATGCAGGGAAAGATGTTGCTTCATTTGATAACACAACTGAAACTCCATCAAAATTCATTACAGGAGTGATTTTAACGAAATCCGAAAAATCGTTACCTAAAAAATCTGAACCGGTAAAAGCATAAGTTCTCTCTCCGGCTGAAAAAGGATAATTACTTCCTAATAAACTATATGTTGTTACCCCTTCACTAGTACCAACAACTGATAAAGATGGGGCTCCACTCGATGAATTTACAGTAATTGGAGTTATATCCGATTCTAAATTTTGTCTTTTTGCTTGGATTAAGATAGCCTGTCCAGATGGTTTTAATGAAGGGCCAGTTGGTTCGTAAATAAATTGATTAGTGTTAGCACTTACAAATAATCCTTTAGCATCATCCCCATCAGTTCCACTAGCACCTTGAACCAATCTACTAATTGTAAATCTTTTCACAAATGGTAAAACTGATTCGGTTTCAGTCAATGTGTAAGTTATCCTATCTACAATTGATGCGGTGTGTAATGAACCACTAAAATCAGCTAATAATAACTGAGCAGATGCACTATACAATCCCTCACTATATGATGATAATGCACCTGGATAAACTGAACTTGCCGAATAATACGGATTGGTATTATTTGATGCAGTAGGTATTTCAAACCCGCCGGTATCAAATGCCTGAGAAGTAATTAATAAGTTTCCTAAAATTCTATTTTTAGTAACCGAAATATTAATTTGCTGAGTCTCAGGAGAACCAACTAAATTAGCTGAAGATGAAAAATAAAATAATTGTCTATCAACATCTATATCAATACTTTTATCAATCAATCCAATATTTCCACTTTGAAAAGTTTGAGCAGTAACTACTGTAATAGGGACATAGTTATTGTTAATATCAAAAAATTCAAATTTAAAATCAAATGTTTCTCTTTCTAAATCTCTATCGATTGGAATTATAAAACTAAATTCATCTGGCGAAAACCCTAATTCATGTGATGCCTGTAAACTAACTGAGCCAACATGCCAATAAGAATTAGCAGTTGTATTATCCGCTTCAAAATGAACAGTCCAATTATCGGTAATAGGTGGAACAAAATTATAAGTTCTTAAATTTGCATTTCTTACTTCGTTAGAGCCCGTTAATGTTACTAAACTTTGTGTAACATAATAATTAGCAATCCCACTACCACTTCTTTCAGTAGATGTTAAATAAACTTTTAATGTATCCGAAATATCATTTGATGAAGTTTCATAATAGTTATAAAATTGTAATCGATATTCACTCCCACTTTCTAATCTAATATCATCCCCTAAGTTTGTAGATAATCTATTGTTTTGTAATTTAACCGCTCTATAAATTTTAGATGAATCTAATGATGCTCCGGCTAAACTTTGAGTAACCCAAAAATTATTCCAACTTTTACCACCCTCATACGATGCACTAAAATGTCCGGTATCTATATTTGAACCCGATACAATAGTCGTTAATAATTCTGCCGCTTCAACTCTCGTATCCTGAATTACGGTATAATCTACATTAGAAGCTCTTGATTTTTTAAATACCTTTATCCTCTCAACATCCCCAACGAATGTTTGCAAATGATTAATCTCAAATCTACCGAAAGAACCTAATATAGGAGATGCAACAGGATTTTGATTATACTGATAAGTTAAAGTATAATTTTTATCTGTAAAATTTGAAACAACTCCCGCTGATGAAGTGAATGGTGTTTGAACAACTATCGTATTTTGATTTAGATATTCAATTACTTCTAAATTTTGTAAATTAGTTCCAGTTACCGAAATAAAAGTTCCTCCATCGAAAAAGTTACCACTTTGATTTTGAATAAGATATCTAACCCCACCCCTATAACCATTGAATTGAGTTCCTTCTGATGGTGTTAATGCAACACCCCTAACTAATCCGGATGTTTGTGTTTGTGTTACTAAATTTCTTGAATAAAAACTTTCGTTAAGTTCTTCAATTATTATCTGTGGTTTTCTAACAAATCTTACTCTGGTTTCATTTGGAATATTTTTATTGATTTTTATATCCCTTTCCCATTTTATGTTATAAATCCCTCTCCAATCTTCTGGAATATCTTGTATGAATCCATCATCATCAATATATTTTTCCAACTCACCTAAAATAGTAATTTTACCAATTCCTATTGGAGTGTCTTGATAAACATGAACAGTTATCAATTTTGATAACCCCTCATAATATTCAGGAATCCCCTCTCCTGGCTGAACAAAAAGAGGATTACCTTCAGTATCTAATACTTCAATCTTTATTTCAGTTGAAGGTTTTAGAAACGTCGAACCTTCAATCAAAAATCCATTTTTTCCAGATGTTAATAAATCACTTAATTCAGAAATTCTAAAATACTGAGAAAGTGGATTATTATCTAAGATAAATGTTTGAAAATTGGTAAGGTTTAAAAGAGGAGATGTTTTTTTAATTCTAGACATTTGGTGAATTCTTTATTCTTTTATAAATATCTTTTATATGTATTTATATAAGTAAATACTAAAGAAATCTAAAGAATGATAAAGAAATCCGACAGATATGCTATGTTACAACTCCCAAAAGAAGTTCACACTGCATTAAAAGACTATTGTGATGAAAGAGGTTACAAAATGAGTAGGTTCGTATCTAATCTAATTAAAGAAAAAATACGAACCACATCAAAAGTTAGAAATATACTACCGGCGGAAAAAATCAAAACTTAACGGAACTAAATCCGTTATCTTTTTTAATTTCTAAAAGAGTATCCACCACATCTCTCATAGAATCAATATGTGAAATAACAATCACAAATTCAAATTGTGTTTTTAGGTAAGCAAAAGCCATAAATAAAGATTGTAGGTTTTCACTATCTAATGTTCCAAACCCCTCATCAATTACTAAGAAGTTTGGTCTAGGGAGATTACAAATGTTTATCAAAGCAACTCTAATTGCCAATCCACTAATAAACTTCTCCATTCCGCTACACATCTCCAAAGGCCACTTTCTACTATCTCCATAATTGATATAAGCATTAACATTCTTACCATCCATTTGTAGGTTCATACTGAATTCTACTATTTGCCCTAAGATATTATTAATCTCACCTTCAATAGATGGAAGTGTTTTCGAAATCAACTCATATGAAACACCATCTCTTTTGACCGCATCTAAATAATATTCATATAATTTATTAGTCTCTTCTAATTCTTTAACTTTTCTAATATTATCTTCTATTCCAGTTTTTTCTTGTTTTGCTTTAGATACATCGGTATTGATTTTTAAAATAACATCACCTCTTCTTTTTATCTCCCTCTTTATACCATCCAACACACCCTTTGTATCTGATATATTTTTTCGAAGTTGCTTATTAGTCTCAATCTGCTCTTTGTTTTTATGATACTCTTCAATTTTAGCAGTAGAATCTTTGATACCATCTTCACAATCTCTTATATCTAATTTGGTTTTAGATATTTGTTCTTTTATTCTACTAACTAAAGTTTTAGAATCGTTTATTTCTTTATTTTTTGATTGAAACTTTTTATACGCTTCTTCAACACCATCTAATAAATCTAAGGTTCTACTTATACCCTCTACATCTCTAAGTGCATCTGTTACTATTGATTCTAATTGTGGTAATGCGTTTTTTGCAACCATTGCATCTTTTACGAATGCATTATCACAACAAAATTCACAATTAGGGTCATACTTATGATTATCTAAATGTTTAATCTTTTCTTCTGCTGAACTTAAATGTAATTTTGCAATAGAATGTATTCTTTCTGCTTCAGCCAACTCTTTCTTTTTTTGAGTTAAATCATTATAAGCAGTTTCTATATTAATCTCTTTATCATTTATGTTAAAATTAGAAAGAGCTTTTTCTTGCTCAACTAATTCCAATACAATTCCCTCTGCTTGAGTTAATTGAGATTCCATTTTCTCTAATCTTTGTGAATTAGTTTCTAATGAGGTTGTAAATGATTCTAATCTCTTTGTTTCTTCATCTAAATCAATTAGTAAAGTAGTTTGTTGTATCTGTGATTCTAACTGAGATAGGTGTTTTTCTATTTCAGATTTATCTGATTCTAAATCTTCTCTTTGTTCTATAATTAATCCAAATTCTTTTTCACCTTCTGTAATTGTTGTTTCTAATTCGGCCAATCGAATGGAAAAGTCATCTTTCTTAAAATTCTTAAGTAGGATGGATGCCTCTTTATTATCCTCGTTTACTACATCAAATAATTTATCAAATACATTTACACCGATGTATTGAGCAAGAATATCTTTTCTTTCTGATTGTGATTTATCAATGAATAAAGCATTATTACCTTGCAATGATAAAGATGTCATTACAAAATCCTCATACGTTCCTAAATACTTTCTAATAATATCATTTGTATCTCTTCTCTCTTCTCCATTAAGAGATTCTTCCATTCCATCTACAATTCTCCAAAAATTTACATTTACTTTTACATTACCTGTCTTTGTAGTATGTGCATCTCTTTCAATAAAATAGTCAATACCATCAATTTCAAAATTAAACTTGCATTTAAAAGTATCCTTTTGATTGTTCATAATGTGAGTGGCTTTGAATGCTCTACTACACTTATCAAATATACAAAATGAAAGTGAATCGAATAGGGATGACTTACCCTGAGTGTTTGGTGCAAATAACCCTATAATTCCCCTTGCATTTTCAAAATTTATTTTATTACCTTCTCCATATGAAAACATATTACTGAATTCAAATGATTTAGGTATCCATAATATGTTATCGGTTTCTTCATGTGTTACTTTCAGATTTACTTTGTTATTTATTTCAACAATTTTATCTAAAGTTTGGTCATCTAAAAGAAATTGTCTTTCCAAATATTCTCTGATTAAACCATTCTGAACATTTGGGTCTTTAACATTCCCAGCTAAATTTCTAGCATTACGATTTTTAGACTTCAATGAGTTTAAGGTATCTTGCTTTGTAATAGTAATTTCATTCACCTTAAACATTTGCTGAAGTTCTGCTGAAATAAGTTTTATATCACTAACTTCAGTATCAGAGAATCGAACTCTTAAACGTGGTTGTTTAGGTAATTTAGTTCCTATTTCATCTCTCACCCATTGAGGTATAACTCCATTTACAACATCAATAGTTAAATATCCATAATCATTATGAATATTATATTCTTCAAATGTTTCACTTTCTACATTCCAAAGCAAATAACCATGATTCTCTAAATATTCTCCGTGATTTTGTTGGACAGTTGAACCGGCATAAACTACTATTGGTTTACCATTTGCTCTATCTCTTTGTTGAACAATTTGTCTTTTATGGATATCCCCCATCAATACCATATCAAACCCATCAAACATATCAGGAGTGAAATTATGAGAGGATACTACATAACCAATATCAGTTTTTGCCGCATCAACAGGCCCGTGGAAGAAACAAATTTTCTTATTACCGCTTACATCAGTACCCTTCGGCCAATTTTCTTTTTTATCTAAAATTGAATAAACAGTAAAAGTAATATCATCGGTAATTTGATAAACACCCGTATCTCTTAAGTAAACTAAATTTGGCAGGGAAAGATTATCACATATTGGGGTAAGAACATCTAAACGGTCTTTATTGTTTAGATTACAATCGTGATTTCCAGTAATTACAAACGTAGGTTTTCTCTTAGCACATTCAGTAAAAAACCAAGTAATTTCTCTCACTAATTCAGGAGACATTTCAGTTTTAGCGTGTGCAATATCACCTGCTAAATAAATAACCGCATCCTCTAAGTTTTGAGAATCTACATCGGACAGGAATTTATTTAATACTTCTCTATATTCCTTATGCCTTTTTAAATTGCGGATATGCAAATCGGCCAAGTGATAGATGTATTTAATTTTATCTAACTTGATCATAGTATATTTCTTAGTGTAAAGATACGAAAAAAATGGCAAAAATCCAAATTATTTTTCAGATTTTTTTGCTTCGGAATACTCTTTTAGTTTTTCGGATAGGTAATCCATTGATTCTGAAGAGCCCTCATATCCCATATATTTTGCATATATTCTTAATTTATCCGGGTCTTCTTCTAATTGTTTTTTCAAATCTTCTAATTTAGGTAGATGGGCAGTTATATATGTCATTTTTTCTTATTTTCAACAAAAATTATATCATCTAAATCAGATGGATTATCTCTATACACCCTGTAACTATCATCATCGAAATGTTGGGTACTAACTTCAAATACCGAAGAATCGTTTTCTAAAGCAGTTAATTGATGAGGTAATCCTTTTTGAATATAAACACTATCACCAACATTTAATATCATTCTATGAAGTTTTGTATTATCTATCCAATCAAATTGAAATCTACCAGATTGTATAAGCCAAGTTTCATTTTTAATCATATGATAGTGCATTGAAAAATTACTACCCTCTTTTGGAAATACTAATAACTTTCCACAATATTGCTGATCATTATGAATCCATAATTCATATCCCCAATTTTTAATAACCTTCTTTGGTGATTTTATTTTTATATCAAAACTTGCCATAATTAATTACTTAAGGGTGCTTTAATTTTAGGGTGTGATTGATATCCAATTAACTCAAAACAATCTGGTCTATAACTTTTAAGTTTTTCATCTAAAGTTTTTTCACCTAAATGTTTTTTAACTGCTTCATGCATATACCAATTTCTTTCAGTAATTTTCACCTTCGGTAATTCGTATGCAGTTCTCCATATTTGTTCTTTGGCTTGTTCAATATGATTCTTATATAAATGAACATCACCCAAATTACCGATTAATTCATCGGGTATCATATTCACTTCCTTTGCAATGATTTCCAATAGTAATCCATACGATGCAATGTTAAATGGTAATCCTAAAAATGTATCTACACTTCGTTGATTCCACATTAAAGATATTGCTCTTTTAGGGACAGGGTATAACTCATCTATTT
>JACCDL011003177.1_pt1 | contig 14121 bp, 32 predicted proteins | sample 7441931 | NCBI WGS metagenome assembly JACCDL01 (sample SAMN15323437, study PRJNA562643) | freshwater metagenome | isolation source: river surface water | place: USA:Blue River Watershed | collected 2017-08-16 | reverse complement strand
AATGGCCTAAAGAGTTCGACGGTATCTATCTTGGTAGCGACTTGTTCTCCCGAGGCACATTCCGCACAGGTCGTCAACGTGCTCATACAGGCACCGGCGGAGGCGGCGGTGGCCACTTCAACAAAGAGTTCAACACTTGGTGCCAACGTCCCAGTTACGACTTCCGGCTCTACGCCGCAGACTGGCCCGGGCTTGCTCGCTACCATACCAAGCGTGAAATGTGGAATAAACTTGCCAACAAGGAATACGCATGATTAGATTCAAGTGGAGCAATGATGGCTTGTGGTTCACTCGCTCGCACAAAGATGAGCAAGTGAATCATTTGTTTCGTATTGGTAGCACCGACTACAACGGTATGAAGATTTACGAAATCATTATCGGTAAACTGTTTATTGGATGGCGGGTATGAACGAAGTCACTGACATTATTGATCGCCCTATCCGTGTTGGCGACTTTGTTGCGTTTTATGCAAACGTTTACAAGGTGCTGGAACTTGGCAAGGTGCGTGGTAACGGTTTTGCTACCGTGAAGATTTTGCTTGCTGATCCAAGCCCTACTACTCGCCCTGTTAAAAAGTTCAGCAAAGAAATGTGTGTTATCCCTGCACAAGAAGTGACATTTTGGTTGCTAAAGAAAGGCCACTCGTGATTCCAGAAGATCATAAAACCGCAGTAGTCAGTAATGGTTTGCATTTTATGCGAAGCATTACTGAAGCCTACGGTGCTAAAGAAGGTTTGCGGCTGTGGGAAACCATTGCTAACACACTTGACCCGGATGTCAAGGGTCAAATCTTCTTGGCCATGGTCACTGGAAACTACAACGATCGCATCCACTTGAAGGGCGTTACTCCTTACGGAGAAGAAAATGCAGTGGCCTGCATCAAAGCAATTCGCGAGTGGGATAAACGCGGGCTTGGTCTCAAGGAAGCCAAAGACATGTATGATCGACTGAAGCAACAAACTTTTGAAAGTAGGCCCAGCACAGAATACCTGCATGTGCTTCACGAGAAGTATCACCATGCAGTGCTGGCCTTGCGTAATGTGGGATTTATTTTATGAACCGAGTTGTTAGAGATGGCATGGTTGCGGTGTTGTATAGCCCAGGCCATGGTGCTGGCTGGAGCACTTGGGCCCGGCCTGAAATACGTCAAGACATTGTATTTGATCCGGCCATAGTTGGGTTGGTAGAACAAGAAAAATTTGAAGAACTTGAGGCATTTGTTGCTCTCAAGTATCCTGGTCTTTTCACTGGCGGTCTTGAACAATTACAAATACGCTGGGTCACTGAAGGCTTGCAGTTTCGAATAACCGATTACGATGGCAACGAAAGCATTGAATTTCGCAACAACATAGATTGGTACACAGCATGAGAGCAAGATGTAGTATTGTTGAACGCGATGACAAAAACAACATTGTTTTCTTGAAGGACTTGTCGCCCCAATTTGGCGGCATGACGATTACCAACGATGCCGAAGGGGTTGTGGATTACTATCGTTCCATCTACGGCAATCGTGTTCGAGTTGTATATGAGGACACTGATCAGGAATGGTGGGAACTTGTGTGGACAATCGGACGCACTCACACTTATGTCGCTTTCAAACCCTGGCATGGCTTGGTGTGGGACAAACTAACAAAGGTGCAATCATGAACCAACAAATTCGACAACTTGCTCTACAGGCTGGATACCGACCCTTGCCAGGTTTTGAATTTGCTAATAGTCTTGAAGAAGTTTTTATTGAAAAGTTCTCTGAGTTGATTATCAAAGAAACACTACAGGTTGCTAGAGCAGGCGTAGAATTTGGCAACGGTATGGAAGATGCTGTGTATAACTATTTCGGAGTTGAACAATGAAAACAATGTTTGCCATAGTAGGAGCCTTTACCTTAGCTCTGGGCTTGCTGGGATCATTGGGTGTGGGCAACTTTGTGATGATCTACAGCCCGGACAAAATTTCCTGCGTCAAAGGAACTGAACAATGAGACTAATGCTAGGTACCAAAGATCGTCCCGAACTATTAGTCAATGTTGGGCAAGAGCACGGGCCAGATCATTTTGACTTTTGGGTAGTCAACGGCGCCTGGGATGGCACCTACTACAATGGACATGTCACTGTTCACAACTGCCCAAGCGGTGATTATTCTAGTCTTGACAAAGTAGAAATTTTGTGCAATAATCAAGACCGACTGCGTTCAAGTGACTGGTCAGGTGGTTATCAAGAAGTATTCAATAATTTTCATGATGAAACTTATATGGCACCCACGCCAGAGCCAGTCAAATATCCAGCTAGCTGGGACGATGATATCCCGTTTTAAGGAAACAAAATGAACGAGCGAATTCGAGAACTTTTCAAACGTGCAGGTGGTAAAACATCCATTCAGAATCTAATGAGCAATCCAATGCAACAACGAGAATACAGTGAACTATGGGATGGAAATATTCAAAAGTTTGCCGAGTTAATTGTTCGGGAATGTGCCGGTATCTATGACAAAATTGACAATGGTAATTTGCACATGGGCACTGACAACTATCTTGAAGCCCTGCAAAAACATTTCGGAGTTGAAGAATGACACAACCAATTAAACTAATAAAATCCATGAACAACACCCCCAAGACAGGACGGTGGTACAGTGCAGGGACAAATACAGTATCGGATGAGTGTGAAATCCCAGAAGAAGGTATGATTACTTTTGCCAGTTGGGACGAAACTCTTAGTGACTGGAAATTCATTACCTTTAAAGATGGCGATGTTGTCAGCGGAGGTATGATGGAGATTAATTCGGGAGATTGAACTATGAAAGCAGTAGGATGGACCAACAAAGATGGAAGTGTGCATTGGTTGCTGGCGCCTCCAACCGAGGATACCACGCTGTTTGTGGAAGTGCCAAAAGTAGAGGAAGATCTGGGTGAGCCCATTGGCTACACACTGGAACCAATCTATGCACCGCGGCCTGGCTACGTTACTACACAGGCGTTTGTGTTGTGCTCAAGTTGTGGTGGTGCTGTGTCCTCAACAGGTGGCCCACGCTACAATGCCTTATGTTTGCGGTGCATTGATAAGTTGGCGGTGTTTAACAAGTTGAGTCAATAATGGGATATATTTACATCTTGATGATTTGGACTGTGGTTGGCGTCGGAGATGCCAAGGGTTCCCCAACCGTTGTCAAATACGACTGGCGACCACTGGGTGAGTTCCACCAAAGTGCTGGCGAAGGTGCGTGGAGCAGAAAGTCTGCCTTGGAAATGTGCGAAGCGGCTGCTCAACAACTCGCGCTCAAGCCCGATCGGTATCGTTGTGTGAGGTCGAAATGAACGCAGAAAAAGAAAACACATTTCGCGCACTGAAAGATCTGCCCTTGCTGGCCACACACCAGTGGTGGTGCAAATTAAAAATTCACGCCTGGTTGCCATGGAAGGATCCTGTTAAAAATCGTCGCGGTGCTTACGACTATGTTGAGCAATATCGTGTGTGCGGCCACTGTAATGAAGCACAGCGTAGAATACTGTCAAAGGACTGATATGACCAACCTAACCTACTACAAAATTCGCAAGAAGTCGGATCCTACTCAGTTCCGCAAAGCCGATGGCACTTGGAATACTTCGGGCAAAGTGTATGATACCTTGGGCAAACTTCGTGCTACAATTACCAACAAGATGAACAGTTCATACACAAGAGACGAAGTTCAAAATTGGGAATTTGTTGAATACGAAGTTTCAGTCAAAGAAGTCAAACAATTGATTGATGTTGTCAAACCTGAAAAAGTTTGGGAGATGTTGAAAAAATGAACACTACACTAATACTCATTGCCTTGCTTTTTACCAAGCATTTTGTTGTGGACTTTCCTTTACAACATCGTTACCAGTGGAGCAACAAAGGCACTTACTTACACCCTGGTGGCTTGCTTCACGCAGGCTTGCATGGCGTAGGAACTTATTTGTGTTTTGTAGCATTTGCTCCTGTTGCGGCTTTGTATCTTGCGTGGATTGATGCTGTGATTCACTATCACATTGACTGGGCCAAGATGAATCTCAATGCCCGACTAGGGTGGGGGCCTAACACACATGAACAGTTTTGGTGGCTGCTAGGGCTGGATCAATACCTGCATGCATTGACATACATTGGCATGGTTGCATTAGTAACTGTATAAGGAGCTCTCGTGAATACATTATTTCGTCCACAGGAACATTCAAAGGTGCATACTATTAAGTTGCGCCGCAAAGGCTACGGCAATGAATGGATTAACTACAACTTCTGCAATCGTGTAAAATGGTATCCAGCAGGTTGGGGTGTTAATAAGCGTGTGTTAGGCAACATTCACAGTCGTATGCACTACCTTGCTTGTCATGCGCCTGCGCCTATTCAAAAGAAGTGGCGTGTGACTTACAATAACTTTATGATTAAACATTTTGGTGCGGCCGGCAAAGGTAGTATGCGTTATCTCAATACATGGAGTGCTCACGCATGGTTGTAAAAGTAATTCCCGAACATAAAGACGTTCTTGGACAACCGCTGGCTGTGGGCGATTGTGTTGTATTCCCTTCTAGCAACACCATGTATGTGGGAACCATTACCAAGTTCAACCCCAAAATGGTCAAGGTAAAACGTGTGGGTACCAAGTACAGTTGGGAACAAAACAAGTATCCATCAGACTTGGCCAAAGTTTCAGGTGCTGAAGTTACAATGTATCTGCTCAAACATCAGAACAGCTAAGTAATGGATGAGCGAACGCAAGATCATCCCGATACAAACTGTTCAAGCACCCAACCCTGAGCCACAAAGTTTAACACAAGACCCGCATGTAGTCTTGGCTGAAATGTACATGGCCGAGCATCGTCCGCGACTGGAAAGTCGCAAGCAAAAGAACCTCACTGAAGTTGTACAACACACTGAAGTCACACGTCAAAATCGTGTGGCGCTGGTTGTGGCTCCTGAGTGGACACAACTTGCTCCTCCCTACGGCATTGCTAGAATGAGTGCATTGTCCAAACACGGTGGATGGCCCACTCGTGTATGGGACATAAACATCTTGGCCAAGCATGAGGCCGGAGTGCCAGAATTGTGGACTGCCTATGAAGATTGGAAATGGACTGAGCCCAATTATAGCAAAAATGTGCATCCACTTATAGAGCCCACTTTACAAAGATACATGCAACAGGTAGTAGATTGGGCTCCAACTGTAATTGGATTTAGTACATGGTACACCAACGACACTTGTACCATGTGGATGGCTAGGGAGTTTAGAAAGCGCATTCCTGGAGTTAAAATTATCATCGGTGGTGCCAATGCCACACAGTTAAAAGTCAGTGACCCGTCGGTGGCAGATCATGTTGTGTCTGGTGAAGGTGAGCTGTGGTTTGTTCGCATACTTGAAAATTTAGAAAATCCCACAGAAGAGATTCCACACATTTGTGTACAAAGCAAAGACCAACGTGTGGATCTTGATTCAATGCCGCCAGCTGACTACAGCGATATCAACATCAGTTTGTACGACAGCAAAGGTATCAGCTGTGAGTTCAGTCGCGGTTGCATTGCCAACTGTGTGTACTGTAACGAAACTATCTTCTGGAAGTTTAGAGCACGGCAAGCCAGCCGTGTGTTGGAAGAGATTGAACTGGTATACAAACAACAAGGCATTCAATCTGTGTGGTTTATCGATAGTTTGCTCAACGGCAACCTACGTGAGCTAGAAGCATTTGCACTGGGGCTACTCGATAGGAAAATCAATGTCTCATGGACTGGATATAGTCGCATTGATGGCAAGATGGATCGCGACTTCTGGGGTCTATTGCGAAAATCAGGAGCCAGCGGATTTGCGTTCGGTGTAGAGTCAGGATCGCAAAAGGTACTGGACCTGATGAAGAAAAACTGCAAAGTTGAATGGATTGAACAAAACTTCAAGGACCTTGCTGCGGTTGGTATGCACAACAACTTTGCCACATGGTTCACAGGATTCCCCGGAGAGGAACTAACAGACGTAGCACAAACACTCACAATGATGTGGCGTTTGCGTGTATCCGGCATGGGAGGCCAAAGCTCGGGTACCTGTGGTCTAGGTGTAGGCACACCTCTTGAACTAGAGAAACAACGGTTTGGAGTTTTAAACTATGACTGGTGTAACGGTTGGGTTACAGCAGACGGAAAGAACACAGGGTTCAACAGATTCCTCCGCTGGAAGATTACAAACGTATTGCTTGAACATTTTAGATTACACCGTGTGCCTGCTTGGCTACAACCTGTTAAGCAATATCCCACTCTAGAGAATCACTATCAAATAGAATATGATCCCGAAAACTGGCAGGATCCCATACCCTGGGAAAAAGACTTTGACTACTACATTATCAAAGACAACATCAATCCCATTGCCAATCACTTGGTAAATGAGATATGGCCGTTCCTGCGTGTGTTCTGGTTAGCAATGGGTCCTTATAAATTCCATATAGAGTTTGATCCAGATCGTGATCTAGAAGAGTTTGGGTACCTACGTTACCCTCGTGGTGGTGAACATAGATTCTGGGCACGTTACGATTTTGATATAGATGCCAGCGGCGTGTGGCGTGCCGATTTTGATATAAAAATGCAAGCAGACCCGTGGCAGGGCGAAAATGTAGATTTTGATCTAAAATGGAAACAAACAGGCCAATGGGACCGGCCACAGGCTTGACAAACAATCAGCATACTTGCTATAATTGTGTTTTACATACAAAAGGCACATATGGAATTTCTTCCGGTACTAGAACTCATTGACAGACTCTGTATTGCACGAGTCAAATACGCTCGCACCAATGGTGCAAACCAAATCGAACTAGATTGGTACGAGGATAAATATCAGCAACTCCCCCAAAGTCCTGAACTGGATGCAGACATTCAAGCAATGACTGACATCCATCATGCCATTTGGGATTTGGAATGGCAACTCAAATCCGGTGTGGAACAGATGTTGAGCTTGGCAGAAATTGGACGCAGAGCTATTGCTATCCGCGATTTCAATAACAAACGAATTGCTTACAAAAACTCCATTGCCAGCATTTTGGGTCATCCTGTGCGAGAGATCAAACAAGACCACTTGGCAGACGGCACAGTTGACACTAAATAATTTTCCTGTTACAATACGATTATAGGGACCATAGCTCATGTTGGTTAGAGCAGCGGACTCATAATCCGTTGGTGCTGTGTTCGACTCACAGTGGTCCCACCAATTCTGGCGTTAGTATAATGGATAATACAAAGAGCTTCTACCTCTTGAATGTGGGTTCGATTCCTGCACGCCGGACCAAGGATTAATATGGCATACACTTACACAGGAACAACTACACTATCACAGTGGACCAAGGACGTCATGAACGATCCCAGTAACACTATTCATTATGAAGTCCGTGACCCAGAGCCCAGTGCTATCACGCTGATGACCGGTGGTGGCAACAGTGACGAAATGATTCGCATTGACCAAACTGGTTTCTACGTTCGCGGTGTTCGGGTTCCTGCAGATGAGCACGAAGCTGAAACAGTTTACAATGCTTTTAAACAATGGTTGGCTTGGGCCAACTTACAAAGACGATGAACCGCAGTCCTGAACGCAACACTTTCCAACTCAAATGCTATCTCGAACGCTGTGAAGCTGATGGCAAAGAGCCCAACGAAGATTACATTGAGCTATATCAAGGAGAGGATCGACGAGACATGGAAAAGGAAGAAAATGCTCAGTGGAAACTGAACAATCTTGAATACGATCTTCGTAGCAACAAGTGGATCTGCAACAAAGCTAAGGCTCGCGAGAGCTATGCACAAAATATCTACGCCGCACTGTGCAATCAGGACTGGCAAAAGAACGATGTTTGGCCGCGGTTAAAAGGACAAACATATTCTTGCAGTTGGCGCTATGCTGGCGGCATTGTGGCTGACATGGTCGAGACCGGGGACTACATTGATTGGTATTGTTCTGGCATCAAAGGTGACTTGACTGAAGAGCAAATAGCCTCAGCTCTAGAGCAAGGCATGGACATTGAAAAATATGTCAGTGAAGGACATGTTACTGACGAAGTCCGAGAAGACTTTTTTAAACTAGGCTGGATTCCAGTTAATGACAGCAATGATACCCTGTAGTTTAACCCCTGACAAGTTCGGTTATTACCGAGTTGGTGATTTTCGAACTTATAGTAAAATAGAAGCATTAGAGATACAAAAGAAAACAGGACATTTTCCTGAATGGGATTTTAATAGAGCAGTATTCGATTCGTATCCATGGACTCAAGAGCCAACGTTAAGTCTTTGGGACCTATATAAATTACGAGCACAACAAATTCGAGATAGTTACGATTATGTTGTGCTTTTTTACTCCGGCGGATCAGATAGTCAAAATTTACTCAGTGCTTGGATTGACCAGGGTTGTAAAATTGATGAAATTGCAACTCAATGGAATTATAATGCAACACAGCAACGCATGGGATATTGGAATGGCGAAGTTACTGCTGTGGTCATGCCATGGATCGAAGAGCTCAAGCGGCGTGGGTTAGAGTTTGAGTTTCGGTTACTTGATATTAGTAACGACACCAAGGACATTGTTGGAGTACATCAAGATTACGAATACTACACAAACTGCAATGTTTCTCCTAATAATCATGCAAAGAATTTGTGGCGTGATCGAATTACTGATTATCAAGATCGTATCAGTGCTGGTCAACGTCTTTGCTTCGTATGGGGATCCGACAAACCATTTTTCTATTGGGATCAGAGACATTATATCTTGTTTCAGGACATAGTTGACAACTGTGTTAATCCATATGTTCAACAACGTTATCATCAGGGATGGTACGATGAGTTATTTTATTGGACTCCAGACATGCCCGATTTAATAGCAAAGCAAGCTCACGTATTAAAAAAATTTGTGGAAACAATACATGATCCACAGTTTTATCAAAAGAAAAAAACACGCTATGGGTACAATCGCCACATAAATATGTGGTTAACTGACGAAGCAGTTAAAACTATTATATACCCTCACTGGGATCCAAACACGTATGTAGATGGCAAACCCGGTATCAATGTTGTTAGCTGGCGAGATCAATGGCTAGTCAACAGCAACATTGACCAAGGGCAAAGATTTACCAGCATATTACAAAGCCTTAATAATCGAGTTGATCCTTATTGGTTAAACTCCGACTCTATCACCAAGGGGTTTAAAGGAAGCGTGAGTCCACGATACTACATTGAATAACATGAAAAAACTACTAACACTTTTATTATTATTTGCAACCACATTTGCATTAGCAAAGCCAGTGTCGGTTACGTTGCCATTTCCTCCCGGGGGAGCAACTGATCGAGCATGGCGTATTTTGTTACCTATGTTAACACACGAGTTGCGAAACGACAACATTGAATTGGTCACTGAATACCGCCCCGGTGGCGGGGGTATTGTAGCCGGTACTCATGTTGCTACATCTACTACCACACAACTATTGTTTACTAGTGCATCTGTAATGATTTCGTTGGCGCAAAGCGAAAATATGCCATACCGCCCATCAGACTTTCAGCCGCTAGGCTACTTTGGTACTTTGCCGATGATGATGGTTGTTCCTGCTAATGGGCCAAACAATATCAAAGAATTTACTCAATTATGCCGGGCAAAGACATTAAACATGGGCTCTGCTGGAGTAGGAAGCACTATTCATTTAGTAGGCGAAACTATTATGCGTGGATTGCGCTGTGACTTTGTTAACGTGTCTTACAAAGGTCCGCCACAAGTTGTTCCTGACCTAATAGCCGGTCGCGTAGATTTTATGATCGACTATACTGCTAGCTCAACTATGTCTATGGTAAAGGATAGCAAACTCAAGAATATATTAGTAATTGGCAACCGCAGACTTGTAGATTCTCCTGATATTCCTACTGCAAATGAAATCGGTCTTAATGTTGATCGTGTTAAAAATTGGCAAGTGTTAATGGTAAATTCGCAAGCTAACTCTGCAGACGTGTCGGCAATATTATCCGCTGTACAACGTGTGTTGGCCAACCCAGAAAATGTTAAAGAATTTCAAGGCATGGGACTAGAAGGGGTAGGGACTCGACTTGCGCCAACCTTCTTACAAGACAATTATAATTTTTATAAAAAACTAGTAACACGATGAATTTTTTTTCTAGTCGCTGGCCAATTATGTGTGCTGTAATGAACGGTGCTAGTGATCTAGCCCTGGCAGCGGCAGTACACGAAGCAGGGGCTACTCCTAGTTTGATGATCAACTGGAAACAAGGTCAACGCAATCATGACATACTTGAACAACAGCTAAAAGAATTTACAACACTCACAGGCTCTAACACTTGTGTATTGCAACTTGACTATGCGGATCTAAAGGACGACGTTGCACTTGGTATTGTAGAACACTACAAGATAAGTCATGTAGAGCTGTTTGGCATGATTGGCATTGGGAATAATAAAATGCAACAAGAGTTCGATCTTGTGATGACTCGTTACCGCCCTGCTTATGAACGTCTGCGTAAAACATCTCGAATCATTACTAGAATTTTTACACCTAGCTCAGGACAAGGTATAGATGCCTATGCACTCAAAGGCAGCGACAGTGCTGGCTTTAGTGGTACAATGTCAGTAAAGGATTTGTTCTTGCAACAACACTGTCAAACACCTAACATACCTTTGATTCCATACGGCGGTGTAGGTACGCCAGCACAAGTAGCTTGGTACATGCAAAATGGCGCTGCAGGTGTTGCAGTGGGCACATTGTTTGCAGCCACTAAAGAAAGCTGTTTGAATATTGTGACCAAACAAGCTATGGTCAAGGCCAACAACCAGGATCTGGCCAAACTCAAAACAAGTCAGCGGGCACTGATCATGGGCGAAGTAAGCGCAGACCCTAACCACCAGCAAAGTTTGGATGCAGGTATAGCCGGTCAAGGTGGTTTGATCTATGCTGGATCTGCTATAGACTACGTAACTGAAGTTAAAACGGTAAGACAAGTGGTCGATTACTTAACACAAGATCTAGTATAATAAATACTTAATATTGCTGTATGAAGCAAAGAGAAAAGTGTTCTGGACGCGGGTTCGACTAAGCCTGTTTTACCATGAAACCACCATGTGTCTTATTACCTCGTAATGACGCATTGGCAAAGGCATTAGCATTGTATCCGCGATCTATACACCATTGACGCAACCCTTCTACTCGCTCAACGGTTCCGTCTGGGTGAGTAACATCATAAATCTTCCCAGACCAAGTCTTTCCTTGTGCTGAACGAATCTTACTAAACTCTTTACGCATTTGAGTGGCTCGTTCTACTCCGTGTATTTCTTCCCACTTCTTGCCTTTACGATTCTTGACCATTGTGGCACGACCTTTTCTACTGCCAGCAAGCATAGATTCTTTGGCGGCATCAAAGTTGGCATCAAGTTTAGCAAGCCCTTGCCAAGCAACATAGTCCTGCCAGTGCCCATGTTGTTCATACAATAAACGATGTGCTTCGGCATGTTCGCCTGGAGTTAGTTCAATAAGGTTGCTTGGATCGTCAGTTCCGCCCATGTGTTTTGGGATAATGTGATGTTTGTGTTTCATACTATTATTTAGTCGAAACCATAGAAAAACGCTTGACAAAGGTTTCGACAAGTGTTATAATAGATAAAAATCTGGAGTTGAAGAATGATTGACTATCACGAAGCCTTGCGAGAAATGTATAAAGGCAATGTTGTCAAGTATGTTGGCACAGTCAACGGCAATGTAATGACAGACACCGGCTGGAGTTGGTGCATGTGTCGTGGTTGTATTTTTCCATACAATGGGGAACCCATTTGGCGACTGGCAGGTCGTATGGTTTATGATCCAGACTTTCGTTATGTGCTTACTGGCGAAACAGTTGACCCGAGGGCATGGAAGCCAGAGAAGAATCGAGATCGTAAAGAGATTAAATCAAAGTTAGGTTATAGTAGAGTAGGATTAGGAAATGTATGAACGAAAAAATCAACGAACTTATTAAAAGTGTTCCTGACTTGAACTATGATTCCAGTGCTGGAACATTCGAAACGGATCGCCGGGCATTGTATGACTTTGCCGAGTTGATTGTTAAAGAATGTATCGGTTGTTGTGAGCAAGTTATCAGTGATCCTGTTCCCGAAAGTGTAGACACTTGGTTGAATGGTGGAGAACAATGTATCCAAGAGATTAAACAGCATTTCGGAGTTGAAAAATGAAAGTTTCCAATCTACGCAAAATCACAGACCCAACTACATTTGAACCAAGTGTAGTAGTAGATGTAGAAATCCCAAGAATGACCTTATACGAACTAACTCTAATGAAAGAAGACATTCGTAAAGACATTATCTACACACTCGGAGCGGAGTTATTGGAACAGATTGTTGTTCAGATGGGTATGACCGATGAACAAAAGAAAGACCTAATCAAGGACTTGCTGGGAGTAAACAATGACACCAAATCCTAAAATCCGTGAACTCGTTATGAGTATGGGCATTGTTCCTGAAAGCGAACACTATGATATCGCTGAACGGGTGATTAGGCAATGTGTAGATATTGCCTACCAATATGATGAACCAAAAATGAGTGGTCCTGGTATGATTATTGCCAACAGGATTGAAACGCATTTCGGAGTAGAATAAATAAGAGTTATTGCTGTATGAAGTGAAGTGAAACAGGTCTTGGACGGGGGTTCGAATCCCCCCTCCTCCACCGGAGGGTATTTGAAAAAGTATCTTGCGTTGGGGGAGCATGGTTTCGACAGGGCAAAGAGTAACAGAGTGGACAGCACGGTAGGCGATGACCGTAAATCAAGCAAAACTTATAATTGCAAATGATGAGCAATTCTTGATGGCTGCTTGAGCCATCTAGGGTAAGACATACCTCGTAACAGAAACTCAGGACCTGCTTCGGCAGGTTTCCTATTTGTCAACGTAATGTAAGGGTAAAGCGTTATATATAGAACAAGGAGACTTCTATGTTAATGCAAGTCAAACCAATTACATTTAGTAAATTGGAAACAAAACCAGGTAAAAATGAAAAGATAACCTATTTTAGGGTATGTAAAACTAATTGTCCCAATTGTGATACAAAAAGAATGACCTGCTGTAAAAAGTGATATATACTATCACTATGAGTAATGAAACAGCAAAATTTATCAATAGTCGCCGCCGTCATAAAACTGATGTAGCAATCGCAAGACAAGTTAAGATTGCTAAAAATCACAACCATCTTGATCCAAAGCATCAAACATTTAAACAACCACATCGTTTAGCTAAACACCATGTCATGGACTGTGGTAATCCTAAATGTTATCTATGTGGTAATCCAAGAAAAACTCACAAAGATAAACTAACTGCCCAAGAGAAAAGAATTTTTCAAGACTTGGACAAAACAACAGACAAACATAGCAACGGATTAGGTCATGAAGACCAGGATGCGTAACTTATGGGAGTTATGGGCAAAGGCTCTAGGAGATAAAGCCCATAATGATGACGCCATAGCAGACAAAGTTGCTATAATCAGAACATTAATCGTATTGTGTTATATTATAACCAATGTGTTTATTGTAGCTGGTGTCATTAGACACTGGTGAATTTTAAAACTTTATAAAGGAAATTAAATGAAAAAAATTGCAATCGCAACAATGTTAGTATTAGCAAGCGTGGCAGCAACTGCCGCAAACTTTGTTCAAGTTGAACAAGAAAACGTTCAGGGACGTAAAGGTGCCAGTGATAGTGATGCGACTTATGTTCGTGCAGGTAAAGACTTTGGTAACTATACTTTCGGTCTACAAAGCCGTACTGCAAAATTCACTGATAACAGTATTGCTAACAGCATTGAAACTACAGTAGCTAACAAAACCGTTTCAGTAATGGGAATTACACCATTCGTTGGCGTTGGCCACAACTTCACTAACGGTGGAGCATCTTACAACTATGGTTTAGTTGGTGCAACTACTAGCATGAAAGTTGGTCCAGGTTTTGTACTAGCAGGTGTTAAGACACGTGTAGGTACTGGCGCAGGTGAACCAAAGCAAACAGTTGGTTTCACAAGCTATAATCTTCCAGTAGCAAAGGATGTAACACTCTCAGCAGGTCTAAGCCGTAGTGGTCAAACCATTAAAGAGAAGGGTGTTAACGTAGGTCTAAGTT
>JACCDL010856254.1_pt1 | contig 14133 bp, 4 predicted proteins | sample 7441931 | NCBI WGS metagenome assembly JACCDL01 (sample SAMN15323437, study PRJNA562643) | freshwater metagenome | isolation source: river surface water | place: USA:Blue River Watershed | collected 2017-08-16 | reverse complement strand
TCCGCCCGCACCACCTCTGCACCTACCTGCACGAGCTCGCCGCGGCTTACGGCACCTTCTACGCCGCGGACAGCGTCATCGTGGATGATCCCGCCGTGAAGGCCCGCCGCCTCATGCTCTGCTCGCGCACCTGCGCCGTCATGGAAACGGGCCTACGCCTCCTGGGCATCGAGCCGGTCGAGCGGATGTAAGAAATCCAACTCGAGGATGGATTCGGTGAGCCGTTGGGCGAGCAGGCAATGTAAGAGATATCTGGCTAACCCCTTAGCGAATAGAAGGTAATCCCATCTTCTCCGTCACTTTACAATTAATTGACGCCGAATACGGACTTAAATGGGTTTTTCGTGCCCGGCAGATTACTAGGATAACACCAATTGGTTCAATAATTTCCTATAGTTTGACTTCGTCAGTTTGGAGCCGATTGGAGGCGCAGTTAATCAGCGACTGTTTTGGGTGCCCCTTTTAGCTACACCTTGGGGGAAATCCTCTTTATCCAGCGTATCGTTTTGCGAGTTCTTCGAACATTTTTTCGCTAAAGTACAAAGTGCATTTCCCATTCTGCTTTGTAGGATTGTTAGGCCGCTTCCACGCAAGCGAAGAGTTTTCTGCGAGTTGGCGTCTGAATTGATGATATTTCGCGTCAATCCTGAATCCGGGAATCTCGGCGCGGCATTTAGTCGTGAGGCTCTCATAACATAGGTAGAACGTCTTGACCTGGCTCTCAGAGTGAATTGGCATTCCAAATCTTGGGGCATTCGGATCATTTGTTTGCCTAAAAAGGGCAGCACCAGGTTCGTTTCGCCTGTCTACTTTAAAAGACAGATTAATCGTTATCGCCGTCCCGGCATTGCTTGAAGGGGTTCTGCGACAGAGTTCGCCGATGTAGGCGCTGAAAAGTTTCACCTCTTTGGAGGTCAGGGCTCCTTTTATATCTTTACTGTGGTTCATGAATGCAAGGGGCATCAGAAACGTGTCGAAGTCGTCCAGACCCTTGTTGAACCAATCACGGCATTTAATTGTGTAATTGTGAACGCAAGCCATCCCTATTTCTTGCACGACTAATTCAAGGTGAGTCCCTAAGTTTCTGTTAAACAGGTGTACGGCCGTGTCACGAATTTCGATAACTGCTCTTAGGTTCTCGGTAGTTTCTGGGTCTACGTCGCCGCTTATGCCAAGATGCGTCAAGAGGTGATTTATCCCATGCGTCATGTAGTTGCTGCTGGGCGTTTTTTTATATTTTTGGTTACGTCTACCCTTCGAAGGCTTTAAGTTGTCTGCCCTGATGTAAAGGCTTCGCATATCATTCGCGTTCTTCTTTAACCAACGCGCCTTCAGTAACAGCTCCCAAGCATTGATCGCCAGGATTGTGAATGACTCTGCCCTGTAGCGCGAGACGGGTTTGTTGTACGCTTCGATTGCTGCAGCCATCGCAGCTACTGAGCGATCTAAAAGCTCCTTGTGCGCGGCTTTCATTAACAAGTTTATCCCGGCGTTGCGTCTCCGTCCTCAAGCTGACGACACAGTCTGATGACTTGCTTGCATTTGTCCGGAATTGGATTCGCCGGTTGGTCTTATATGTCCTTTCTCATTCGCCTGTGGCATGTTTGAACGAAGCGTAGCTATCGGCCAAGGCGGAGAGTTGCAGATAAGCGTCCCGATAGATGCGCTCAGCATAATTGCCGCTCATCGGCCCTCCGGCCGTACCGGTAACGGTTGCGCCGATAGAGGAGTCGCCGAACTCGCACTGCTGGCGGCAATATTCGAGGCGAGTATTCGAAAGGTCGATGAAGTTTGAACGGATCTTCGCAGGCAGATGCTTGAAGCTGATAACCTCACGGACGGCTCGGTCTATTTCTAGGCGCCACAGCCTTATCGCCTCGAGGTTTACCGATTCCATCTCGTACGTGCTCGAAGCGTTTAATGAAGCTATGTAACCATCGATTGGATGGGTGACCTTGCCGTTCTTGTCCCAATTATCGATGCCCCTCACCCGCATTGTGATGCCGGACTTTGGCTCAAGCAGGGTGCATCCTTTGGTCTCATCGTAGCATAAAAACATCTTTTTGCCTTTCGACCAGGCCCCGATCTCTTCTTGGTCCAGCCCGTTCGTGTCGACCGCGAGCTGCCTTCCGTCCGCCAGCGCAACAACATCTCCGTCACCATAGTTAGACCAAGTCACTTCCTCGGTGTGCAGGTATCCCTTGAGGGGCGGGTTTGAGCGCTTTCCCCGCAGGTGAAGCACCGACTTCTGTCTGTCCTCCTGAGGTGCTGATTCTGCGGCCCACGCCACAGGCTTGTTGGCGAGGGTCTCGTCCGCCTGGATCCTGGAGGGGTTGATCAGCGAGGAGGTGAGGGTGATGAGGGTGATTCCGAGGAGATGATTTCGCATGGTCTACAATTTAATGCAGTGAGGTGATCCTGCTCCACTTTTTAATTTAAAACTTATAAACAATGGTCCGCTCTCAGGATGGCATGTAATTAAAATTCTGATATTTAATGATGTTTTCGAGCCCCCGCTGACTCTTGTAGTGGGATTTCAAAAACATGCTTGACTGTTTGCCCGCGGCGGAGCCGAGCCAGCCCACGAGGCGGCGAAGTCACGGGCCGTCCCTGGCAAAGGCAGTTTTTCGTCCTTCGGCGGCGCAGATTCTCAGGATGCGTTCTCTTCGGTGGCGCCAGGCGGAAACTTTCATCCTTGTGGGCTTGAACTACTTCTTGCCCTCCCTCGCGAGGGCGACGAACGCGAGCATGTAGTCGGAATTGGCGTCTGACTCCCGGTAGCCAAGGTGTATCTGCTTTGACAGGCCCTTTCCGCCAAGCTTCACGGGGGTAACTTTGAACCGTTTGGATTGTTCTTCGACCAGCCAGCGGGGTAGAGCGCCGACGCCGCGCCCGCTGGCTATCATCTGCAGCATGATTTCGGTCGTCTCGATCAACTTGTGCCTGCGGGGCGATATGCCCGCAGGGCCTAGGAAGTGGGTGAATATATCCAGTCGGTCGACCGAAACCGGGTAGGTGATTAGGATCTCGTCGGCGAGTTGCTCTGGTTTTATCAAAGATGCTCCGCGAAGCCTGTGCTTGTGACCGACGACCAGCACTTGTTCATAATCGAATACTGGCTCGAAGATGAGCCCTTTTCTATGGAGCGGGTCCGGCGTCACGAGCATGTCGATCTCGTGTCCGAAAAGTGCGCCGATTCCTCCGAACTGGAATCGCTGCTTGACGTCGACGTCGACGAGAGGCCAGACCTTCAGGTAAGGAGCCACGACCTTGAGCAGCCATTGATAGCACGGGTGGCATTCCATTCCGATGCGCAGCGTGCCTCGCTCTCCCTTGGCGAACTGCCGCAACTGGCTCTCCGCGAAGACGAGCTGAGGAAGTAGCCGATTGGCGACACCTAGTAGGTATTCGCCCGCCTGCGTCGGGCGAAGGCTGCGACCTTCTCGGTGCCAGATGGGCGTGCCCAGCTGGCCTTCCAGCTTTCGTATCGTGTGACTCAGCGCCGACTGAGTCAGATGCATGCGACGGGACGCTGCAGTAAGGGATCCGTGACGATGTACGGCCTGGACGATTTCGAGATGCGACCTGTCAAGCGTGCTCATGAACTTCCAATACATGAGTCAAACTAATCAATCCATGAAATAATACCATTTTTATTTATGGACATGATTCGTGTATGATGCCTTCCGCACATCATCTTATGATCAAGACGCATAACCTCGGCTTCCCCCGCATAGGCTCCCGCCGTGAGCTGAAGTTCGCCTTAGAATCCTATTGGCGTGGAGATTCCAGCTTGGATGAGCTTCAATCGGTCGGAGAAGAGCTGCGGATCCGCCACTGGGGGCACCAACGCGACCTAGGGATGGTGCCCGTCGGTGATTTTTCCTTCTACGATCAGGTGTTGGACATGAGTTGGTTGCTTGGAAATCTTCCGGAGAGATGTCTGCAGGGGAATGGCCTGACGATCGACGCATATTTCCGTGCGGCGCGTGGCCGGTCGGCGCCGATGGCAGAGACCTGCGGTTGCGGTGTCGCCGCAGGAGAGATGACAAAATGGTTCGACACTAACTACCACTACATCGTCCCTGAATTCACCGCTGGCACTACCTTCCGCCTCCACCCTGAGAGGCTCCTCGCTCAGTTCGCGGAAGCCTTGGCTTTGGGCGTCAATGCCAAGCCAGTTATCATAGGCCCTCTCACATACCTTGGCATAGGCAAGGCCAAGGATTCATCACACCTGCTTGCCTTTCTTCCGCGTCTCATTCCTGTTTATATTGAGTTGCTCAAGCTGCTTGCCGCCGCCGGTGCAGAATGGGTGCAGATAGACGAGCCATTGCTTGCGACCGAACTCAGCGACGAGTGGAAGGAAGCTTATCTATCGGTCTATAGCCAGTTCCGGAACTCGGGCCTGAAACTGATGCTCGCCACGTACTTCGGTCCCCTCCTCGACAATCTGCCTATTGCCGTCTCGCTTCCTGTCGATGGCATCCACCTTGACGTAACCGGCGGCCTAGAGGACCTTGAGCCCGTGCTCAAGCTGCTGCCCGATGGTATGGATCTTTCCTTGGGTGTTGTCAGCGGCCGCAATGTATGGCGCACCGATCTTGTCTCCGTTCTTGATTGGCTTGAGCCGGTGGCGCGCAAACTGGGGTCACGGCTCTGGATTGCCCCCTCGTGCTCGCTCCTGCACGTGCCCGTGGACCTCTCCTTAGAGGAGAGCCTTGATCCTGAGGTCAAGCCTTGGCTGGCTTTCGCCATCCAGAAAATCCGTGAAGTCAGAACGCTGGGTGTGGCCTTGAACCATGGCCGCGCAGCCGCAGTCGTTGAGCTCGCCTTAAACCAGGCCTCCATCTCCGCCCGCCGGGCTTCGGCCAGAGTCCATGATCCGAAGATAAAGTCGCTGTTGGGCTGCGTGGATGATGACATGACCCGACGACGTAGTCCTTATGCGTTAAGGCGAGTTAAGCAGGCTGACAGGTTCAAGCTGCCTTTATTTCCCACGACAACGATCGGCTCCTTTCCTCAGACTTCCGAGATTAGGCAGGCGCGTGCTCGGCATCGCCGGGGCGAGCTCTCCGAGGCGGATTACCTGGTGGCGATGATGAAGGAGGTGTCCAGATGCGTCCGTGAGCAGGAATCCCTAGGGTTGGACGTCCTCGTGCATGGAGAGGCAGAACGAAACGATATGGTCGAGTATTTCGGTGAGCGACTTGACGGCTTCGTTTTCAGCCAGTCAGGATGGGTGCAGTCCTACGGATCCAGATGCGTCAAGCCGCCAATCTTATTCGGCGACGTAAGCCGTCCTAGGCCCATGACCGTCGAGTGGGCCACTTATGCCCAGTCGCTGACGGCCAAACCGATCAAAGGCATGCTCACCGGGCCGGTCACGATTCTCAACTGGTCCTTCGTTCGTGATGATCAGCCTAGGTCCGTCAGTTGCCTCCAGATCGCGCTCGCCATCAGGCAGGAGGTGCTTGATCTTGAGCGAGCTGGCGTCGGCATCATCCAGATAGACGAGGCAGCCCTTCGCGAAGGCCTGCCACTTAGACGCTCCGTCTGGAAATCCTACCTAGATTGGGCCGTGGCCGCATTCCGCGTTTCCGCCAACGGAATTTCGGATCACACGCAATTGCACACCCATATGTGCTATTCCGAATTCAACGAAATCATTTCGTCCATCGCCGAAATGGACGCCGATGTGCTCACCATCGAGACTTCGCGGTCCGACATGGAGCTGCTTCGGGTGTTCGGTCATTTTCACTATCCCAATGAGATCGGTCCAGGAGTTTATGACATTCATTCTCCGAATATCCCGACAGTTGAGCAGATGGTGCAGCTCCTGCGTAAGGCTTCGGAAAGCATTTCAGCCGACAGGTTATGGGTGAATCCGGACTGTGGGTTGAAGACCCGCCAATGGTCTGAAGTGACGCCGGCGCTCACCAACATGGTTGCTGCTGCGAAAGTTCTCAGGAATGATTCGCAGGCTCGAAATTAGAACGAAACGGGTACGTTTGTTCAGCCCCAAATAGTTGCGTAATATCGGTAATCATACTCCATGAATCCTGAGGGGCTAAAGTCCGTGAGTGTCTGTCTGAAACTTCACTGAGTGTTACAAAGGGGCGCCAATGGACAAGGGAAGAGGTTTATACATTAAATTTATTTATCTTAGTTATTAATATTTCTTATTTAAGTAAGGGGGGTTTCATATTGGTTTCTTTGAATGCCAATAAAGATTACTAAACAATGGTGGGTATTTTTAAGCAAAAAAAAGAAATCTCATTCAAACAGAGTGTTTTTTTGAAAAAAACGAAGCTGTTTATTCAAGGGCTAAGCGATCGAAAAGCATTGTTATGCCCTGAACTTCTGACCTTGCGGAAACGTCGTCGCCATTTCCCGCTGACCCGCGCCGTGCTCATGACGGCCGCGTTCCTGCTTCCGCAGGCGATGGCGCAGACCGCTCCCGCGACCGGCGCGTTGCCGTCCGGCGGGCAGGTCGCCGCCGGCCAGGTCTCGCTCGCGACTTCCGGCCCGGCCGCCGCGTCGACGCTCACCGTCACGCAGGGTTCGGACCGCGCGATCGTCAACTGGGCCGCGTTCGACGTCGGGCGCGACGCGACGGTGCGCTTCGACCAGCCGTCGGCTTCTGCGGCGATCCTCAACCGCGTCGTCGGCGCCGACCCCAGCCGGATCTACGGACGCCTGACCGCCAACGGCCAGGTCTTCCTCGTCAATCCGAACGGCGTCTACTTCAGCCCGACCTCGAGCGTCGACGTCGGCGCCTTCGTGGCCTCGACGCTGTCGATCGGCGACGCCGACTTCCTCGCGGGCCGTCTTGATTTCCGTCGCCTCGGCGCGACGGGCACCATCGTCAACGAAGGCGCGATCCGCAGCTCGCTCGGCGGCTACGTCGCGCTCCTCGCGCCGGAAGTCCGCAACGCCGGACTCATCATGGCCGAGACGGGCAGCGTGCTCCTCGCCGCGGGCGAGGCCGTCAGCTTCAACTTCGATCCCGCCGCGGGCGTGACCGGACTCCTCGTCGAACCCGCGCGCGTGCGCGCGCTCGTCGAGAACGGCCGTATCGTGCGCGCTCCGGGCGGTCAGGTGCTCGTCTCCGCCCAGGCGCACAACGAGATGGCTGCGGGCGTCATCCGCAACACCGGCGAGATCGCCGCGAACGGCATCACCACCGACGGCGGACGTGTCATGCTCGGCGCCTCCGAATCGGTGGAGCAGGGCGGACTCGTCGACGCCTCTTCCGCCACCGGCAAGGGCGGCTCCGTTGACATCACCGCGCCGACCATCGCTTTGCTGGACGCGTCGTCCTTGCTCGCCACGGGCGAACTGGGCGGCGGTCGCATCCATGTCGGCGGCGGCTGGCAGGGCGCCGGTCCGCTCCCGCAGGCGCGTCGCGTCACCCAGGCCGCGAACTCGCTCATCGACGCTTCGGCGATCCGTCTCGGCCGCGGCGGCGAAGTCGTGCTCTGGTCGGACGTACGCGACATCCTTTCGCTGACGCAGGCCGTCGGCGTCATCCGTGCGCGCGGCGGCGAGCTTGCCGGCGACGGCGGGCGGGTCGAGACCTCCGGTTATGGACTCCAGGTCAGCGGCATCTCCGTCGACACCCTTTCGCCGAAGGGACGTACCGGCGACTGGCTGCTCGACCCCGTCAACATCACCATCGCCGCCAGCGGCGGCAATCTCACGCCCACGCAGCTACGCGACGGACTCCTGACGAACAATGTCTCGATCAGCACCGCCGGCAGCGGTTCGGCCGTCGGCGTCTCGCCGACCTATTCCGCAGGCGCCGGCGACATCACGATAAACGGACAGATCGAATCGCTCAGCCCGAACAGCCTTACGCTGACCGCGGATAACAACATCACCATCAACTCCAACATCGGGATGGGCGGTGCGTTGACGCTGAACGCCGGCAATACGATCAACCTCGGTGCGAACATCGTCACCGGCGGCGACCAGACTTACAACGGGGCGGTCAACCTGACCGCTGGCGTCAACTTGGATTCCTCTGGATGGAATGTCAGCAACTACGAGTGGAGAGCTTCCTTCGGCGCGCTCAACGCCCGCTTCGGTGGCCCGTCCGCCACCTTCCGCATCGTCGGAGGCACCGGTGGCCAAGGTGGGTCGGAGGGCGTCAATCAAGGTATGGAAGGAGGCGCTTCTGGCGATTATACTGCTACGATTCAGTTGTCCTCTGTCACGGATGCCACGCTCCACGCGGGAAGAGGCGGTGGTGCGGGGGCTAATGATGCGAGCGCGTCGGGAGGTGGAGAGGCCGGCACCGGTAAGGCCTGGTATCAGGGCGGTGCCGGGGGCGCTGCCGGATGGCTGAACCAGTCTGGCGGCGGCGGCGGCGGTGGCGGCGCTTCTGTTGTCTCGATCTTGGGCGGTACTCTCGTCGGCGGCGGTGGTGGCGGCGGCGCGGGTGCCAATAATGTGGTCGGTGATGGTGAAACGCCTGGTCAAGGTCCGACTTCGCAGGCTATCTCGGGTAACGTCGGTTGGGCTGGTACGGATGGCGATTATGCTTACTTTGATGGTGGTGGATCTGGCGGCGGTGGTGGTGGCTTGTTGGGCGGCCGAGGCGGCGTCGGCATCAGTTCCAACAACAACGAGACCACAGGCAAGGGAGGATATGCAGGCACAAGCGGATCTTCGGGCATCACTGTCTCAAGTTCGTCAATCACAACATATTCAGCACCAGCGCCGGCCGCCTCTGGCTCGGCCGCAGCTGCTGGACACGATGGTTTCATTGCCGTCACGGGCAAACTCGTTGCATCGACATCACCCGGGAAAATCATCTTTAATTCCACGATTAACGGTGCCAATGCGCTTACAATCTCCGCAGGGGCAGGTGATGTCATTTTTGGTGGTGACGTGGGGGGCGTGTCGCCCATCGGTGTGTTGAACGTCAACGGCGCGGTCGCATCATTCGGTCCTGGGGTTGGGCAGCGTGTCATCCTAACCTCAGGTCGGCAGTCATGGAATGCCAAGCTTTCCCTTGATTCGCTTGGTCTCATTTTGGAAACTCGTGGCGCAGCCGCCTCGCCTTACGATATTGATATAAACCAAGGTGTCACCAAGACCGCCGGAGGGGATGTATTCGTAGATATCCGCGCGCATCGTGACATCACTGTATCCGGAACAGTAACGGTCGCCACGGGCAAGGTCGATTTGAAATTCGAAGCCGACTATGAGGGAAACGGCGTCACCTTGTCGCGCGACGGCGTGGGCTACATCCAGGTCGGTGGGAGCATCAGCACCAACGGCGGCGCCCTGCGTTTCGGCGGCGGCGCGACCGCCACTGTCAACGGCGCCACCACGCTCGTCGGAGGCGACGTATACGTCGCCGGTGCTAACGCCATAACCTTTTCCACCGGTGGCGGTGTCTTCGAGGTGCAGGGCGAGCTCCTCGTCGCAAACGCCTCCGGCCTCAGCGTCCTCACCGGCGGCGGTGCCGCGACGTTCGCCGGTGCAGTGGACGCAGGTAACACTTATGACACGGTTTCCGGCAATCGTAGCTGGGCCTCTGCCCAGGCTAGTGCCGTTTCCGGCTCACAGGGCGCTACGGGGTCCACTTATCTGGCTACGATCACCTCCCGTCTTGAGAACATGGTCGGCATCCGTGCGGCTGGCTACGGCGCTGCTTGGCTTGGAGGTCAGCGCAGGTCAGGTTTGAACACTAATTCCGTTTGGCGTTGGGTCGCCGGCCCGGAGGGGCAGTCCGATTCGGGCAATGGGCTCCAGTTCTTCAGCCAGAGTCCTACCGGCAGCGGAGGCACGCCTATCGGCGGTGCCTACGTCAATTGGAACGGTGGTGAACCAAACAATACAGGCGGAGCCAATACCGACAGTTTCTCCGAATCGTACTTACACTTCACCGACGTCTCAGGCGTTTGGAATGACGCGTCTTCGGTGGCTGTAATGCCACGTTATGTGCGTGAGACTTTGATCGCAGCCAGTCCGATTACGGTCGACGCTGGAGCGGGAGCGGTGACTTTTTCGGGTGCTATTGGTCAGCGGAAGGCTCTCGGCAACACTGCCGTCACTGGCAGCGTGATTACTTTCTCTGCCGCTACGAGCGTCGGTGCTAACAGTCTGATTGTCACGGCCTCGACATCGGCCATCGCGAGCTCAGGTGCGATTACGGCTGCCACGCTCGTGCTGCAAGGCGCTGGAACGCATACCTTCACGAACGCCGCCAATAACATCGTTACGCTTGCCGCAGGCACCGTCGCACAGCCGGTCGGCAGCCTTTCCTATTTCGACATAGACGAGCTTATCGTCGGATCTATCGGGCAAGTCGTCGGGCTTCGTGCAAACGGACCCATAATGGTCGCAACCGGGGGCGGCCTCGTGCTAGCCGCCGGTGTTTCAACCGTCAACGCAGGTGCGGCGATAGTGTTCAAGTCAGCAGGAGACATTTCGCAAAATGCTTCGCTCACCATGCAGACAAACGGGGGGGACCTGGTCTATTGGTCTAATGTCAGCGGGGCGACCACAGGTAATCATGGAATACTCATTTCCGATGGCGCCTTGCTTGATACGAGAACTGCCGCAGATAGGGCCGCAGCCACTCATACCAACGACGGAGGGATGATACTGATGGGCGGTGGAAGTTCGACCGCAGTTTCCGCAAAGGGCACGACTATTCCTGCCGGATACGCGCTCAATCATGCGGGCTTGCCTGCGGGTCTGATGATCGGCTCTTACGACGGAGGCGTCGGCCATGACGCTGACATCCGGATGTTCACGGGCGGCGGTGATCTCATCTGGCGTGGTCGCTCCACTCAAAACGTCTCAGGTTTCACCATCGGCGTCAGTGCCTTCGCGGGCGTGACGATTAACGCCGGCAGGACCGGTGACATCACCTTGGATGGTATAGCATCGTCCGGCTCCAATGCGATTGGCTTGGACTTGCATGGCTGGGCTGTTGGTTCTATGGCCAGTCAATATCTGGCTTCAGATGGAGACATACTCCTGTCCGGATCAGGAAACGGCGGTACGTCCAACATGGGCTCAAGGCTTGGGGCTTCCTCAGGTTCTGTTCTCGTGGTCGCAGCCACAGGTGCCGGAAACGTAATCATCAAAGGGCTCAGCACTGGATCATTCTCCGATGTCAGCGCCATGGATGTGCAGTTCCTGTCTGCTTCGGGTTCCGTATCGGTGCTTGCTGATCGTGCCGGGGGGAAAATCGCTATAGGCGGTTCCAACGCGACCGCAAGACTTGGCCAAGCCTCATCTTCGGCGGTGACTTCTTCGTCCGCAGCGGTACTTTTGCGGGCAGACGTTTTCAGCGTCACATCGACCTATGGCGTTTCGGTCAATACTGCGGGAACAGTCGAATTCACGTCATATGACTCAACCGGCTTCGCAACAGCACCCAGCTTCAGCCGCCTGGATGTCGGTGGGCCGGTTACGACCGTTGCTGACTCGATCGCCGCTTTCACTTTCGGGAAGGTAACCAACAATACGGCGGTCACTTTGCTTGCTGGTCAGGTTTGCTCCCGAGGTCCGGTCAGGATCTACGGAACAAACGTTAAAATCGGCATTCCTCTACGCACCGACGGCGTCAACGCTGAGATCTTGGTCAGAGGATCGGGTTTTATCCAAACCTCGGGTGACCTGACGACGACTGGCTTGAACAGTCCTATCCGCATGCTGGCGGGGTCATTCTTCAATTTCACCGCCGCATCGAATTGGACTACGCATGGCAGCCCGGTGCTGATCTCTTCCAATGCCGATGGCGTCGGTGGTGGGTTCATCCTCGGATCTGGCAATCAGAGAATAACCACGTCCGGCGGTTCTGTGACTCTCGCCGGCGGTAATGCGACGGGTGCCGGATACGCCGAGGGTTATTCCGCGACGAGCGCCGAGGGTATCCGTTTCTTCAATGCTTTGACAATCGATACCAGCATCAAGAACGCTGGAGCCGCGGTAGGCGGCGGCGATATTGTATTCCGTGGGCTGAGTTACACTTCGGCTTCGACCGGGCTCGGAGGGTGGGGTGTCGGTTTCGACGGAGCCTGCAATTTGGATTCAGGAACTGGAACAATTCTTATCGATGGCGTCAGCAGGGTCGCGACGGGTAACGCTCTCAGCATGGGTATTCGTTTTCGTGGGATCGCTACTGTTTTTTCCGCTTCGAATTCTGCCACGGCGATAAGTCTTTCTGGCACGGGGGGCTCAGCCGCTTCGACTTATAATGGCGGACAAGGGGTGCGAATCGAATCATCTGGCTCGAGTTTCGTCGCCGCCGGCTCAGGCGGAGGTATTTCAATCCTCGGTACGCCAGGTTCTTCGATGGGCATCGCAGTGGCAAGTTACGGTGCCGATTTCCTGGCGCCAAGCGGCCCAATACTTCTCGGAGGTTTGACCTCCGGCGCTTTGCTTTACCTGAATAATTCCAACCGTCTCGGCGGTGGAGCTCCGTCCGTCCCGATCAGCAGTTCCGATATCACTCTTTCTTTCGCCGACTTTTCTTTCAACGGACATCTGCCTGCGGTAAGTACCAGTGGAGTGCTCAGGATTAGGCCGTCTGCATTGTCTTTCGACAACCCGTTTTACACCGGCTGGCTGGATCTCCCGTCAACTCTTTCCGGATTGTTCTTGGGTAGCGCCACCAACTCCTCGGTCATTAATCTTAATTCCACAGTCCCGGTTAACGGCCCAATCAGCGTGGAAGCCGGACATATAGTCGTCGGTGCAACCTTGGCTTCGTCCTCTGGTGATATTAGGCTTACTGCTGCTAGCCTAACGGGTAGCGGAGGTATCTCGGTTGCTTACGGACACACGCTCTTCGCATCCCTTTCCGGGGATTCTGTCTACCAAGGTATAATTTCTGGTGCTGGTGGCTTCACTAAGCAGGGGGCGGGAACCCTTTCGTTGTCGCAAGATTGCGTCTTTACCGGCGCTTCTTTGATTTCCGCCGGCATTTTGACTTTAGGATCTGGGGCTTCGGCCGGTGGGCTCACCGCTACATCGGGTATTTTGGTCGAAGGGGTTTTACAATTCTGGCACTCGGAGAATCGCACCTTTGGTAGCGTCATAGGAGGTTCGGGTAGCGTGCGTAAGCTTGGCTCTGCTGTTCTTACCCTGTCGGGTCGGCTTTCATACTCTGGAGTCACCACGATCGATTCTGGGGTGCTTTTGGCCAGGAATGACGTCAAGCCTGCGACATCCGGCTATTTCGGTGCCGGCGCCTTGGTCATCGAGCCCGCTGGGGATCATTTTTCAACAGACTCCATTATCGATTTTGTCGTATCTCCCACATTGACGGGCTTTACCTTCGGCAAGGTGGGCAATACTTCTGGTCTTTCGGTTCCTTCCGACCTCTTGATTGCCGGTCCAATAAGCTTATTCGGTGGCGATATCAATTTGAGCGGCAGCATAGCAGCGACGTCTTCCGGGGTGGTTGTTTTGCGTTCCACCGGCGAATTGACCATTGCTGCAGGCCGGCTTTTATCTTCGTCCGATGGGGATATAGTTCTGACCGCCGGACGTTTCATCAATAACTCGGGAGCGGGCGCAATATCAGCCGGGGGGGGGAAGAATTGGCGGGTATGGAGCACAAACGCCAACCCATTTTCTGTCGGCATTGGTGATGTCGTCGGAGGTCTTTCCTTTGATTATCGGCAGTATGATGCCACCTATGGGGTTACCCCCGTTCAAGGATCTGGCAACGGCATGCTCTATTCTTTCGCGCCTGTTTTATCCGCCGTCGTGAACTCAGGACTCCACAAGATCTACGACCGCACAAACGTGGCATCTCTCACTGGCTCCATGATCGCTGCCACTGCTGGATTTGTCGAGGGCGATGCGTCAGCGGCTTTTTTAATCATCGGTGCGACTTATGCGTCACGGAATGTCGGCAGCGGTCAGCTCATTTCTTACGCAACCCCTCCTTCCGTCACAGCTCGGACCGCACCAGGATTAGGAAGCAAGCCAGTTTATGGTTATCGTATCAACGGGCTATCCTCCTTGACTGGAGACATCACGGCCCTGTCCCTGGAGGTCACCGGCGCGACCGCCGCCAGCAAGACCTACGACGGGCTGCGCGCCGCGACGATCGCGGGAGGCGCGGTCAGCGTCATCTCGGGCGACGACGTCACCCTC
>JACCDL010487523.1_pt1 | contig 14134 bp, 11 predicted proteins | sample 7441931 | NCBI WGS metagenome assembly JACCDL01 (sample SAMN15323437, study PRJNA562643) | freshwater metagenome | isolation source: river surface water | place: USA:Blue River Watershed | collected 2017-08-16 | reverse complement strand
GACGACCACTAGCCACTAATTCTTGAATTTCCTCCGCTACGGCATTGTACTTCTCACGCACCGTGCGGTATACTTTGTCTTCGTGGTCTTTACGTTGAATCACGCGATTCGTCGGAATCGAAACCACATCTAATTTATAAATCGTCCAAAACTCACCCGCTTCCGTCTCCGCCGTTCCTGTCATACCCCCTAATTTGTGGTACATACGGAAATAGTTTTGAAGGGTAACTGTGGCATAGGTTTGGGAAGCATCTTCTACATTCACTCCCTCTTTCGCTTCAATCGCTTGGTGCAAGCCATCCGAATAACGGCGGCCTTCCATCACACGACCCGTCTGCTCATCTACGATCTTCACCTTGCCCTCTACGATGATGTACTCAGTGTCCTTCTCGAATAGGGTGTAGGCCTTTAATAACTGGCTTACGGTATGAATACGGGATGCTTTCTCGTTATAATCCTGGATCAATTTCTCTTTTGCAGCAAGACGATCCGCATCCGATAAATCAGCTGTTTTCTCGATGCGGTTTAAGTCGATCGATAGATCGGGTAACACGAAGAAGTTCGGATTTTCGGTGTCTCCACTCATGAATTCCAAACCTTTCTCGGTCATTTCCACCTGGTTGTTCTTCTCCTCGATGGTGAACAAAAGAGGCGCTACTGCCTCCGGCATCATCTTTTGATTGTCAGCAAGGTAGGTGCTCTCCGTCTCATTCATCAATTGCTTCATCCCGTTTTCGGACAAAAACTTGATCAATGGCTTCGACTTCGGCAAACCTTTGTAGGCACGGTAAAGGGCTAAACCACCCTCTTTCTTATCTCCTGCAGCGATCAATTTCTTGGCTTCCACTAGGAAGTTTTGAACGATCTGCTTCTGCGCTTCGACTAATTTGTGAATACGGGGTTGGAAGGTTTCGAACTCTTGCTCGTCACCTTTAGGGATTGGTCCAGAGATAATTAAGGGCGTTCTCGCATCATCAATTAAAACCGAATCGACCTCATCGACCATCGCGAAATGGTGTGGTCTTTGGACTTGATCCTCTAAACTACGCGCCATGTTATCACGCAAGTAATCAAAGCCGAACTCATTATTCGTTCCGTAAGTAATATCTGCCCAATAAGCGGCGCGACGCTCTTCTGTATTCGGCTCGTGCTTATCGATACAATCCACTTTTAATCCATGGAATTCGAACAAAGGTGCGTTCCACTCGGAGTCACGTTTCGCTAGGTAATCATTCACCGTTACTAGGTGAACCCCGCGACCCGCTAAGGCATTTAGATAGGTAGGAAGGGTAGAAACGAGTGTTTTTCCTTCACCCGTACCCATTTCTGAAATCTTTCCTTGGTGTAATACGATACCCCCGATTAGCTGCACATCATAGTGCACCATGTCCCAGGTAATCTCATTTCCAGCGGCTAACCATTGATTTTTCCAAATCGCTTTGTCCCCCTCAATCACCACATTCTTCTTCTTAGAAGCGATGAATTTATCTTCTACCGTCGCTGAAACGACTAATTGCTTATTCTCTGTAAAACGACGCGCTGTTTCCTTCACCACCGCGAAGGCTTCCGGTAAAATCTCCATCAATACGACCTCTAAACGGCTATTGCGCTCGAGTTGTAAAGCATCAATTTGTTGGAAAAAACGATCCTTCGCATCCACATCCTCCGTTTCTTCCGCCGAGTTATGTAAGGAAGTAATTTGATTATCTATATCTGCTACAAAATCTCCAATTCTTAATTTGAATTCCGCTGTTTTAGCGCGTAATTCGTCATCTGAAAGTGAATTAAGCTTTGAATATTCGTTTTTTATGCTCTCAACGATAGGCATCAACGCTTTAATGTCGCGCTCTGATTTCGTGCCAAATATTTTCGTTACCGATTTACTGATGAATGAAATCATTATAATAATCTGTGCTTTCTAGGCGTTTGTAAAAATGAACAGGCAATTTACCAATTTGAAATTTTATCCTTACTATAATCGATAAATTAATCCAAAAAAAGGTAAGAATTCCCCCAAAATTAGTTGATTTGTAAATTAATCTCTTTAACAAAATGTCTAACGTTCCAGTTCCACCGCGCAGAGCTCCTCGAAAGAAACTAAAAATGCCTCTTTTTGGAGGTATGAGTGGTGGCGCATCAGCGAATAAGGATGATTTTTTTGGCAAAAACTTCGGTTCTATTCTGATCGCCATGACTGGGATGGCCTTCGCAGCACAAATTTTCTTGCCGGATCTTTGGTCCCAAAAAGTCTATAATGACGCGGATGAAATAACCGAAATGGCCTGGAATGGATCTATTCGAAAGAAATATACAGACGCAAAATACAAGAGTGATATTCATTATTATATAGTCATAAAAGGGAAGAAGGGCGAGAAGCAGATGGTCGATCTAGTCGATGCGGATCCAGTTTTCTTCGATCAACTAGCTGTCCCTCAAATAGTAACAAAAGAAGCCAATTCATTAGATGTTCATGTTCAACGTTTCTCAAAGCCTGACACGACTTTGCGAATTAAATTCCTAAAATGATATGCCAGTTTGGAATTCCACCCATGTTGGTCATTTGTTAGCCAGGACACTCTTTGGGTATTCTAAGAATGACCTATCTGTAGCCCAAGGTTACGGTACTTATTCGGATTTAATCGATTTAGCCCTTCTAAAAGATACACCTGCACCAGCTGCTCCTAATACCTGGGTGACCACGGTCCCCGCCGCTGCTCAGAATACATCCGGTCAAACAGGCACCTGGTACCGAGAATTCAACTATTGGTGGTTTAATCTGATGCATAAAGAGGGCTTGAATATGCGAGAGAAAATGGTGCTGTTCTACCATAATCATTTTGCGAACGAACGGGATAAAGTGCAATACCCCCAACACATGTACGCTCAGAATGCCTTGTTTAGAAAATATGCCTTTGGTAATTTCAAGCAGTTAGTAAAAGAGGTTGCGATCGATCCCGCAATGCTAATCTATTTAGACGGAAATAATTCCCGGGGTGCCACGCCGAATGAAAATTTTGCTCGTGAGCTACTCGAGTTATTTACAATGGGCATCGGTAATTATTCAGAAACAGACGTAAAACAATCGGCTAAGGTGCTTTCTGGATGGCAGGTGAATGGATTGACAGCAAATTTTGTATCTACTCGCTGGTATACAGAGGCTTCCGTAACGGTTCTGGGCAAAACAGCGAAATTTGATGTGAATAGTTTGGTTGATCACATCTTCGAGCAGAAAGCGACAGCGGAATTCATCTGCCGAAAACTCTACAAAGAATTTGTCTACTACAAACCGAATGAAGCATTTGTCACCCAGATGGCGGATGTATTCAGGTCGAATAAGTATGAAATGAAGCCTTTACTGAGGTTTTTGTTCAACTCGGAAGAGTTCTATAAGGCCGCCTACCTAGGCAGTAAAATTAAAAATCCGATTGAATTGATGATGGGCAGTTCGAAATTATTAGAACTACCCACTCCTGATTATATCAACATGTACGAATTATCTAAAGTCTTACAGATGCAGCTTTTTCAGCCACCTGATGTGGCAGGATGGCCTGGGCAACGGGATTGGATTTCGTCAACTACTTATTCCTACCGGGGTGGATTTACGGATTCGCTACTGACTGGGAAACGCTACAATGGGGTGAATGTCACTGGAAAATTAGTACCAGTACCTTATGCACAAACGTTCACAAATTCAGAGAAAGCGGTAGAATTCGTAGAGGATGTGTGCAAATTGTTTCTAGCTTTTCCGATTACAGCCAAGAAGAAGGCATTTTTGCTGGAGACCTTACTCGCGGGAACTATCGTAACTAATTATTCCACTTATTCACCTGGTGTAAGTGCAAATCTGCTTCAGTTCTTCAGAGCAGTGATGCGTTTACCTGAATTTCAACTTTGTTAGGATGAAAAAGGAATTGACACGTTCAGAGTTTTTACGTCAGATGGCGCTTCTTTCGGGAGGGGTTGGGTTAGGAATTTCGGGTATGCCTGCGCAAGCATTTGCGCAATTGCCTGCCGGTATAGCTACTTCGGTTCCTACGGGTAATGCCTTAGTTATCATACAATTAGTGGGAGGTAATGATGGTTTGAATACGGTAATTCCGGCAGAAAATGATATTTATTTTGCCAAAAGACCAGATATCGCCATCAAAAAGGAAAATGCGATTGCCCTAAAAAATGGCATGTATCTGCATCCATCCATGGCTCCCATCAAATCCTTATACGATCAAGGGAATGTTTCGATCATCCAAAATGTAGGTTATGCGAACCCTAATCGTTCCCATTTCCGTTCTACGGATATTTGGAACACCGGATCAGATGCTAATGTGGTTTGGGATGAAGGATGGGCTGCGCGTTATTTGGCAGATAGATACCCTAATTATCCTATTTCGATGCCAACACAGCCCACGGCCATTCAATTAGGCTCTGTTGAATCACTTTTATTTCAATCTGATTTAGGTCGATTCGGTACGGTTTTTGAGGACCCTAATCTCTTCTACCAGCTTGTTTCTGGTACCCTGGCAGACGATGATATACCACCGGCTACACTAGCAGGTGATGAATTAGCCTTTTTAAAACAAATTTCAAGCTCTTCTATTCAGTACTCGAAAGTGATTCGGGATGGTGCGTTGAAAGGAGCCAATAGGGTAACTTATCCGAATACGAACTTGTCAAAACAGTTAGGGATTGTTGCCAGACTTATTTCTGGTGGATTAGAAACTCCAGTCTATTTATGTACTATAGGAGGATTTGATACCCATGCGAATCAATTAACACCGCATGCTAATCTTTGGAAACAAATATCAGAAGCGGTAGCTGCCTTTCAAAAAGACCTGAAAGCCCAAAATATAGCAGATAAAGTTACATTAATGACTTTTTCTGAATTCGGTCGTCGAGTAAATCAAAACGGCACTGCTGGAACCGATCATGGTACCGCCGCTCCCATGTTTGTGATAGGGGAAACCGTTCGAGGAGGAATAATAGGAGAGAATCCAAATCTAACAAACGTGGATTCAAGCGGTGACATCAAATCTATGTTTGATTATCGCCAAATTTATTCCACCGTATTAAGTGATCATTTAGGCTTGAGCGCTAAGAGCACAACCGAAATATTTAAAAAATCTTTTGAGCGTTTACCGATATTCTTGAGCTCACCACTGTTACAAGAAGCAGGTTCAAGATTACGACTATTGGATCCAGCGCCAAATCCTGCTACAGGTCTTGTCAGAATTCAATATGCTGTCTTTGAGAAGATGACGATAGATTTAGCACTCTACAATATGGTGGGAGAAAAAGTAGGATCCCTATTTTCAGGCGAAGTTGTATTAGGAACCTACACCCAAATTTTGAATACGAGCACCTTCCCAGCAGGAACCTATCTACTCAGTTTAGCATCCTCCGTAGGAGAACGAATTACCAAACGATTAATCATCATAAATTGAATCTAGATGCTTACCTTTGCAGATTAATGAAAAGAATTTCCAATAGTTTACTACTAGTTCTCCTATTTTGTGTCTCTCTGAAGGCACAACAATGGACTTATGGTGCAGGTCTGGGTGGAGCTTTATACCATGGAAATTATGCTAATTGGAATTTAGTTCCGAACACAAAAGAATTAGCAAACATCAAGCCCAGCATTAATTTACAAGTGATGTATCAACGAAAATCGTATGTCGATTTTCGAGTTCAAATGGCTTATTCTAGTTTAAGTGGGAATATAGAAAATAGGATTTCCCCTCCTGTGGGAGGTTTAGCGGCGACTAATTTTTCAACCTCTATTCTTCAATTGGATGGCTTAGTTGATTATAATTTTTTGGATTATCAGTCTAATCGAAAAATCGTTAATTGGACTCCCTATGTTTATGTGGGTCTATCAGGCGTACTTGCTAAAGTATCGGGTGTAAATAATGGAGCTGATTTTAATTCTTCCGTATTTCCGGTGATGGCCTTTCCTTATGGCCTTGGAATAAAATATCAAATTAATCCTAAGGTTGGTTTGCAATTGGAGGCAGGTTCAAGAAAGACTTTTTCTTCTGCTCTAGATAGTCCAAGAGATACGAATGTCTCTAATTACAAGTTATTTGATGGCGATCAGTATTTATTTACGTCGATTAGTGTTACCTATACGATACAGTCCATTTTTTGTCCTACGGATTAACATTTTTTAATTGGATAAAGCCGTCTAAATAAGTACATTTGCCACCTTATTACCTACTGGTAAATATTTTTATAAAGAATTGAAAGAGTCGATTGATCTTACGAATGTTCCCGTTCACATCGCCGTTATCATGGATGGTAATGGTCGTTGGGCTAAGAAACAAGGTGTTATGGATCGTGTTTTTGGACATAGATCAGCCTTGAAAGCAGTTCGGGAGACGATTGAAGGTTGTGGCGAATTGGGGGTGCGATTTTTGACTTTGTATGCTTTTTCTACCGAGAATTGGAATCGACCTAAAGCAGAAGTAACCGCTTTAATGAGTCTCTTGGTTAGTGCAATTAAGGATGAATTGCCTGGGATGAAGAAGAAGGATATTCGCTTACAGGCCATTGGTGATTTAAGCAAATTGCCAGTTTCTTCTAGAGCTGAACTAGAGAAAGCGATGGCTGAAACGGCTGAAAATAAGGGTTTAACCTTAGTGTTAGCCTTGTCTTATTCTGGTAAATGGGATTTAGTACAGGCCACTCAGCAGATTTCAGCAAAAGTAAAAACGGGAGAATTAGCTGCAGATTCTATTCATGCAGATACGATCCAAGCTCATCTGTCTACGGCTGAAATGCCCGATCCAGATTTGATGATTAGAACAGGTGGAGACCACCGAATTAGTAATTTTATGCTGTGGCAATTAGCCTATGCAGAGTTATATATTTTTGAAGATTTATTTTGGCCTGATTTTAGAAAAGAACATCTACATGAAGCGATTATCGATTTTCAAATGCGTGAAAGAAGGTTTGGGAAGATTAGTGAACAGTTAAATTAGGGGCTGAGGCTCATTTATGAAAAAATTATTTGCCATTCAATTATCAAATAAACGTAGCGCCTTACTAGGTGTTTTACTTTATATTTTAGGTTCTTATTCTGTTTCTGCTCAGATTCTGGGTAGGACGAGATCATTAGCATCCGCTCTTCCAGAAACAAGTTTTTCTTATGCTGATCCTAAGGAGTATTCCATCGCTGATATTCAGGTAACTGGTTCGAAGTACTACGATGGAACTTCCATGATTAATATTTCAGGTCTTCAGGTAGGGGATAAAATCAAGATCCCTGGTGAGGCTATTGGAGCTGCGATTCGTAAAATAATGAATCAAGGTATTTTAGATGAGGTGCAAATATTAGCGACGAAAGTAGAAGATGGTAAAGTCTGGTTAAATATTGAATTAAAAGAGCGACCTCGTTTGTATTCGATTGATTACACTGGGATTCGAAAAGGAGAGAAAGAAGCTTTGAACGATAAGATGAAGACCTACAAGGGTAAGATTATCACGGAGACTCTACGAAAGAATTTAGAATTGACGATACGTAAATATTACCAAGAGAAAGGCCGTTTGAATGTCAAGACAAAGTCGGTTATTAAAGTAGATTCTGTGCGGGGAAATAATGCTATTTTACAAGTAGCTGTCACTAAGGGGGAGAAGGTTAAAGTAAATAAAATTATTTTGAACGGGATTGATCCTGAGTACCGTTCTCTCATCTTAAGAAAGATTAAAAACACCAAGCAAATTCGTTTTGGGCGTGTATTTAAACCTTCCAAATTCGTTCCTAAGAAGTGGGATGAAGATAAAGAAAAGTTACTTGCAGCCATGAACAAGCTAGGGTACCGAGATTTTCAGTTGCAATCAGATTCAGTGGTTCGTTTTAATGATGAATCAATTAATTTAGTGTTGAGCATAGTTCAAGGTCGAAAATATTTTTACCGTAAAATACGTTTTGAGGGAAATTTTATTTACCCTGATTCTCTTTTAAGTGACGTATTAGGCGTGAAAAAAGGAGATGTGTACAACACGGAGGAATTGGATAAAAAAATGAATGGAAACCCAGGCGAGGACTTAAGTTCTGTCTACATGGATAATGGGTATCTATACTATCACGCAGAGCCGATAGAGACGGCTATCGAGGGTGATTCAATTGACTTAACCATACGTATTTCAGAAGGGAAGCAGGCGACTATTAATAAGGTATCCTTGAATGGAAATACAAAAACATCTGATCACGTGGTCATGCGCGAGATTCGTACATTACCAGGTCAAAAATTCAATAAATCGGCTATTATTCGTACCGTACGTGAACTTTCCACGATTGGGTATTTTAACCCAGAAAAGATTACTCCTAATCCGGTTCCAAGACCTGATGGTACGGTAGATATCGAGTACAATGTAGAGGAGAAACCTTCAGATCAAATTGAGCTTTCCGGAGGTTGGGGTGGATTCATTGGATTCGTAGGTACGCTAGGGGTCGTTTTCAATAATTTCTCAGCAAAAAATATTTTAAATCTTAAGTCTTATCGCCCACTACCGGCTGGCGATGGTCAAAAGGTAGCTATTCGTTTTCAAGCTAATGGAGCATCTTTTCAAAATTACAGTCTTACATTTACCGAACCTTGGTTAGGAGGGAAAAGACCTAATTCCTTTTCAATTGCTATAAATAGCAGTATTTCCTATCCATATTTATTCCGTCAACCAGGTTTTAATAGCGGTTTTGGTGGCGGTGGCTTTGGCGGCGGTGGTTTTGGTGGTTTTGGTGGCGGTGGTTTAGGAGGATTTGGCGGTGGCTTTGGAGGAATAAACAGTTTCTCTGTTCCGGATTCCTTGACAGATGCTCACTTTAACGTAACCAGTTTATCGTTAAGTTTAGGAAAACGCTTAAAGTGGCCTGATGATTATTTTTCATTAAGTCATTCGATTGCTTTTTCTCGTTTTGATGTGGACCGTTACATGACCTGGGCTTACCCGCAAGGTATTTCGACATCAGTCACATTTATGACGAACTTCTCTCGAAACAGTATTGATAATCCTACTTTCCCGCGTTCAGGATCTAGTTTCTCTTTGTCAGGTACACTAACACCTCCATTTGGGTTATTAGGTATGAATAAAGACAACTTATTGATTGAATACCATAAATGGATGTTTGATGCGAGTTGGTTTAGTCCTTTAGTGGGTAAATTAATCTTGCACACGCGTGCGCACTTAGGTTTCCTAGGATCGTATGGTGGCAAAGAGATTACTCGATTTGAGCGTTTTGATTTAGGTGGTTCGGGAATGGTGCAAGGATTCTCCTTCAATCGTGATATTGTCGGATTAAGAGGATATAAAGACCGGGTAATTGGGCCTTCTGGCTCTTATGGAAACGGCGGTGTGGCTTACAATAAGTTCGTGATGGAGGTTCGTTTCCCCGTTTCATTGAATCCATCTGCAACGATTTTCGCCTTAGCTTTTGCTGAGGGGGGAAACAATTTTACAACATTAAATGAATATAGCCCATTTAATTTATACAAATCTGCAGGTCTAGGAGCGCGTATATTTATGCCTGCTTTTGGTATGATCGGTATAGATTATGGTATGGCCTTTGATAAGCCACGTCCAGGAGATTCTGATTTTGGCCGTCAAGCCTTTACCTTCTCGATTGGACAACAAATTAGATAAGCATGATGCGTTTTTGGTTGACAGGTATTGTAATTCTACTGTTTCTGAGCTCTTCAAATGCTCAGAAATTTGGATATGTCGACACAGAATTCATCACTTCTAAAATGCCTGAGTACGCTAAAGTTCAACAGCAAATTGAACAGAATACAAAGACATGGTTAAACGATGTAGAAAAGAAAAAGCAAGAGCTAGAGAAGTTAGAAAAAGAATTTAAGTTAGAAGAGCTCTTGTTAACCGAAGATTTAAAGCAGCAACGATTAGCCGCTATTCAGTTAAAAAGTAAAGAATCGAAGGCTTTTGAAAATCAAGTTTTTGGTCCTGAGGGGGATTTATTTAAATTAAAGCAAACCGCTTATAAGTCTATTTTAGATCAAATCTCTAAGGCAATTGAAAAAGTAGTTAGGGCGAAGCGCTTAGATTTTATTTTTGACAAGGCAAATGATGGGTTGGTATTATTGTATACAAATCCTATTCACGACTACTCAGATTACGTTTTAGAAGAATTAGGAGTGGAGTTAGATCCTAATTTGGCAGAAAAAGCAAAGAAAGAGGAGGCGCAAGAGCAGAAAAGTCCTAAAAAGAATTAATTTTACCCTAAATAATAAAGAGAACACAAACAAATTATTAATACACATGAAAAATAAGTTTATTTTGGCCGCAGGCCTACTTTTCGGATTAGCTGCGTTGCCTGCTTCGGCTCAAGTAAAAATCGGATTCATCTACCAAGAAAAAATCTACAGCCAAATGCCAGAGGCTAAGCAAGTAGAGGAAGATTTGAAAAACACCGAGAAGCAATACCAAACATTGATTCAAGCAAAAATCAAGGACTTCCAAGATAAAGCAGCGGTGTATGAGAAGTTACCAGCTAACACGTCTGATATCATCAAGCAAGACAAAGAGAAGGAATTACAAAACTTGCAAACTTCAATTCAAGAGTTCCAGCAAAATGCACAAACTTCCATCCAAAAGAAGCAAGCTCAATTGTTGCAACCTATCGTAAAGAAGATTGAAGAAAACATGCATGCAGTAGCGAACGAGAATGCTTATACATTCGTGTTTAACAACTACGAGCCAGGAACAGGCGCTAATCCTGTGATATTACACTTCCCTGCGGAGGCTGATATCTCAGACTTAGTATTGAAGAAAATGGGAATTACTCCACGTCCAGCAGGTGCACCAGCTCCAGCAGCAGCGGCTCCAGCAGCAGCTCCGGCAGCAAAGCCAGCAGCTCCTAAGAAGTAATTCTAACTAAATACTAGAAAGAAACCTGATCGGAAACGGTCAGGTTTTTTTATGTTCTGAAGTATTGAATGGTTTGTAAAATCGAGATGGTTCCGATAACTCCTAAGACCACATAGTGAAAGTATTTTTCAGGAAGATATACCAGGATTTTTTTACCTAGATAGGAGCCTAAAATGGCAATAACGATGAGAAAAGGTATAAATACGATATGTTCTTGTTGAAAATAACCTTGCAGAATATAGACCACAGCACGACTCGAATCAACTCCCAGATCAATTAGTGCAGAGGTGGCAATGAAGATATCTTTCTCTAGTCCAAAAGCCGCCAGCGTAACGCCCCTAATGGCTCCACCTGTCCCAATTAAGCCAGCCATAAATCCTGAAATCACACCGCCAGTGTAAAGGTTAAAATTAGTTTGTTCAATCCTTTTTCCCACCCCCGAGATTAACAGGATCGTTAATCCCAAGATGATCAAATTCATACTTAATTCAATTTCTTTCAATGGGATTACAGAGGTAAGGTAAGCACCTAGTATTACGAAAATGACCGCCGGGATGCCCAGTTTAATGGCAATATTTCTATTGATACCTTTTTGGAAAAGAAAAATCTTAGATAGATTACTGAATACATGGAAGACGGCTGTGATACCTAATACCAGCTTAAAATTGATGAATATTGAAGCTAAGGGTACAAACAAAATCGATGAGCCAAAACCACTAATCGTTCCGATGATTTCCGCAAGTAGAGCTAATAAAAAGAATAAATAGTAGCTCTTGTCCATTTTATTGGTCCTGAATTATAAACTTGTTTTGAAAAAACAAGATAGCCATAACCCCACAAAAGATGGCCGCATCTGCGAAATTAAAGATGGGTGTGGAGTAATAAGAACCGCCCCAAAGTGGAATCCAAGAAGGAAGTGGCCCCTCATAAAAATCCGCAAAAAACATATCAATTACCTGACCGTGAAACCATTCCATCGGCGCTCCCTCCGGGGCATTTTTGAATAATACCCCATAAAATACCGAGTCAATCAAATTCCCAATGGCACCCCCCAAGATCAATGCTACTGAAACCAAAAGTCCTGTTGGGCTATTTTTAACCGTCAAATTGTACAGATAATAACCAATACCGAACATGGCTAAAATACGAAAGCTTGTTAAGATTAACTTTCCCCAAATAGATCCAATTTGAATCCCAAATGCCATACCCGGATTTAAGGTATAATGTAGTTTGAAGAAGTCTCCAATAAGGGGAATTTGTCCAAAATAACCTGGCTCCATCCAAGTATGAACAGCTACTTTGATTCCCTGATCTAGGGCAATAATCAATAAACTTAATAGGAAATAGCGGTAATTTTTCATGCGTTGTTTCGGCGATTTACTTCTTTTTGTAACAGGGCAAATTCGCGAGATGTTTGTCCAGCAATAGAACTATTTTCCTCTGCGCGTCTAAATAAGTAGGGCATTACGGCATCAACAGGTCCGTATGGCACATATTTCGCTACATTATAACCAGATGCGGCTAGATTATAGGAGATGTTGTCTGACATGCCAAGTAATTGTGCGAAGTAGATATTCGGGTGATTAGCTGGAATTTGTAATTCATTCATGGCATTGCACAATAGTAAACAGCTTGCTTCATTGTGAGTACCCATGCAAAAATGCACCATATCCACATGCTGAAGGCATAACTTAACACCTAAATCGTAGTCGCGATCCGTATCTTCTTTACAAACGTGTAAAGGCTCTGAATATTCGTCTTCGTGTGCTTTTTGGCGTTCTTTTTCTAAATAGGCACCGCGCACTAACTTCACTCCTAAGTGATACTTGTTTGCTTCAGCCATAGCGATAGCCTCTTCTAAATTTGCCAGCATGTCATGGCGGTACATCTGAAAAGTATTGTAGATGATAGCTGTCTTTTGGTTGTAATTAGCCATCATTTCGTAGGTTAATCGGTCGATGGTCGTCTGTATCCAGCTCTCCTCTGCATCAATAAATAAGCGAACCTTTAGCTGGTAGGCTAAATCACAGATTTCAGTTAATAAATCTTTGCTGTGATCGAATAATTCCTGCTCTTCCTCAGTTAATTCTGACTCGGTTTGGGCTTTTTCCAAAAGCTCAGATTGAAAAATCCCCGTTAACTTAAAAACGGCAAAAGGAATGGCGGGATTTTCAGCTGATTTACGGATAGTTTTAAGGATTTCATCCTTGGTTTTTTGGAATGATTTCTCGCTTTCTTCTCCTTCCACAGAATAGTCTAAAATAGTGCCAATTTTCGCTTTTTCCAGTTCTTGAATCGTTGATTCACAGCCATCTATGGTTTCTCCACCACAAAATTGGGCGAAAATCGTGCTTTTTATCACTTTTTTGACCGGAAAATGCAAGAAAAGAAATAATTTAATGAAAAAAGTGCCTAAATTTACCAACCAATTTTGGTTCATTGCAGCAAAAATCCAATAGGACTTCTTCAACTGAAAATCGTCTTTCGAAGCAAAGGCTATTTTTGTATCCTCAAATGATAAATTAATTGAGGTTATTGTTGATGATTTTTTTGTCATTTGTGCTAAAAATTGATGCAAATATAATTGAAATATTACCGATTGCTTAAGAAAAAAATAAACAAATAAATAGAGGACGTAGGTCCTTGTTAACCGTCAGAATATTATGAATGCCAATTTAGACATTGTACCAATGCAGGACTGGATTCAGACGAACGGAAAACCCTTGATTATTGCGGGTCCATGTTCAGCTGAGACAGAAGAGCAAGTATTAGAAACCGCTCGCCGTATCAAAGCGGAGGGTTATGCTCATATTATGAGAGCAGGTGTTTGGAAACCTCGTACACGTCCAGGCAGCTTTGAAGGAATGGGAGAGCCAGCATTAAAATGGCTAGTAGAAGCGAAAAAAGAAACAGGATTACCTTTAGCGATTGAAGTTGCTACGCCAGAGCACATCGAATTAGCCTTGAAATACGGCGTTGATGTTTTATGGATCGGTGCTCGTACTACGGTTAATCCTTTTAACGTACAAGATCTAGCAGATGCTTTGAAAGGAGTAGATGTTCCTGTATTAGTTAAGAACCCTGTAAATCCAGACCTAGCTCTTTGGGTAGGTGCTTTCGAGCGTCTTCAAGGATCAGGTATCAAGAAATTAGCAGCGATCCACCGTGGATTCTCTAACGCACAAGAAACTAAGTACCGTAACTCACCTATGTGGGCGATGGCAGTTGAATTAAAGCGTTTGTTCCCTCAAATGCCATT
>JACCDL010309804.1_pt1 | contig 14136 bp, 13 predicted proteins | sample 7441931 | NCBI WGS metagenome assembly JACCDL01 (sample SAMN15323437, study PRJNA562643) | freshwater metagenome | isolation source: river surface water | place: USA:Blue River Watershed | collected 2017-08-16 | reverse complement strand
CCACCATTAATTATTGGTCGATTGATAATAACTCCACCCTCCTTCAGAATCCATCTTTGCGACAAGGCACTCAATTCATTTTCAACACGATCCTTAAATTCTTCGATCGAAATACCATCCAATTGAGACATCAATTCTGCCAAAGAATTCTTTACTTGATCATTACTTTTAATGTTTGCAATTGTGTTGGACAAACTTGCTTGATTCGCAAAAATGACGTCCATCCATGCCTTAACATTCATTTTTGGGCTATCCCCCGCCATTCCCAAAACACGATTTAATTCAGCCTGAACGATAAGATGATCATTCAATTGCGTGTGACCAAATTGCAATTCAGAAAATTTAGTAGCTGCTGTGCTTCCAAAGGTTTTACGTAGATGATAAGTAACCCCATTAGCTACAAAATCTAATTCGACATCAATTCGATCTCCCCCAGACTTCGGAATAAAATCAGCCAAAATAAAGCCAAATTTTCCCCTCAAATCATTATTCGTAATGTTAGGAGGAATAAATAAAGCAAATTTAATCGCCTTGGTCAACGTCGACTTCCCAATCTCATTAGGACCGTAAATCACATTTAAGTGATCTCCGAAATCAGCCTCAAAATCTCGAATACCAGCAAATCTTCCTATCTTTATTTTAGTAATTTTCATGTTCTTGGGATTTTATTTTTGACGAATAAGATCATAAGCTACTTGAAGGGCTAATCCTTCAGAGTCTTCCTCATTCAATTTGCTTAATATCTTATACGCGACACTATTCTGTGTATAATTTGCATTAATGAATGCCTCATCTATGTTTAGAATAATTGAATCAGCATAATCTAATTCGATAAAACGACCTTTTAATGCCTGAATGCGATTTCGAAAGTCGTTTAATTCAACAGATGAAAGACGTCCAGATACGTTCAGTCGCAAGAGGCATTTACCTTCTGGTAGTAACTCCATCTCAGCAATCAATTGATTAATATCTGCCCCTGAATTCACTACCTTGTTACTCCAATCTAAATGCTCTATCTCACTAGATACTCTTAATTCAGCTCGTTGAAAGTTTTTTCCATCACACTGAATTTTCCAATAGCTCCCAGTACCTCTCCGCCCCATGGCGGATTGAGCTGTCGTACCAGGCATAAAAAATACCGGCTTGGCTAACACCTCTTTTTGAGTGGGGAATGGAACATGAATATGACCTAATAAGGTAAAATCTACCCCCGAATCACGTAATTCCTGTTCGGTCATGTTGAAATACCGACCTTCTTGATCCAAACCATAACCATCCACATTTCCATGCGCTATCCCAATATTCAATGCATTAGGATCTTTTTCTACGGCACGAATCCAGCCAATCGCATTTTCAGGAGAATGTCGGCTCCGGCAAATTCCTGGGAAAAAATTAATTTTGGTATCGGCTATTTCAAATGATAAAACAGCTGCCTCTGTAAACACATGAATCTTGGGATGATTGGCAGCAGCACGACCAAAACGAGTCCAAAGAGGCAAGGCAACTTCACCTGCTTGCTTGGCTTCATAAAAATCATGATTACCCGGCAATACCAATACGGCTTCCCCTTGAAATGTACTCAATATATTAACTGTCGGGACAATCGTATCCTGAACCCCGACCTGTATTGTATCGAATAAATCACCCGCCAAAACCAAAAAATCAGCACTTTCTTGATTTGCCGTATGAACGATTGTGGTCAATGCGTCAAAGCGATCTTGAATTAAGCGATTGCGAACCTCATCCGTTTTCCGTAGAAATCGCATTCCCAAATGAAGATCCGCTGCATGAAAAATAGTTACCATCGTTCTAAAATTTAAATTTTAACTCGCAATCTTTTGAAATCCAATCATCGAACCTTTCGACTTCTGGTATCGTGTTTTTGCCGCCAAAACCTCTTGATCGGCAATTAATTCAAACAAAGTCGCTTCCGCGAACTCCTCTCCCGCAAACTGCAAGAAAAAGCCACGTGAACAGACCGCATGGATGTCGGAACCCGAAAGCTCATATTCACTCAAACGCTCCAATAAGCCTTCATTCCCCTGCCAAAAACCCTCACGCGATGCCCAAATCGCCTTCCGCGCCTCGCGAGATGGTAAGCTGAAGCTAACAAGCGTATCAAATCGACGAATACCCGCACTTTCCAATCGATTCTCGTCAATCACATTTAATGACCCAATGATGATCCCCTTAAATCGATCCAAACTCTTCAACATTTGGCTAATTCCCGCATTTGTATGGAATGCACTACTAGTTGTCACTTCCGTCTTCTTTCCCAAAATCTGATCAATCTCATCAAAAAACAAGACCACCTTATTATCGTTTTCCTTCATCATACGCGGATAATCCACTTCCAGAATCCGTAATATCGACTTCTCCGTTTCCCCAACCCATTTGCTGGAAATTTGCGTGACCGACATACATTTATAGCCCAAGGAGCGACACAACTGTAAAACGTATTCCGATTTACCACATCCCGACTCCCCGGCCAACAAAACTCCAAAACGACGCGAATTCCATAATTCAGATGGACACGTTTTTAAAATAGCCGTCAATCGATCCAAAGAACGCTGCGTCGACTCCTCATAATACAAATCTACCAAAGGAATTTCCGCTGGTGATATCATCCGAAATCCATCATACTCCTGCGTCTCCTCTTGATCAAAATCAGGCATAATCAATTGAATAGCCTTCTTTTGAACCATAATACTCAATTCCTCATCCCACATATCCTTCTCAACCTTCCACATACCCGATTTCAATAATGCAAACTTGCTTTGAGTCATCTGATGCATAAATTGCAGATAGGATGCCGCAGTTTGGTATTTACGAAAAACGGTCAACTCAATACGCTTCGCATAGCCAGCATCCACATAGCGTGCCAAGGAATACAACAAAGCAAAGGATTCCTGTAAAGTCGAAAATTGGTCCAATTGAACAACCAATTCGTGGCCAGCAAACCAGTCTTTACAAGTGTTAACAATCAACGGAGCGAATTCGCGCGCGGGAATTCCAATCTCCTTCGCTAAGGAAGAAAAAGTGAAAAACGTTTCCAAGAAATCAAGCATAGACATCGTTTCCTCCGATTGACGTACCCCCTGCACAACAACCTTAGCCGAATTATTCATCCGCCCCTCCGAAGGTAATAGCTGAATAACCTGCCGAAAATGCGCCTCAGCTAAAAACCCAAACTTTTCGTGATCATGCTTTGGCAAAACATCCTCAAACTTGCGAAGAAACTGAGCTATGTTCATCGTTTTAAACCCATCCACATCATCATCATCAACCGGCATTAAGGTAAACTCAGATTCATCATCCTGCGGACGTTCCTTCGAAACTTTCGAACGACCGGATGATTTTTTAAGAGATGCCAGTTTCTTCTGAAACTTCTCCACATATTCTTCGAATACTAACAAAGGTATCTGCATATTTTAAGTAAGTAATAAAGTGTCTATCTGTGATTTAACGTTCTTTTCAAAATAAGCCTTAAGATCCTCCTTAAACTCCGCACTATCAACAATCGCGACATGTCTTAAGAGTCCAAAAATCCAACCAGCCAATGGATCCACACGCACAAGATCAAGCTCTATTCGATATGGCATCGGATTATCTTCATCCTCAAGTTTCTGAATCATGGGAACCAACTTCGAATAATGAAGCGAAAACAAGATTACCGACTTTAAATCCATTCGTAAATCCAAATGCTTTAACTTCTTTCCTTCAATCAAATACCCAAAAGGATCACGCTTTATCTCCACCTTATCTAATCGCAACTCACTCGGAGCCTTCTCTTTCAACTTCTCTATCCCATCCATACGCTCCAATTTAAACTCCTTCAGCACTTGGCGATCCCCTAAATCTTAGGCATATACCTCGAGGTTTTCCAAATTGAAGGATATCGGAACCACCAATCGATCTGAAATAACTCCCGAATTAATACTCTGATAGCCTATAATTCGCATCTGCATTTTGACCTTCGCCTTGTTGACATGCGTTTCACACCAGTCCATCAACTCCAATGTTCGTTTCGGAATCAAATCCTCCTTTTTCCGGCGCTCCTGATAAATCCGTAACAACTTCGCCTGAGTCATCAGTCGTAAATCAGGATCCGTAATATCACCCGCCGAAAAATACAAGGCCTGAGCTTCCATTGAATTCAACTCAACAGATTGAAAGGCTGCTTTCTTCTTTATCGAATAATGATCCCCGCGAATCAGCTGAATACCCCACTTATTCTCAATCACGTCCAGATGGCGAAATATGGTTCTTCGCTTGTCCGTATCCACATCATCCCCTCCCCCGTACAACTTCTCCAAACTAATCATCGAAACGGGCCCTTCCGCCTCCAACAAATACACCAAAAGCTTCAATACTTTTTCTTGAGTAGGTTGCGCCTTTATGATTTTTGAATTACTTTTGGACTTCTTCATAATTAGCCGATTTTAGGTTTAATTTTTGGCATCTTTCCGCCTCATTCTTGTGCCTCACAAAGGTAGAATTAATTCCAAAATTTCAAATATCGAATGTCAAAAATAGAAAAAATAAATAGTGACAATTTTTTAGCTGATATTTGAAATATATCATCAATACAAATCATAAATCGATTTTTTTTAGTGACAAAAAACAAGAAACAGAGTGGACATTGTGACAAAATTTTACACAATTTTTAAAGTCAAAATTCAAACTCATATGAGTCTCCAATTTAGTCGACTACCGAATAATAAATTGATTTGTTAAATCAAGGCACAAATGGTACCTTTAAAAGGTAAAATTTAATTTTTCCAACTCTTGATTTGTCCATGGCTTACCGACGACATTATTCTAAAAATCATCTGACCAATCAAGGAGAACTTTGGATTGACCAAGACTTGTTCACTCAACTTAATGCCCACAAAGATTATTGGATTGGACTCCATTCTTTACTCTTAAACCAATCGGAGTATACAACAAGAGGAGAATGCGATTTTGTACTTTTTCATCGATTAGGCATCATCGTTTTAGAGGTCAAAGCATCTGAAATCAAATTCGAAAACGGTGTTTGTTGGCAAAAAGAAAAAGGAGAATTTAAAGAACGAGCCAATTTCTTTACACAAGCAGAAAGAAACGCTCAGAAAATTATTGATAAACTTAACGCACGTGGTATTTATGATGTATTGGTAACCGCAACATGCGTATTTCCCGAAAGTATTTTAACTGCGGGAAAAGATGCCTCAAGGCCATTTTGGAGTCTTGGAAGTAAAAAACAAGGCATCGGATTAAGCGAGTTTATCGAATCGTCACTAGAACATGGCAGACGATTCTTTTCTACGGGTAAAGATTTGACGGATGCACGTATCAATAGCCTTGTTGAACTTCTATCACCCACCTTATTACCGAATGATATCCTCCAGCATTTAAGTATTTCAGCCCAACAAGCAAAAATAAGAGGCGAACAAAACCTGGCTATGCTCGACGGACTTAACGGAAATCCACGTATCATGATTTCAGGTCCCGCAGGTTCCGGCAAATCATCTTTTGGAAAACTCCAACTTGCGCGTAAATTTAAAGAAGGCAAAAAAAGACTCCTCTATCTTTGTTGGAACGAATTCCTCGCCGAACAAATCAAAATTGACTTGGAAGCCGAAGGGGTAATCGCCGACGTTTGGCCCCTATACCCATTTTGGGTTCACCTATGTGAAATAAATGGTATACAAGGTCCGGTTGATTACAATTGGAGTAAAGACCCTGAACTACGACAAGCAGAAATCAAAGAACTTATTGAGGCAATAGAAAGCTCCAAAGATGTATACTATGATTTCATCGTTGCAGATGAGGCCCAGGACCTATTTATACGAGGATTAATGGATCTAATTCCAGCGCTATTAACCAAAAAGAAAACCCTTAGGGACGGAGAATTCACCATTCTTTACGATAATTCCCAAGCTTTTGGCTCGAATAGCACAACCGATGAATACCAATTAAACCTGGAGGCATTCCGGGAAACAAGTGCCATCTATCAGCTTTCAGAAAGATTTCGGGGACATGCCGGAACTGGTATTTTTGAATTCATCCGAGAACTTGATCGCGGGACACCTAATTTTAACCAAAAATTTGGGCAAGACGTTCACATTGAAAAATGGAATTCGGAAACTCCGGCTGACTTGACGAAACGAATTATAAAACTAAAAAACCACTATCATACCCTTGTAAAATTTCCTCTGAATGAGATTTTATTACTTTTGACAAGTAACCTAGCTTCAGGGGATATCGAAAACCCCAAAATATTCGACTCGTTGTTAGCTGATCATTTTACTGCCCTCTCTAGGTCCACAATTGGCAACGAAGGTAATTTCGTACAATACGCCACTTGCCTAAAATGCAAAGGCTTAGAAAAATCTATCGTCATCCTGGTTGTAGAAAAATCGGATAATTTACCTCTTATCTATCACCAAATTTATATTGGGGCAACACGGGCAAAAAGCAAAATACACGTCTTCTTACCCGAATAGCCAAAATTGTCACACTATCATTAGCTTCAAGATTATAGTTCTAATTCTTATTACTAATTTAGCCCTGAGGGTCTAGGCGCCTTTTGCTTGCAATTGGTCACCGCGCAATTACCGACAGCTAACGATGAGCTTGAAACCGTTCCTAGATGCCTAGACCCTAATTTATTAACATCTTAATCCAATAACCATGATCAAAGTACAGAAAACCATTGAATCAAAAACCGACAACCGGAATCGCATGGACTTATGTATCGGTAAAACGACTCTTCGATTAACCGAACGTGAAGCTATTCACCTCATTAAACAAATCGCAGAACTATACTTTGGTGACCTTTCTGACCTAGAATCCAAAATCCGAAATCACAAGGGATTTGACGGCATAGATCTTGGAAAAATTCTTGAACCCAAAGCTGAATAAAGAAAATGTATTCAAAGCAGGAATTAGAAAGTAGTTTTCAACTTCTCATCGATAGAGCAAAAATGAAGCGCAGGACTCCACTAGCGCTTTCTAAAATGAACGGATTTAACAACCCGTCCCAAGTATCCATGTTACCTATTGGTTCCGATGGAATGAAAACCACCAATTTTCTAAAAAATCCAGAATTACATTACAACGAAATTCTTCGAAAACTTCGAATTCACTGCGAAAATCCCGATAAACCTTACCATTTCCGACCGCTTCGTTCCGAAAAAAAATTTACCACAGCTGGGAAAAGTCGCATCATTTATATCTATAGCTTAGTCGACCAAATTGTACTAAAAACAATTCATCAAGAACTAAAAAAGGATTGGGCTGCTACCTACTCAAATCAGAAACACCCAATGGATACCGCCATCGAGATTTACCAACAAATCGAAAAGGCCAATTTCCAAGTCAATATACTTAAAGTAGACATCACGAAATTCTTCCCTTCGATCGACAGGGAAATTTTATTTAAAAACCTAAGCCAAGAATCCGGAATTCGTCCTGAAGTTATTAGACTCATTATCGCAGCAAATTCACTTGAAAACACAACAGGAGTCGTAACCGGAGGTTCGCTTTCCACCATCCTTTCCGAGTACTATCTTCGAAACTTCCACAAGGCATTTCCAATTGAAATCGGCTTTCACCGTTTTGCCGATGACATGTGTTTGGTTATCCCTAAACACATTGATCCAGAAGAAATCAAACAGCAACTAATCGATGAGCTTGGAAAACTAAATCTTAACCTCTCCACCGAGAAAAGTAAGATCATTAATCCCATGATCGAAGAATTTCGTTTTTTAGGGATCAATTTCATCGAAGGAAAACCCGTGATTAGCGAAGAGGAAATCGAACATTGGAAAGATAAGGTCCAACAAGACGTTTATTCTGAAAAGGCCAAACTTCGATTATACAAAAGTCTTAATCCCGAGCTTACCAATTTACCTTCGAACAAAGAAATCCAAAATAGCGTTTGGGAACAGCATTACATGGGTATGCGCTCACGATTCCATGTGAAGTATAAGAAATTCACCAACTACTTTGGTTCCAATAAACCCAACTGATCTCCAAATTTACCTTTGACAAATGCAGGATCAATATCCATGTAAATACATAAAGCATGGGCATCCTCTTGTTCCGAAATCTCATCCCCTATCCCCAAAAAGGTCTCAAATTGGCTCGACTTCAAATACGTAAAATTCGTTAATCGTATTCGATGCCAATTATTTACCTGACACTGGTGCAATATATCACGCATAATAGCCCGTGCCTGTTGGTAAACACTCAAGTCCCCTAACTTATTAATCAAAGGTGTTGCTACCAATTGCGCCCCACGATGCAAGGATTCCTGTAGTCGGAGAGCTAAAGCGTAACTAAACCCACCAAAACTCGTGTTATCCGTATGAAAAATCGCATCGATTTTCATTGGGTCATTACCCTCAGAATCCACAGTTTTATTCATGGAATGCTCATCACTCATCATAAAAACACGAATCCCATCCGGTTCATTTTCGAGAACCAAATCTTTGTCGGAGAAAGCAAATTTCCCCGACCGACTAGAACGTATTCCAAAATCGGACTCATATCGAACGATATCCCAATAAAGCTTTTCCTTTTTCTTGGAATCTTGCTCAATTAAAAATTGATCTACTAAGGCCTCACATTTCGTTTGCATCCCTTCCAACTCTTCAATAAGTTCAGGAATTTCAAAACATTCCTTCAAACGCTTAAAAGCAAAGCGCCCACAATTTCGAGCAGCCAATATCGCAATCTCTGGATTCATATAAATATGTGCGGGAGCCAAACCCAGCAATCGACCATCCAATGAAACAACTTGCTTCATAAATTCCTCTTTGGCCAATAATTCATCCGGAACGTATTTCTTAAACTCCCAAGTCCCATAAGCCTTCTTCAATAGGGCTAATAAAATCTCCTGGTTCATACGCATACCTGGATCCATCAAATCAACAGAATCGACTTCATTTTCAACCGCAGCCAAACAAACTTCTAAATCATGTTTAGCAATATCAGGATGCACAAATTCAATAGCCAGTCCGTTGGCCTTCACCGCAGTCAAAGCGATTTGACGATCCATCTTCATCGCCAAAGGCGCAAATGCTAACGTAATCCCGAAGGCCTCAATACTCGCCAAAGCGATATCCTGATCCGATCGATAATGATCAGGCAAAAACTGAAAAGCTGAACGATCGCGTTTCACACGATCCAATAGTAGTAATTTCTCTTCCATCATAATTCTCCCGTTATTTCCATCGTATGCAACGCAAATTGCGTAATTAATCGTTGGGGGCTCGGATGAGGATCATCCTGGTAGTGTCGGTAACCTAAACGACGAATGAGCTCCTCCCCTAATTCAAGCGCGCGAAATGCTTCCTCCTCAATCAAATATTCTGAATTCGTATGATATAAATAATAACCAACCGGCACATTACAGCACGAAAACATATGTCGTAATTTTACGATATCCGTGTAACTGTGTTGTTCCAAGCTATATTCCGTATCATACTTGTCGGTAAATTCCAATAGCAAATTCGTCCACTCCTTGCCTAAACCCTTCGAGTCGTCGGGATTATTCATCAACATACCCCCTAACACAATGGATGAAGTATTCCCAGGACTATCAAATTCAACAGCATACCCAACATTTTGCATGAAGTCAACCTGATATTCTGCGGCACCCCGCGCACCAATTTCCTCTTGCACAGGGAAAAATCCCTTTAATACAGGAAGTCGTAAGAATAAAATCAAACCAATTGCCACCCCCACCTTACAATCCGCACCTAAACCCACGGGATTACCATCCCGATCATAGCCCTTAAGCGCCGGCTTTAGTTCACCCGAAAAATTGGGCATCAACAATTTCTTTGGAATAATCTGATTCCCATGAATACGATGAACGGTATCCGTATGTGCTACCACCAAAGGAAAATATGACAAAGCGTCTACCTCTCCTTTCTCGGCATATACATTTCCAATGTCATCTCGCCATGCCCGAATACCATGTTTTTCAAAAAAGGCCATTAAAAAATCAATCATTAGACCCTCTTCCTTCGAATAGGTCTCAATCGCAAGTACCTCTAACAAGAGTTTGTATTCTTTCTGGGTCATATTACTTATTTTCTTTTTTTCCCTTTTAAAGGACTTGGTTTCCCCTTTGTCGTATTTTTCATATGCGACTTCACAGGGGTTGAACTTCCCGATTTTGTTTTACGCCAGTACGATTGAATCATTTTTCCCATATTAATTTTAGTTTAACTTGTTGATTTATAATTTGTTAGGGTTCCAGTATACTTAACGATTAGCTGAAAAGAATGCTGATCAATGACAGGGTGGCAAGGACGTTACCATGTAGAACCTATGAAACTTGAATCCAAGATCATTATCGTTTGTCAGTCGCCAATAGATTTGCTTGAAAATTGCCAACCCATTAACTATGCTTTCCCCCTAACAGTACTTTAAGAGGCGCCCCTTATAGGCGCCTTTTTTATATTCCCTCTATAACCGTTTGATGGTTAAAGCGGTCCAATTCTTCCTCTATAGTCTCAATACGCAATTGTATTTCGTTCACCATCGCATCGCGCTCCACAATGGACAGCTCCGCATGTTTTTCGGTTTCATTGTTATCGTATCTCCCGGATACCACACCCGAGGCACAATCTATATTCTGTAGGCGCATCGCCTGGGTCTTTAATTCAGACAACATAAATATCTGCTTTAACATCCCCCCGTTTACATTAGCCGTGTGTAACTTAACCTTCAAGTCCACTAATTCATCCGCTAATTTCATCCAGTTCTTAATCGCCTCTTTCACACTGTAAGGCCTCTTGTTTCGTACGCTTATCGAGTTATACCTCGATGCTTTTTGGTATTCGGCTTCTATCATACCGAGTAACCGTTTTTTGGCTTTTAGCCCATTTTTTATATTACCCATTTTATTAATTGGTTTGTTGAAAAATATGCTCCCTTGAACATTGTGATACAAAGTTCCGAGTATTCGCAAAAAAAATGAACTAGAGGTAAGGTTACATCAAACTGCCGGCAGGGCTTCCAAGATGGACGAAAAGGATTTAGAGCGAAATTCTTTTGTAGTCGGATAAAGATTCATATAGGCATCCTGTATCTTATTAAAATAATCGACCACCTTACTCATCCCACCCGTACGAACTACATGATCATTTTGACATGCTTCATTCTCACAAATGAATGATTGAGTGCTCGTACCACTTAAAACCGAGCCGACAGCAAAATATAAATGCGAAGGACTTCCACATAGGGGACAATCAACTACGCGCTCTCCTTTCGAAAACGAAAAGGCAAGTGCCCCTAAACAGGGATTACTTGACACATAACTAATAGCACCAAACTTATTGGAGTATTTGTTACACAATTCAGGATGTGCCAGTAAATAGGCACGATGCTGGTAAAATTTATAAATATTAGCCCGAAACAAGGCCTCGTCTTGTCGGGCTAATTCTTCCAGCTTAAACCAAGACTTATAAAGTCCAGCAGTCAATAACAATTGACCATCTATGAGATCTAACTTGTTATCTACAATTAGATCCTTTCGCACATGTGTCACACGACCTGAACGATCGATTAATTGATATACCTCCGTTTCTGGTTGGAATAATGCCTCGACGACAATAGTTTCTGTTTGATTCATTTGACTGCGATTTAATGATGCAAAAATCCACAAATCAATAATTACTTTCAAGCTAAAACACTTAAATACAGACAGTTAATGAAAAATTACGTGACAAAAAACAAGGTCTATTTTTGAGAAAATTCCCAAAATTAGACCTCAAATTAAGTATTTCACACAAGCGACTAGTGACAAATTTGCAAACAATATCAAGCACAAATTTCTTTGAAATGCTCATAAATCATAATCATGGCGATGGTATCCAATTCACAATATTTTTTCAATCCCTTGGTGATTTCCAACCGCTCCGCTTCGGTCATGTCCTGATATTGTAACTTTGCGTAGGCAGTCAATGCCATGCCTCCATCGGCAATGCCATCAAGCTCAGAAACATTGTCCTCCAAATCAGATTCCGTCCATCCCTCAAACAAAGGAGGGAGCATCTTGTATGGGTTTACGACATCTCCACCTTCACGTTTCAACCAAATATGTCTTGAATCAAAATTCAAACTACTAAGACCTATTTGACCTATTTCCTGACTGTATTTCTGTTGTAAAAAGCTACTTGATTTTAGAATCGCAGGCAAAACTGCCTTGATTGAATTGGAACCCTTCGTATATGGATTGTAATAATAATCCTGAACTACTTTTTTTAAATCAACCATCTTGCGTGATCCCTGCCATTGTTCAACCCGGTCAGCGCGCGAAACAGTAATCGTTTTTAAAAAGGCGATTAATTCCGCTTTATCTGGCTCATCTGAAACTTGTAATTGATCAATAATCGCATTTAAAATCGTATTTTCATGCGTAGCAAAACGAAAAATTGTACCTTCATCATGTTCCAGCGCCGACTTCAAAGCGCGCGCAAAACGGGAATTCGGAAACTCCCCAGGGGTATTTGATATATGTTCATTCGCATGCTCAATTCGTCCATCTGGATGATAGATATGGTGCGAAAACTGAAAAGCTACCTGCTCATAAGGTCTTCGCCCCTTCGTAAAAGGCAATGCAACCGTCGATGTTTCAAAGTCAATGCAATGAATCTTTTCGCCCCAACTTTCCATTTCCTTTTTAAGACCATAAACATCCACCTCTATCGACATATCATTGCTTACCGCCTTCTGAACTTGCAACCACTGACGTTCATTATTTTTACCATCAAAATCGTCGGAGCATAACTGTTCCATCAATATACGACCCTCAGGGAAGGTTTTCGTGCCACGAAAACCCCAAATTTCCATGGAAGATGGTTTTGAAAATTGCGCATCTGTCCACCCGTATTTTTTACGAAAACATTCCTCATAACCTGATAACTTGCCCGCAGCCTTTTCTTCAGCAGTAGCTCGAAATTCACACGACTTGCATACACTAAATGACGGCGACCAATCATAATATCGACCATTAATGTAGGCATCACGAAGCGACTCCATCGCCTCCAAAAAATTAAGTTTGGCTGAATATGGTTGATTTCCCGCAATTATATCATTGACAATATGATCAACATTGAGTTCCGTCAAAACAGAATTTCCCGCTTCCTCCAACGTATTTACACGTTTAATGATACCTAACCGCGGATCGCCCCCCAAAGGCACTCGAAACATTTGATTCAACCCATCAATACTTGCCGACTTCGTTTTGTCAGCCATCATGAACGATGCTTCAAAAGTATAATTGGGATAGGCCATTTGAGCAACCTGCTTCTGAAAAGCCAAATCATATAAATAAGGTTTAAAAGCACTATCTAGCTTTCCACGCTTCCCTAAAAAAAGATAGGGGTCTGTAGGATCAACCGACTTTGCTTTCACCTCAACGAGCTTAATTTTAGACTTCTTATTCAGTCCACTTCCCTCCGTCTTTTTAATTAATACATCTGTCCGAATAAAATAATGATCAACCAAAAAAGCAGCCTCGTAAATAATGACATTTTCTTGCTCCAAAGCTTCAGCAGTTAAACGAGCTGCTTTTTCATATTCATAAGCTTCTGCCTCAATAAATACGCCACCAGGATAATGTAATCTAGCAAGTTCCTCCACTTGAAATCCACCTCTTGCGAGAGCCATTAAAAAGGTATCATCCGATTTTTTATTAGGATATACAGATTCCCTACCGGTGTAATAAAGCTTATTTGGACATTCTAATCCTAATTTAAACCGTGATTTAGATAATACCTTCATGTGTTTCAGGAGTTGATTAAAGCAAATATCTACTATGTTTTTGATTTATACACACCGTCAAAAAAGATTCACTGACAAAATTCAGCAAGAGGTGAACAAATTGATTCGATAACAATAATTGACCTGCAATTTCTTACAGCTTATTTACTATTTTTGTGACGAATTCCAATAAACCTTCCATGGCGAAACGTGTCGATTTTAATAAATCCAATCCAAGTTCCCCACGAACCAATAAATTCGACCGTTTGAACAAGCCCCCCAAAAAAGGCAGAAAATCAATCCTGAGTATCATTGGAAGGGTGTTATTATATATTTGGATAAGTACTATCGTGGCAGTGGTTGTCTTTAAAT
>JACCDL010787110.1_pt1 | contig 14147 bp, 7 predicted proteins | sample 7441931 | NCBI WGS metagenome assembly JACCDL01 (sample SAMN15323437, study PRJNA562643) | freshwater metagenome | isolation source: river surface water | place: USA:Blue River Watershed | collected 2017-08-16 | reverse complement strand
CTTCGCGCAGGAGCACGGCCCTTCGGCCTGCGGGATGGGCTGGCGCGTGCGCGATGCGGCCAGGGCCTATGCAGAGGCGATCGAGCGCGGGGCCGAGCCGGTCGAAAGCCGCACCGGGGTGATGGAACTGCGCCTGCCCGCGTTCCGGGGAATCGGCGGATCGATGATCTACCTGATCGACCGTTATGGCGCCGATCTTTCGATCTATGACATCGACTTTGTCTATCACGCCGGGGTTGATCGCCACCCGGTTGGCACCGGCCTGCATGTGATCGATCACCTGACCCACAACGTCTATGGCGGGCGCATGGCCCATTGGGCGGCGTTTTATGAGCGGATCGCGGGCTTTCGTGAGATCCGCTATTTCGACATCAAGGGCGAATACACCGGCCTGCCCAGCAAGGCGGTGACCGCGCCCGATGGCAAGATCCGCATCCCGCTGAACGAAGAGGGCGCCAGTGGCGGCGGCCAGATCGAGGAATACCTGCGCGCCTACAACGGCGAGGGGATCCAGCACATCGCCTTTGCCTGCGATGATCTTTACGCCGTCTGGGACAGGCTGGCCGCGCTCGGCACGCCCTTCGCGCCCGCGCCGCCCGCGACCTATTACGAAATGCTCGATGAGCGCCTGCCCGGCCACGGTGAGCCGGTGGAAGAGCTGCAAAAGCGCGGCATCCTGCTGGATGGATCGACCCAGAATAACGATCCGCGCCTGTTGCTGCAGATTTTCAGCCAGACGATGATCGGCCCGGTCTTCTTCGAATTCATCCAGCGCAAGAAGGACGAGGGCTTTGGCGAGGGCAACTTTACCGCCCTGTTCAAGTCGATCGAGGCCGACCAGATCCGCCGCGGCGCGCTGCAGGTTGAAGGGGGCGACTGAGTGCCGGGGCTTCGACAAGCTCAGCCTGAGCGGGTCCTGATGCCGAAGTACGCAGACCCCGCTCGGCCTGAGCCTGTCGAAGGCCCAGCGCTGCCTTGCGGCAAGGAGACATCGAAGTGACCAACCCGATCCAGCTCGAGCGCATCCACCACGTCGCCTATCGCTGCCGCGACGCGAAGGAGACGGTAGAGTGGTACAGCCGCGTGCTGGGCATGCGCTACACCACCGCCTTTGCCGAGGATCATGTGCCCTCGACCGGGGAATTCGATCCCTATATGCACGTCTTCCTCGATTGCGGGGGCGGCAATGTGCTGGCCTTTTTCGAGCTGCCGAACCAGCCGGAAATGGGCAAGGACCCCAACACCCCGGCCTGGGTCCAGCACCTGGCCTTCAAGGTGGCCGATCTGGATGCGCTACTGGCTGCCAAGGCGCATCTTGAGGCGCAGGGCGTGGAAGTGCTGGGGCCGACCTATCACGGCATTTTCCGGTCGATCTATTTCTTCGATCCCAACGGCCATCGGCTGGAACTGGCCTGCGATATCGGCACGCCCGATCAATATGCCGAACTGGCCGCGGTCGCCCCGGCGATGCTCCACGAATGGAGCGAGACCCGCCGCGCGCCGCGTCATGCCAGCTGGTTGCATGAGGACCCGGCCGAACGCGGTGATAACTGACGCTCACGCTGCCGAAGCGGCACGGATTTTCACCTGCATAAGGGTTTCAACAAGCAATTAATCGGTTAAGGGCCGCACGTGCGTTCGCTAGTCCTGATCCCGCTCGGCCTTCTTGCCCTTTCCGCCCCTGCATTGGCGCAGCGGGCCGGCGATAATGCCGCGACCCAGTCGAGCGATGCCTTTGGCCGCTCGGTCGGCAGCGAGAAGACCGGGCTTTACAACAACGATGACGTGCGCGGGTTCAACCCGGTCGATGCCGGAAATGTCCGGTTGGAAGGCCTGTACTTCGATCAGGTTGAGCGGATTTCGTCGCGGTTGGTTGATGGCAATGCGATCCGGGTGGGTGCCGCTGCCCTGCGCTATCCGTTCCCAGCCCCGACGGGCCTGGTCGATTACAACCTTACCCAGCCGCGCGGCGATACCAGTTACAGCATCAATGCCGAATGGGGCTCGCCCAATGCCAAGGGGCCGGGCGGCTCGTTTGAGTTCAAGCAGCCGCTTACCGATACCTTTGGCCTGTCCGGCGGCGTCGGCTTTCGCAATGCGACCCGCTTCGAAGGTGGGCATAGCCAGTTTCGCACCTGGGGCTTTACCGGGGCCTGGCGGCCCCGCACCGGCACCGAAGTGCTGCTGTTTCTGGGCGAGTTCATCTATCGCAGCGATGAGCAGCGGCCCTATTTCTATCCGGCAGCCACAACGCCGCTGCCCAAGATCGAGCGCGAGGTTGATCTGACCCAGCCGTGGGCCAGCCGCAACCAGAACCTCTGGACCAGTGGGGCGATCGTCAAAACGCCGTTGCTGGGCGCAAAGCTGGAAGCCGGCCTGTTCTATTCGGCCAAGGACCAGAGCAGCAATTATGCTGACCTGATGCGCGGCGTAAGCGCGGACGGCTCGGTCGCCAGTCGGCGGATCATTGCCGAGCGCGACAACTATGACGGCTCGCTCTCGGGCGAGGTCCGGCTGGTCAAGGAATGGACTGCGGGAACGGTGAACAACCGCTTGATCGCTTCGGTCCGTGGACGCTCGCGCAATCGCGACTTCGGTGGCGGCAGCGTGCTATCGCTCGGCCCCTCGACCGTCCTGCGCCCCGACCTGAGGAGCGAGCCCAACTGGACCCAGGGCACCAAGAACCGCGATGAGGTGCGCCAGGTTACCGGCGGCGTTTCGTGGTCGATGGTTTCGCCGCAGCATTTCAGCCTTGATCTGGGCATTTCGAAAAGCCGCTATCGCAAGGCGCTGGACTTTGCCGATGCGGCGCTGGCTGACCCGGTAACGCGGGACAATCCGCTGCTGCTCAACGTGGCCGGCGCCCTATACCTGGCGAAGGGCCTGTCGGTTTACGCGGGCTACACCCGCGGGCAGGAAGAAGCTTTGGTGGCGCCCGATATCGCCACCAATCGGTCGGAAGCACCGCCAGCCTTGCGGACCAGCCAGGTTGAAGCGGGGGTCCGTTGGGCGCTGACGTCGAAGCTGACCTTCATCACCGGCGCCTTCTCGATCAGGAAGCCCTATTACAACCTCGATCCGGCGCTGCGTTATCGCCAATTGGGGACCTTGACCAATCGCGGGGTGGAACTGTCCTTGACCGGGCAATTGGCCCCGGGCCTGACCGTGGTCGGCGGCTCGCTGTTTCTTGATCCAACGATTTCGGGTGAGGCAGTCGATAGCCAGCTGATCGGGCCGCGCCCGGTTGGCCAGATCCGCCGTCGTTCTGTCGCCACGCTCGATTGGCGGATGGATGCCGGGCACGGGCCGCTGTCGATCGATGCAACCATCGAAAGTCTCTCGAGCCGTATCGGCAATGCGGCCAACACGCTGGTCGCCCCGGCCCGTGCGACCGTGAACCTGGGCGCGCGCTATCGCTTCAAGACGGCTGGCGGGACCTGGCTGCTGCGCCCGGTGGTGCTGAATGCCTTCAACGAATACAGCTGGAACGTGAACACCTCTGGCGGGTTTACCTATACAAACCCGCGCACCGTAACGCTCCAGCTGATCGCTGATTTCTAAACTTCCGTAGGCACCTTGACCCGCAGCATTGCCGCTGCGGCCAAAACGAGTGTGACCGCTGCAAAAGCCATGGTCCAGATCGGCTGATCGGGGAAAAAGGCTTTCATGATCGATCCCATAACCGTTGCGACCAGCAGCTGCGGCACGACCACGAAGACATTGAACAGCCCCATATAGATGCCCAGCTTGGCCTGCGGCAGGCTGCTGGCCAGGATCGCGTAAGGCATGGCAAGGATCGAGGCCCAGGCGATGCCGATCCCCACCTCACTGATGATGAGATATTCGGGCGAAGTGAAAACGAAGAAGCTGGCAAAGCCGGCAGCGCCCGCCAGCAGGCAGACCACGTGAGTCATGGCCTGACCGATCTGGCGCGAGAGCAGCGGTAGCAGGGTCAGGGCCGCGATTGCCGCCACCCCGTTGTAGACCGAGAACAGCAGGCCGACCCAATTGCCGCCCTCTTGATAGGCCGGGCTAGCGGGATCGCCCGAGCCAAAGAAGTTCTGCGCCACCACCGGGGTGGTGTTGATCCACATGATGAACAGCGCGGACCATGAAAAGAACTGGACCAGCGCCAGCTTCTTCATGATGTCCGGCATGCCGGAAAAGTCACCAACGATCGCCGTGAGCATGTTGGCGCTCTTGCCGGCTCGGGCCAGGCGGATCGCGATGTAGCTAAGCAGGCCGTAACCGATCAGCAGCATGGCGAGGAGGTAAACCTCCTTTTCCAGCCCCCACTGCTCGGTCGCCAGCGCCAGCAGGCCGCCACCGGCAATCCACCAGAACGGTCCGCTGCTGCTGCGGCTGGCCAGGGCAAGCGGGGTCGAGGTTTCGGCCTCGGCTGCCTCGCCAAAGGCGGCCATTTCCTCGGGCGAATATTCCTTGGTGGTCAGGACGGTCCACAACACAGCGGCGAACAGCGCCAAGCCCCCGGCCCAGAAGGAATAGCGCACCGTATCCGGGATCTGGCCCAGCCCAGCGTCGTTCGAAACGCCGAAGTGATCGAGCAGATAGGGAAAGATCGAGCCAACGACTGCACCAACGCCGATAAAGGCAGTCTGCACGGCATAGCCCGCGGTATGCTGGTCCTTGCGCAGCATATCCCCCACGAAGGCGCGGAACGGTTCCATCGAGATATTGAGGCTGGCATCGAGCACCCACAGCAGCACCGCTGCCATCAGCAGCATATTGCTTTCCGGCATGGCCAGCAGCGACAAGGCGGCCAGCAGCGCGCCAAGCAGGAAGAAGGGGCGACGGCGGCCCAGCCGGCCCAGCCAGGTCTTGTCAGAGAGGTGGCCGATGATCGGCTGGACCAGCAATCCGGTCAGCGGGGCTGCGACCCACAGCGCAGCCAGATCGTCAATCGATGAGCCGAGCGACTGGAAGACGCGGCTCATGTTCGCGTTCTGCAGCGCGAAGCCGATCTGGATGCCGAAGAAGCCGAAGCTGATGTTGAACAGTCCGGCCCAGCTTTGCCGGGGTTTTTCGGTAGCCATGTCTCTCCCCTTTTATGACCAGCAGGGCTGGCACGCCCGTCAGGCACAGGCAATAGGCATACGAATACGTAGCCGCGGTGTCAGCCGGTGGTGCTGGCCCGCACGATCAGCCGGGGCGCGAGCACCCGGTTGGCGCTGACCCGGTTCTCGATTTGCTCGGCCAGCGTTTCAACCAGCAGCTCACCTGCCGCGATCAGGTCCTGCTGCACGGTGGTGAGCGGCGGGCTGGTCAGGCTCGCGGCGGGAATATCGTCAAAACCCATGACCGCGACATCTTCGGGCACTCTGCGTCCGGCCTCGGTCAGGGCGCGCATCGCGCCGATTGCGATCAGGTCGCTCGCGGCGAAAACGGCGTCGAACTCAGCCCCGCGGGCGAGCAGGGCCTCGATTGCGGCGCGCCCGTCGCCCTCGCTCGACAAGGCGGCAATCTGCAAGCCCGGATCGGCGGAAAGCCCGGCCGCGGCCAGCGCTTCGCTCAACCCGCGATAGCGATCGGCAAATTCAGGGTAGTGTTCATCGGCCTGGCCGATGAAGGCGATCCGCTGGCGCCCCAGGCCCAGCAGGTGTTCGCCAGCCAATCGTCCTGCTGCCACATTGTCGGTCCCCACGGTCGAGCCGAACTTTTCGGCCTCGATCGAACCCCAGCGGACAAAACGCGTGTCATGCTCGACAAGTTCGCTCAGGCGCTGCGTGTAGAGCGTGTAATCGCCATAACCGAGCAGGATCAGGCCGTCGGCGCGGTGGCTGTCCTGATATCGGGTGTGCCAATCGTCCTCCATCTTCTGAAACGAGATCAGCAGGTCCAGCCCGCGGTTGGCCGTGGCCCGGGTGATCGCGCCCAGCATGGCCAGGAAGAATGGATTGATGTTGGCGCCGTCCGGCGTCGGGTCCTCAAAGAACAGCAGGGCGATCGTATGCGAACGCTGCGAGCGGAGCGACGAGGCGTTCTTGTCGACCGAGTAATTCAGTTCGCGCGCGATTTCCTGAATGCGCTGGCGGGTGGCGAGGCTGACCGACTTTGACCCGCGCAGCGCGCGGCTGACGGTGGGCTGCGAGACCCCCGCCAGATAGGCGATGTCAAAGCTTGTCGGCTTGCTGGAGGGCTTGCGGCCCATCTGCTCTCCTGCCCTTTTGCTTCCGGTCTTATGCCGGGATCGATGGCAGGATTAGCGGGTCACCGGCCGACCGGCAATGGCTGACACAATGATGGCCAGTGCCGTTGCCGAAAGGCCACTGCCAGCCTGCAGCATATTATGCGTATACGTATGCCTTCTTCCTGCTGAGCGCGATTGGCCCGTATCTGCACGCTTCCACGGGAGGAGGAGCCGTCAATCCGGTCCAACTCTGCATGGGGCATTGCGCCGGGGGACTGGACCTGTCGGCGCGGTTTAGGGAGAGTACATCGTGGCACTTCGCACCCGTTTTGCTGGTGGCCTTGGGGTTTCGGCCATCGCACTTGCAATTTCCGCTGTGGCATTGCCCAGCACCGCTTTCGCGCAGGATAAGACTGCTGACGAAGCCAATGCCGATGACGCCATCGTCGTTACCGGCTTCCGCGCGTCGATCGACTCGTCGGCCGCTCAGAAGAAGTCGAATACCTCGATCGTCGAAGTCGTTTCGTCGGAAGACCTGGGCAAGCTGCCCGACCTGTCGATCGCTGAATCGCTGTCGCGCCTGCCGGGTCTTGCCACCCAGCGCCTTGATGGCCGCGCCAACGTCGTTTCGATCCGCGGCCTGGCCCCGGACTTCACCACCACGCTGCTGAACGGCCGCGAACAGGTCAGCGCCGGCAATAACCGTGGCGTGGAACTGGACCAGTATCCGACCGAACTGCTCAACGGCGCCGTGGTCTATAAGACCCCCGATGCCAAGCTGATCGGCCAGGCCCTGGGCGGCACGATCGACATGAAGATGATCCGCCCGATTGCCTATGGCAAGCAGCAGGTCGTCGTCACCGCCCGCGGTGAAATCAACGACCTGGGTAAGCTTAACCCGGACGTTTCGAACAAGGGCTATCGCGCCAACATCTTCTACGTTGACCAGAACGCCGATGGCACCATTGGCTGGGCTTTTGGCTACGCGCGTACCCAGTCGCCCACGCAGGAAGAGCGCTGGAACGCTTGGGGCTATCCGGACCTTAACTCGACCACCAAGGTGATCGGCGGCGCCAAGCCTTACGTGAAGTCGAACGAACTGAAGCGTGACGGCCTGATGGGCGTGCTGGAATTCCAGCCGGACGACCGCTTCCACACCACCTTCGATGGCTACTGGTCCAAGTTCAATGACGAACAGCGCCTGCGCGGCATCGAACTGCCGCTGCAGTGGTCGGCTGCTTCGCTTCAGCCGGGCTACACCTCGTCGGGTGGTCTGGTCACTTCGGGCCGCTTCAATGGCGTCGAAGCGGTGATGCGTAACGACATCGTCAACCGCAATGCGGAGATCTGGGCTGTTGGCAACAACACCTCGTTCAAGGCCAACGACACGCTGACCCTTGAACTGGATCTCAGCTATTCGCGTTTGAAGAAGACTGAAGAAAACCTTGAGATCTACCTCGGCACCGGCCGTGGTGGCGGCGTCGGCGCAACGGACAGCCTGGGCTTCACCATGCCTTCAAGCGGCGGCGTGATCTCCTTCAAGCCGACCATCAACTATGCCGACCCGACCCTGTTCACGATCACTGACCCGCAGGGCTGGAACAGCTGCGGTGGTACCGTGCCGAACTGCCAGGACGGCTTCGTCAACCGCCCGACCGTCAAGGATCGCCTGCAGTCGATCCGGTTCCAGGCCATCCAGGCCCTCGACGGCTTCGTTGAAAACATCACTGTCGGCGCGAACTATTCGGATCGTCGCAAGCAGCTGATCGACGAAGGCTATGTGCTGACCAACAAGACCTATCCGGCCAGCCCGGCAGTTCCGGCTAGCTACCTCTACAAGCCGGCCAGCCTGGCCTTTATCGGCATTCCGGGCATGGTTTCGTTCGACGCTTGGCGCTACTACAACGAAGGCAACTATCGCCTGACCAACGAAGCGCTGTGGACGCCGAGCCGTCTGACCAACAGCTATGTGGTGCGTGAAAAGGTCCTGACCGGCTACGTTCAGGCCAACTTCAACCAGGGTCCAGTCCGCGGTAACGCTGGCGTTCAGGTGGTTCACACCAACCAGCAGGCCGATGGCTTCGCTGCTTCGAACCCGGGCACGGGCACGATCTCGAAGGCAATCACCGATGGTGACAAGTTCACCGACTTCCTGCCGAGCCTGAACGTTTCGTACGAAGTCGCCCCGCAGACCCTGATCCGCTTCGGTGCGGCCCGCATGCTGGCCCGTGCCCGCATGGACCAGCTGAACCCGGGCGTTGGTTACAGCTTTAACGCGGCGAACAACATCGCTGGCGCCAGCATCACCCGCTCGCCCTGGTCGGGTAGCGTGGGCAACTCGAAGCTGCGTCCGCTGATGGCCGATACCCTGGATCTGGCGGTTGAAAAGTACTTCGGGCGCGGCGCTTATGTCTCGGTCGGCGGCTTCTACAAGCACCTCGAAAACTGGATCTATCGCCAGGATTCGACCTTCGACTTCACCGGCACCCCGACCCCGGGCAACGTTACCCCGACGTTCAACAAGGGTATCGTTTCGCAGTGGCAGAACGGCAAGTCGGGCAAGGTCTATGGCTTCGAAGGTTCGCTTTCGCTGCCGTTCAGCACCTTCTCTGAATCGCTCAGCGGGTTCGGCTTCCTGGCCAGCGCTTCGTACACCGACAGCAAGGTCACCGAAGGCAACACCGCGCCGATCAACATGCCGGGCCTGTCGAAGTGGGTGGTAAACAGCACTGCCTATTACGAAAAGAATGGCTTCCAGGTGCGTGCTTCGGCTCGTTATCGCTCAGACTTCCTTGCTGAAGTCTCGGGCCTCAGCCTGGTTCGTGACAAGGTTATGGCCGCGGCGGAAGTCGTGTTCGACGCCCAGATCGGCTACACCTTCAACGAAGGCAGCCTGAAGGGCCTGGGGATCCTGCTGCAGGGCAGCAACCTCACCAACGAGCCGTTCGTGACCTACTACAACAACGACAAGCGCCAGGTTCGCGATTACCAGAACTATGGCCGCAACATCATGCTTGGCATTACCTACAAGTATTGATGCTGAAGGGCGGGTCCGGTCATCGACCGGGCCCGCCATTCCCTTTGCGGGAAAATCGAACCAGAATAGAATGATCGTCCTTGTTTGGATGGGAGCTGGATTGTGAACGATAGTCGCATCCGCGACGTCGTCATTGTGGGCGGCGGAACGGCAGGCTGGATGGCAGCGGCCGCGCTCTCTGCGACGATGGGCGAACAACTTCGCATCCGCCTGATCGAAAGCGACGAGATTGGCATCGTCGGTGTCGGCGAAGCCACTATTCCCGCGATCCGGCTGTTCAATGGCCTGGTCCGGATTGACGAGGATGAATTCCTCCGCGCCACCCAGGGCAGCTTCAAGCTGGGGATCGAATTCCTTAACTGGGGCAAGATCGGCGAAAGCTACATGCACGTCTTTGGCCAACTTGGCCAAAGCCTCGACCTGATCGAATTCTGGCAATACTGGCTACGCGGCCGCAAGGAAGGCCTGGCTGGCCCGCTGGGCGAATACTCGCTCAACGAACTGGTGGCCCGCGCGGGCAAGTTCGGACGCCTGCCGCCCCATCCCAATGGACAGCTTGATGGCGTGTCCTACGCCTTCCACTTTGACGCCTCGCTCTATGCTCGCTTCCTGCGCGGCCATTCGGAGCGCAACGGGGTGGTGCGGACCGAAGGCAAGATCACCGGGATCAATCGCAATGCCGAAAACGGGTTCATCCGTTCGGTCACACTGGAATCCGGCGAAGAGATTGCCGGCGAACTGTTTATCGATTGCTCAGGCTTCCGTGGCCTGCTGATCGAGCAGGAACTGGAAACCGGCTATGTCGACTGGAGCCACTGGCTGCCCAGCGACCGGGCGATTGCCGTGCCGACCGCCAATGTCGGCCCGATCCGGCCCTATACCCAATCGATCGCCCACTCGGCCGGCTGGCAATGGCGCATCCCGCTGCAACACCGCACCGGCAACGGCCACGTCTTCTCCAGCAAGTTCATGAGCGAGGATGAGGCGACCAAGATCCTGCTCGACACGGTTGAGGGCGAACCGCTGGCCGATCCGCGGACGATCAAGTTCCAGACCGGCATGCGCAAGCTGGCCTGGAACCGCAACGTGATTGCCCTGGGGCTAGCATCGGGCTTTATCGAGCCACTGGAATCGACCTCGATCCATCTGGTCCAGAACGGGATCGCCCGGCTGATCTCGCACTTCCCCGATCGCAGCTTTGCCCGGTCGAACATCGATACCTACAACCGGCGGATCGCTTATGATTACGAGCGGATCCGCGATTTCATTATCCTGCATTACACGGCTAACCAGCGCGATGAGCCGTTCTGGCGACACGTGCGCGAGATGGAACTGCCGCAAAGCCTGCGCGACAAGATCGAGCTGTTCAAGGCAACCGGGCGGATCTTCCGCGAGCAGGAAGAACTGTTTGCCGAAGTGGGCTGGTTCCAGGTCCTGATCGGTCAGAACATCCTGCCCGATACCTATCACCCGTTGGCCGATGCGCTGACGCGGGATGAACTGGCGGGCTTCCTCAATGACCTGAAGACCATCCTGGCCGCGCCGGTCCCACGCCTGCCGACCCATGCGGAGTTTATTGCGCAGACCTGTGCAGCCGAGCCGGTTCGTGCCGGCTAGTTCAACCTTTCAAGCCAGAGGCGCCGCCTGATGATCCGCTCGATGTTGACCGCCGCAAGCCTGCTGGTGCTGGCCGCTCCGGCCCTGGCCCAGGGTGCCGCCCCTGCCGCGCAGTTGGCAGAGGTGCGCGCGCGCACGCCAAACCAGGAAGTGGTCTACTTCGTCCTGCCCGACCGGTTTGAGAATGGCGATCCCAAGAATGACACCGGCGGCCTGAAGGGTGACCGGCTGAAGACCGGCTATGATCCGACCAGCAAGGGTTTCTTCCACGGCGGCGACCTGAAAGGGCTGACCAGCCGGCTGGACTATATCCAGGGTCTGGGTGCGACCGCGATCTGGTTTGCCCCGATCTTCAAGAACAAGGTGGTCCAGGGACCCAAGGGCGATGAAAGTGCCGGATACCACGGTTATTGGGTGACCGATTTCACCCAGGTCGATCCGCATTTCGGCACGAACGAGGAGTTCAAGGCCTTTGTCGATGCGGCCCATGCGCGCGGCATGAAGGTCTACATGGACATTCTGGTCAACCACACGGCCGACGTGATCCAGTACCGCGATCCGGGCGACTATGCCTATCGCAGCAAGGCCGATTTCCCGTTCTCGCGTCGCGGTGGACCGGCTGGAGCAGCGATCAACCCGGGCTTCAACGGCGATAGGGATCCACGGCCTGAAAACTGGGCCAAGCTGACCGATCCGAGCTGGGCCTATACACCCTTCGTCCCGAAGGATGAGGCGACGGTAAAGGTCCCGGCCTGGCTGAACGATCCGATCTATTACCACAACCGTGGCAATTCGAACTGGGTGGGCGAAGGCGCCGTTTATGGCGATTTCGTCGGCCTCGATGATATTGCGACCGAACACCCGCGCGTGGTCGCCGGGATGATCGAGATCTATTCCAGCTGGATCGAACGGTTCGGCATCGATGGCTTCCGCATCGATACGGCCAAGCACGTCAATCCCGAATTCTGGCAGGCCTTCGTTCCGGCGATCCTGAAGGTCGCCAAGGACAAGGGCATTCCCAACTTCCATATCTTTGGCGAAGTGGCGACCGGTGATGTCGATCCGGCACTGACCGCGCGCTGGACCCGCGTGGCCGGCTTGCCATCTAACCTCGACATGGCATTCGCGGCAGCAACGCAGCGAGTCGTTTCGGGCACGGCTGGAACCGACATGCTGGCCCGCCTGTTCGAAGACGATGCGCTGTATGAAGGGGGAGAGGCCGGGGCGCTCAACCTGCCGACCTTCCTTGGCAATCACGATTTCGGCCGCTTTGCGATGTTCGTAAAGCAGGGCAATCCGGGCATTGGTCAGGATGAGCTGTTGGCCCGGGTCATGCTGGGCAATGCCATGTTGCTGACCCCGCGCGGCGTGCCCGTGGTCTATTATGGTGACGAGCAAGGTTTCGTTTCTGACGGCGGGGACCAGCTGGCGCGCGAAGACATGTTCCCGTCAAAGGTCGCGGTCTACAATGACAATGCCCTGATCGGCACCAAGGCGACCACGGCGCAAGCGAACTTCGATCGCGATCACCCGCTCTATCGCCAGATTGCGACGCTGGCCGAAGTGCGCAAGGAAACCCCGGCGCTCTATGCCGGGGCGACTGTAAACCGCGCTTTCTCTGACAAGCCCGGCCTGTTTGCCGCATCGCGGTTCGATCCCAAGACTGGGCAGGAAGTGGTGCTGGCGTTCAACACCTCGAACCAGCCGATTACCCAACGCGTCGCGATTGAGCCGCGGAGCCTGACCTTCAAGCCGCTTGCCGGCCAATGCGCCTTGGCCGCTGATGCACCGGGCAGCCTGACTATCACTCTGCCGCCCTTCGGCTATGCCGTTTGCGCCGCGCAGGAATCCAATGTGAGTTCCCGATGAATCGCCTGACCCGAATTGCAGCGCCGACTTCAGACCAGGTCGGCCAGGAATGGTGGCGCGGCGCGGCGATCTATCAGATCTATCCGCGCAGCTTCCGCGATTCCAATGGCGACGGAATCGGCGATCTGCCGGGCATTACCGAGCGGCTGGACTATGTTGCCAAGCTGGGTGTCGATGCGATCTGGATTTCGCCGTTCTTCACCTCGCCGATGGCTGACTTTGGCTATGACGTTGCCGATTACTGCGGCGTCGATCCGATCTTCGGCACCCTGGCCGATTTCGATGCGCTGGTTGCCCGCGCGCACGAGCTGGGCATCCGCGTCACGATTGATCAGGTCTATTCGCACACATCAGACCAGCACGCCTGGTTTGTAGAGAGCCGCGCCAGCCGGGATAATGCCAAGGCCGATTGGTACGTCTGGGCCGATGCCAAACCCGATGGTTCGCCGCCCACCAACTGGCAGTCCGTCTTTGGTGGCCCGGCCTGGACCTGGGACGCGCGCCGCTGCCAGTATTACCTGCACAACTTCCTTTCCAGCCAGCCGCAGCTCAACTGCCACAATCCGGCCGTTCAGGAAGCCCTGCTGGGGGTGGCCCAGTTCTGGCTCGATCGCGGGGTCGATGGCTTCCGGATCGATGCGCTGAACTTTGCAATGCACGATCCGCAGCTGCGCGATAACCCGCCGGCGGAACCCGATGGCAAGCCGCGCACCCGGCCGTTCGATTTCCAGCAGCAGCTGTTCAATCAGTCGCACGCCGACATCCCCCGCTTCATTGAGCGGATCCGCGCGCTGACTGACAGCTATGACGGAATCTTCACCGTTGCCGAGGTGGGCGGCAAGGATGCCGAGCGCGAGATGAAGCTGTTCACCAGCGGGGAAGCGCGGCTCAATAGCGCCTATGGCTTTGACTTCCTCTACGCGCAGCAGTTGACCCCCGCCGTGGTCGCCCAGGCACTGGGCCAGTGGCCCGATGCGCCCGACATCGGCTGGCCCAGCTGGGCCTTTGAAAATCACGACGCGCCGCGCGCCCTGTCGCGCTGGTGCGCACCCGATCAGCGCGATGCCTTTGCCCGGCTCAAAGCCGCGCTGCTGGCCTCGCTGCGCGGCAATATCATCGTCTATCAGGGCGAGGAGCTGGGGCTGACCCAGGTCGAAATTCCGTTCGAACAACTGCAAGACCCGGAAGCCATTGCCAACTGGCCGCTGACCCTGGCCCGCGATGGGGCACGGACGCCGCTGCCCTGGCAAGCGCAGAGCGAGCAAGGCGGGTTTACCGCCAGCGCCACGCCGTGGCTGCCGCTGGGCGAGGAGAACATGACCAAGGCAGTGGACCGGCAAGATGGTGACCCGGCCTCGCTGCTGAACCTTACCCGTACCCTGCTGGCGCTGCGGCACCAGACCCCGGCGCTGCGCAACGGCACCTGCGAAGTGGTACTGGTCGACGAAGCGCGGCTGGTGCTGCGTCGTAAGTCGG
>JACCDL010645312.1_pt1 | contig 14147 bp, 10 predicted proteins | sample 7441931 | NCBI WGS metagenome assembly JACCDL01 (sample SAMN15323437, study PRJNA562643) | freshwater metagenome | isolation source: river surface water | place: USA:Blue River Watershed | collected 2017-08-16 | reverse complement strand
GTACCGGTCATACCTGAAATCTTTGAGTAGAGACGGAAATAGTTCTGCAAGGTAATCGTTGCAAGAGTCTGGTTCTCGTCCTTGATCTCAATACGTTCCTTAGCTTCAAGGGCTTGGTGGAGTCCATCGCTATAACGACGCCCAGAGAGCATGCGACCTGTGTGCTCATCAACAATAAGTAGCTCACCGTTCATGACTACATAATCCTTATCGCGCTTGAAGAGCTCTTTCGCGCGGACAGAGTTATTGAGGTATCCGATCAGCGTTGTATTTGCCGCCTCGTAGAGATTTTCGATCCCTAGGAGCTGTTCAACCTTGGTAACGCCGGCCTCGAGAACGGCGATTGTCTTCTTCTTCTCATCTACCTCGTAATGGGTATCGCGAGAGAGCTGGTTGGCAATATTTGCAAACTCGACATACCACTTGGTCGCCTTATCGGCTGGTCCGCTGATGATCAACGGCGTACGAGCTTCGTCGATAAGGATCGAGTCAACTTCGTCGACGACTGCGAAGAAGTGATCGCGTTGTACGCAATCTTCAAGGCTCCACGCCATGTTGTCGCGCAGGTAATCAAATCCAAATTCGTTATTTGTTCCGTATGTGACGTCGCAGTTATATGCCTGGCGACGCTCAGCAGGTGACATGCTGTTGACGATGACGCCCACTGTCAGGCCGAGGAATCGATGAATGCGACCCATCCACTCGCTATCGCGCTCAGCGAGGTAATCATTTGTTGTAACTACGTGAACACCCTTGCCTGCGAGTGCATTTAAATATGATGGCAATGTAGCAACGAGAGTCTTACCTTCACCGGTACGCATTTCAGCGATATTGCCCATATGCATCGCTGCGCCACCCATGAGCTGAACATCGTAATGGCGCTGACCAAGGGTTCGCTTTGCAGCTTCGCGTACGACGGCAAATGCCTCTGGAAGAAGATCATCAAGATCCTCACCTTTAGTTAGTCGATCTCTAAATTCTTGAGTCTTAGCGCGAAGTGCTTCATCTGAAAGTGGAGCAATTGAAGGTTCAAAAGAATTTACTTCGGCAGCAATCTTTGTGAGGTGGCGAAGGATCTTTCCCTCACCTGCACGCATAATGCGATCAAGAATTGAAGACATCAACAAACCTTTCGAAGACTTTACGCCGAAGATATTTAACGCACCGAGGCTACCCGATGGGTCACTGGGTATATCGTAGGGGTTTAGCAACGCAGGCAGTAACAGCGCCGATCACCTCATATCCAGCATAGAAAAGCACCCTGGCGGCCTCTCTGAGGGTCGCCCCTGAGGTCAATAAATCATCGACAATAATGACGGGAATATTTTCTACAGTAGCCCGGTTCGCGCAATGTAGAGAGCCATGCAGATTGATCTCACGTTCATGGACATTTAACGCACTCTGATCTCTTACGTGACGTTGATGGTGCAGGATGGATCTGACCATAACCTCAGGCGTTCTTGCCAGGAGATTACTTTGATCAGAGATGAAATCGCGTCCGCGCTTTCGAGTTGCCGATTTTCGTGATGGAACAGGAACCAAATCTGCGATACCAATCTCGCGATGCATATAGGAAAGTGAATGCGTCAGAGCTTGCGTAATCAGTTGATCGGCATCAATCAAAGCAGACTCTTTAGATCCGAGTAAGACCTTTTGCGCAACAGGTGAGTATGGAACGGCCGAATACACAGGAACACTTCTGTGAGCAACGCTGAGATTGCTCCGATAAATATGTGGATTCCAGAACGAACGACATTGCGAACAGATTCGAAGTCCGAGAGTGCGACAACCTAAACAACGGGTTGGAAAGAGCAATTCAGAGAGTGCGGAAAATGATGACACCCGCGAGATGATTGCCGGTTATCGACCTGACTCTTCGAGATTCTCTCTCTTATGTGGATTAACTGGAAGCGGACGACCAGCAATCTGATTTCCTGCAATGCGTGGAAGTGTGAGGACGAAGTTAGCACCATCTCCAGGAGCTCCCCATGCATCGAGTTCACCATTGTGAAGTCGAGCATCCTCGAGAGCGATGGAGAGACCAAGGCCTGTTCCACCACGTGTACGTGCACGAGATGGATCTGCACGCCAGAAGCGATCGAATACTCGAGTGAGAGAAGATTCCTCCATACCTTCACCGTGATCGCGAACGCTTACAGCAACTTCAGTCAGAGTTTCGACGCATTCAATCTCAATCGGTTTGCCATCAGAGTGATCAAGGGCGTTTGAGACTAGGTTTCGAATGATTCTCTCTACACGTCTGAAATCTGCTCGAATGTGGACTGGATCTTTAGGAGCCATCACTGTGATCTGTGAATCTGGAGAATCAAGGATCACTCCGAGATCAGAGACGCATCTGCGTACCAAGGCGACAAGTTCAAAATCTGTTGGCTCAAGCACTGCTACTTCAGCATCAAAACGGCTTACCTCCAAGAGCTCCTGAAGGAGTTTTTCGAAGCGATCGATCTGCGCCAACAAGAGCTCTGCACTTCGTGCGATGACAGGGTCAAAGTTCTCACGTTGGGCATGGATAACATCTGCTGCCATACGCAATGTAGTCAGTGGAGTTCTCAATTCGTGTGAAACATCTGAGACAAATCGTTGCTGGACCTGCGAGAGATTTTCTAACCTACTGATCTGCGCTTCGATCGATGTAGCCATCTCATTAAAGGCATTTCCTAGCGTTGCTATTTCGTCTTTACTCTCAATCTGCAACCTCTGTGTGAAGTCGCCTTGGGTAAAGAGGCTTGCTACTCGCGCCGCATCGCGCACAGGTTTTACAACCTGTCGCACTACAAGCCAGGTGATCAAGGCGATTAAAAGTAGAAGTACGACGCCGGTAAGAAAGAGGGAGTTTTGAACAAGATCAAGTGTTGCGCGTTGATTAACCAAGGTAAAGACCAAATACATTTCATAACGGCCAGACCCTGGAATCGATACACGTTGACCCACAAATAGAGCATCGATGGTCTCTCCGCTGCGATACGTCAACGGTGCGAATTGATGACCTAGATCGTTTGACTTCGAAATTTCAAGTCGAAGATCTTCAGGGATAGTTGCCGAGAGCAGACCATTGGAGGCAAAGCTGTAATTTGGTTGCTGACCATTTTTAGCTGCCTCACCTTTACTAAAGATCTTCAACAGGATGATCTCGCGAGAACCTTCCGTTGTTCCCAGTGAAATGGATGAGGAAATCACATCCTCAACTCCCACTCGAATCATTGGCTCGGATGCGCCCTCGACAAGAAGAAATTGATATCGCGCGTTATAGAAGACCGAGCGAGCATCAGCGAGAGAGGACTCGAGGTTTACCGTCTTAATACCATCGGAGAGTTGTGAATAAAGCGCCGAACCCGTTAGCCATACAACGCCCAAAGAGAGCAGCACTGTCGAGAGGATAACTTTTGCAGCAAGTGATTGAGCAAGAGGCGAACGTTGTGGCCTCATTAGGATGCGCCTACAACTCCAGCTTTATATCCCACACCTCGTACCGTCATAACAATCGTTGGATGCTCAGGATCATGTTCAACCTTTGAGCGAAGGCGTTGCACATGCACATTTACTAGACGGGTATCGGTTGAATGGCGATATCCCCATACTTCACTGAGCAGAGCATCACGAGTGAATACGCGACCAGGCTCTTTTGCCAAAGCTACTAATAGGTCAAATTCAAGTCGTGTCAGCGCAATAACTTTTGCTCCACGACGAACTTCATGAGCGGTGACATCGATTGCCAAATCACCGATTGTAAGAGATCCCTTAACGTCGGCATTTGTGCGACGAAGGCGCGTACGAATACGTGCAATAAGTTCAGAAGGGTGTTTAAAAGGTTTAACCATGTAATCGTCGGCACCGGCTTCAAGGCCAGCGACAATGTCTTGCGTATCGCCCTTAGCGCTGAGCATGACGATCGGCACCATAGATTCGGCGCGAATTAATTTACAAACTTCTACTCCATCAAGACCTGGCAACATCACATCGAGGAGAACGAGATCTGGGCGATTGTTTCGAAAAACATCCATGACCTCGTCTCCACGACTGACTAGATCTACGTCGATGCCGGCACCTGTTAATACGATGCCGAGCATCTCCGCAAGATCCTGGTCGTCATCGACGACCATTACTAAGGTCATTAGCTACCGTGCTCCCAAGAGTTCAGGTACATATCTTGAGCCGGTGTAAGAACATCGATTCGTCCACCCATAGAAATCAACTTGAGTGAAGCAACTTCCTTATCGATGTATTCAGGAACCATGTGAACTCCAGGCTTGAGGTTCTTAGCTTCCTTAACGAGGTATTCAGCTGTAAGTGCCTGATGAGAAAATGACATATCCATAACTGATGCTGGGTGGCCTTCTGCTGCACCAAGGTTTACAAGGCGTCCTTCTGCGAGAAGGAGAAGACGGCGGCCATCAGCAAGAACGTATTCATCTGTCTGGTGACGCATCTTTGAATTCTTCTTCTTTGAATTCTGCTCAAGCCAAGCAACATCGATTTCGATATCGAAATGACCTGAGTTAGCCATGATTGCGCCATCCTTCATAACGGCAAAGTGCTCGTCGCGAAGTACGTCGCGGTTACCTGTAACGGTAATAAAGACATCACCAAGCTTTGCTGCATCGATCATTGGCATCACGCGGAAGCCCTGCATCATTGCATCAAGTGCCTTAGTTGGATCAATCTCTGTAACGATGACATCTGCGCCCATACCCTTTGCGCGCTCTGCAACGCCCTTGCCGCAATATCCGAAGCCTGCGACTACGACGACGCGACCGGCGAGCAAGAAGTTAGTCGCACGGAAAACCGCATCAAGTGTTGATTGACCTGTTCCGTAACGGTTATCGAACATGTGCTTGGTATCGGTGTCGTTGACAGCGATCATTGGGAAGGTGAGGGCTCCATCTTTTGCCATTTGGTTAAGACGGATAACGCCAGTTGTTGTCTCTTCGCAGCCACCTGTGATGGTTGGAAGAAGTTCGCGGCGTGTGGTGTGGAGTGTGTTGACGAGATCGCAACCATCATCAAATACCTGATGTGGTTCGATATCAAGAGCTGCATTGATATGTGAGTAGTAACCATCGCGGTCTACTGCATTGCGAGCAAATACTGAGATGCCGTACTCGTGAACGAGGGCAGCTGCTGTGTCATCTTGTGTTGACAATGGGTTTGATGCACAGAGTGCAATCTCTGCTCCGCCAGCCTTGAGAACACGCATCAAGTTCGCTGTCTCAGTTGTGACGTGCATACATGCAGAAATTCTTACTCCTGCAAATGGCTGTGACTTCTCAAAGCGCTCTCTGATCTGAGCGAGTACTGGCATATTGCGCTCAGCCCACTCGATGCGCTTACGGCCTTCGGCTGCAAGAGATGCATCTGCGATGTCATGCTTTGGTGTTGTTTGTGTGGTTGTCATAACTCTTCTCCTCTACACGGTAGGTGATTAATTGCTTACCTAAGGCGTAGGGCTCTACTTGCTAGGTTGCTGTACCCCCAAGTTTAGGGGGTAAAAAGGTTACTTGCCAGCTATGAGGGCTAAGACTTGCGAGCGAACCTTCTCCATCAAAGATTCTGTGTTGGCTTCAACGTTGAGGCGAAGTAGAGGTTCAGTGTTTGAGGCGCGCACGTTAAACCACCAATCCTGGCTCTCGATTGTCAGGCCATCGAGGTGATCTGCAGTGATTCCATCCATCTGTAGATAATGTGATTCGATTAACTCCATCACAGCCTTTGCATCATCTACAACTGAGTTGATTTCACCACTGGATGAGTAACGGTTATACGAATTAAGAAGTTGGCTCAACGTCCCTGAAGATTCAGAGAGCGCTGCAAGCGCATGGAGCGCTGCCAACATTCCTGAATCGGCGCGCCAAAAATCTCTAAAGTAGAAGTGGCCTGAATGTTCGCCACCAAATATTGCACCGGTTTCAGCCATCATCTTCTTAATATATGAATGACCCACTCGTGAGCGAACTGCAGTGCCACCATTTTCTTCGACAACTTCTTTAACGCTTCGGGATGAGATCAAGTTATAGATAATTGTTGAACCAGGATCACTTGCAAGGGCACGATCTGCAATGAGCGCCGTAAGTGCTGATGGGTTAACGAGATCGCCTTTCTCATCAACTAAGAAGCAACGATCGGCATCGCCATCAAAGGCCAGACCAATATCGGCCTTATTCTTCTTGACCGCCTTAGCAAGATCTTGGAGATTCTTTGGATCGATGGGATTTGCCTCATGGTTAGGGAAGGTGCCATCTAACTCAAAGTAGAGCTCGATCATCTCGACATTGAGTCTTTTAAATACTGCAGGGGCGGTGTACCCAGCCATTCCATTGCCCGCATCAATAACAACCTTTAGTTTGCGCATGGAAGAGAGGTCAACAAGGGTGAGAAGGTGATCGACATACTCTTCGAGCATTGCCTCTGATCTTTCAACACCTAGATTTCTTAATTCAAGCGGTGAGCCTTCTGTGACAAATTTTTCAATTGTCAATAGCCCTGATTCTTTTCCTATCGGGCGAGCACCACTGAGGCACATTTTTATGCCGTTATATTCGGCAGGATTGTGACTTGCTGTAAACATAGCTCCAGGCATATTTAACTTGCCAGCAGCAAAGTAGAGCATGTCAGTTGAAGCAAGACCTATGCGGATGACATCTAAACCTTGCGATGTGATTCCAGCTGAGAAGGCATCAGCAAATACAGGTGAAGATGGTCGCATATCTTCGCCAATGACTACTGTTCCAGGTTCACGTTCTTGCTGTAAGAATCGAGCAAATGCGACGCCAGTAGCAAAGCAAAAATCAGCAGTGATCTCTTTATCTACGAGTCCGCGAACATCGTAGGCTTTAAAGATTGACATCTAGGACCCTTTAATTTGGAACTGCACGAAGATGGCCGCGGCGAACACCGATGTGTGGTGCAACGTGTGTGCTCTCGGCAGATTGACCAACAACTTGAGGTGTAACTGCTGCAGCTTCACGTACCGCATCTGCAATAGCCATTAGATCATCATCGGTTGGACCAGATCCAGATTGTGAAATCTCTTCCTTAATTACAGACCAACCATTTGGAACTGTGAGCTTGCGGGCATGAAACTCGCACAAGTCATAGGCATGAGGCTCGGCAAATGTGGCAAGCGGTCCAAGAACTGCAGTCGAATCGGCGTAAATGTAGGTAAGAGTCATGGTGGCCATAGCGCGACATGTTGCGCGAGAGCACCCTCTACCTGTTCGTACCGCCGAAGTCATAGATAGAAGATTAGTGGGCTAGAGGTTGGCTATGGATTTAAGACACGAATATTGGCGGTAGGAAGTAGCGCACGTGTGAGCTCGCTTCCAGGAACCAACGGTAAGTATCCAAAGCCACTCTGCGTTGCAATCAGAGCCCCACCGTACGTCGCTTTACTTACCTCAATGAAGTTAACTGTTCGCGCATTAGCGGGCACTTTAAAGGTCGCAATTCCCTCGCCCTTAATCGTGACCTTCTTCTCTTTCTTATTTGTATAGAGGATAGAAAGTGTGAGCGAGATCTTCTCCCCCGAGAAGACAAGTTCTGGTTCTAATCCGCTGACTGCAAGTGAGTAACTCTTCATCTCCTGCGTCGACGTGCTCCAGACAAAGTCGGATTTCGACTGCGCATATGTAGAGGAATAGACCGAAGCGACAATTGGGCGATCAGATGAGATCTTGAGCGAGAAGGTCGTCGGCGCAAGCTGAGGATTAAGGGCGATCTCACTCACAACGCCAGCTTTGATTATTCGATCATCAAAGCCCACCGGAATAAATGAACCCTTGGTGGAGTTGAGCTGGACGGTCACCCTGGCATCTACTTCTCCAGGTACCAATACGCGAAGAGTGTGACCAAGGGTCTTTCCGGAGCGCTTCATCTGAGGAATGGCTGGGATAACAATCTCTTTCGTTGGATCGGCAGATGCATTGACCATATCTCCGCCAAGTGATTGCAAACCTCGACCACGTTCGTCGACTAGAAATGCGTTCACTCGCCCTGAGCGAGGTGAGATGTGCAGGGCAATTCGCTTTGCTCCCGGATCTAACGAGTCTAGATTTTGAACGAGTGAAGAGTTTGCTTTGAGTGTGACTACCTTTGGTGGACGAATGCCGCTTTCGCTCCAAATTTCCACATCAATGATCGCTTCACTCAATCCACTATTAATAAGAAGAAGCTTGCCCTTACTTGTGACATCTGCTGACCCACCGACAAACCATTGAGAGATTGATGGTGCAGAGCAGATAGTTGCTCCAGCCCAGACACCCTTTTTGATCTGCCATACAGGGGATGTCATATTTTTAGTATCAATAATTGTTGGTGCTGACCCTTGCATGAGTCGAAGTGTCCGTGCTGGTTTGAAGAGCACTGTCTTCTTTCCTAATACACGAGTTCCTGTCTGAGTTGATGGAACAGAGACCGCGCTGCTCTCCCCCGATGGCGTAGCCGGGCAGACAACAGGTGGGAAGTTTTCGGAGAAATCGCTATTTGTTACGGCAACATGCGTCACGTTGCTTGCAAGAAGTGTCGCGCCAACGATTGCAACGATTACGAGAGGGCGGGTGAATTTCATGCCAGCTCCTTCTCTGAAATTTCGCTCTTGCGGCGGCCAGATGGCAGCGCAAAGAGCGCGCAGACAAGAAGGATGATGAAGTGAAGAGAGACCCATCCACGTCTTACTGAACCATCGTGAATCAAAATTACTGGTCCTGTCTCTTCAACAGAGAATTGAGGTAGGGAGAGATCGCTCTTGATGCGCGTTAAACGCTGACCATTTTGGACTAGATGCCAGCTACCGCTGTAACTCTCGGTGAGCGTCACAACTCCTGGAGAGTTGACCATGTACTCATCTTTTACAGATGTTGGAACAAGTAGCGATGACTTACCGCTGGCATCTGTGATGATCAGATTGCCGGTAGCGCCAGCAACTTTCCAGACAATGCCAGCAGAGGTTGAGGATGCACGCGTGAATCCACCAAGACCATCGATTGTTTGAACTAGGGCTCCTTGAGTAGGTGCTTTGAGGAAGATGTAGGTAATGCCGTAGCTTGCAAAGGTCTTGCTACTTGTTATCCCACTTCCATCTGCCAAAGCAGTCACTGCAGCTGCAATCTCTGGAACTTCAGAAGGGGCAACATCTGCTTCACCAAGGGAGACATCGCTGCCTCGAGCAATGTAGTAATTCAATGATGGAGTTGTACCCACTAATCGTTCTCTGAGTACCAAGGTTTTAGAGAGAGTTTCGATTGCCAGATATGGCGGTAGAACTTCACCTTGAGCCGATTGCAATGGAGCACTTGGCGCTTTAGAAACAATCCATCCTGTAGATGTCACTGCGTAGAGTGCCGAGACAATGACAAGAGAAGAAACTGCAAAGTGGCGGTAGTTGATATGTGTTGCAATAAGCCGTTCTCTGACTTTGTCGAGCATCACAACTGCCGAATATGTTGCGGCCAGGGTGGCAAGAGCGATGAAGACACCCGGATAGATGTAATTCGGTGTACTTGTGCCCTTTCCAGTAATTGCAAAGGTGGCAGAGAGCGTTGCCAGGCAGATGAATGTGCCGCCAATGTAAGCCACCTGACGAGCCTGCGTTATCGAAAAGAGTGAGATCGCTAAAACAATCACCACAGGGCTAATCAGCCACCAAGGAAGAGATCCAGCTCCTCCAGGGTTAGCGAAGAATGCAAGGTTTGGTCCACCACCGGCAGACATCAATCCGATATCAATAAAGAACTTGTGTGGTGCGCTCACAATTTCCAAGCTCCAAGGAATTGTCAGAGCGATCGGCGAGAGAAGAATAATTGTTCTGCGTCCGAGGCGTGTGAGAAGAAGCGCACGATCGCCATCTTTCCGCCATTGAAGGAGATCGGCTACCACAGCCGCACTTATAAGAAGAAGGAGAGCGATAAAGAAAGTTGGAGCAAAGCTAAAGATCAGGGCGAGCAGGAGTGAGTGTGCAGCAACTTTTCGAATGGAGAAACTCTCAACGTTTCTCCATTGCAGCACGCTAGAGACGAGAAATGGTGCAAGAGCCATCAGAACCAAAACACCCATACGACCGGTATTAACCGCTGAAATAGATATGGGCGAGAGCGCATAAAGGGCTGAGGCAGATGCCGTGATGAAGCGATTGTCGCTGACCTTCTTCACCAGGTGATGGGCTGAGGCGAAGAGGAGTAGTGGGGCAACGATAAAGAAGAGTGAGATGAAGAGACCGACATTTCCCAATGTAAACAACGATGCAATCGCAATCAGCGGCATCCACAACGGTGAGGCGCTCTTGCTACCCATGCTTACCTGATGCCACGGTGCGAAGTAGAAATCCCACAGATCACGAGCGCCATTTGGCGATGGGGCCAGAGTTCCGCCAGAGACGGCACCGATTCGATTACGAGACCAGAGCAGTGTCAGAAGCGCTAGAAAGATAAATACAACGACAAATGGTTTACGGAAGAGCGAACTCCACCTTCGGGTGGTGACTGGAGTAAGCAAATCTTCTTCGTCGAGCTCTTTCTCAGTCGGTAGATCTAAGAGAGTTTCATCCTGAAGCGTCTCTTCAGTTGGCTTAAGAACAAAATCTCTCAACGCTGCAAAGGCGCGATCGATAGCAAGACGTAATTGACGCCCGCGAGATGGAATGAAGTGAGAGACAACGCGCGCTGATACCAAACGGGTGGCTTTTCTATCTTTGCGCGCCTTGATTAATTCACCTGGCTTCACAACGAGAGAGACGATCGCAAGAATCTCATCGCCTGCATACCCTGGAAGTTTTGCAAAGAGATAACCGACTGCGCGCAATAAAGCTGAACCAAGTAGTTGAAGGGTAAGAAGTGGAAGTAGCCACCATGTTGCATTTGCAAGAAGCACATAGGCGGCATTCTGTCGATCAAGCAAGAGAGGTCGCTTTAAGAGTGCACCCTTTACATCCACTGCTCTTCTCTCTGTGGCAGAGGCTTGTGCGTGGTAGGCGATTGCATCAGTGACTACAACTGCCGCATGTCCTGCAGCATGTACGCGCCAACCAAAATCAACATCATCGCGGAAGAGCTCAAGATTCTGATCGAATCCACCTAGCTCTTCAAAGACATCGCGTCGAATAAGTGCGCCAGCAGTGCTGACTGCAAGCACGTCGGCTACTCCATCGTGTTGTCCTTGATCGTATTCAAAATCTTCTAGGTTGGTCCAACGCGCACCATTTGTTGCGATGCTAATTCCGATTTCAAGAAGGTGTGTTCGATCGTGCCAGCCAAGTAATTTCGGTCCAGCCATCACTACGTTGGGGCGATCCTCAACTGCAAGTAAGAGTGATTCGAGAGCTTTGGGATCTGGTGCACAATCATCGTGGAGAATCCAGAGCCACTCATTTGCTGCAGCCGGTGGAAGTTTCTCTACTGCAGATGCAACTGCTGCACCAAAACCTGTTTCGCGCGCCATTGTGAGAATGGGAATGCGAGCGCCTTTAAGTAATTTCGCAGATGAATCGATAGATCCTGTATCAACTGCAACGATCTGATCAATCGCACGAGTTTGTGAAGCAAGAGATGCGACAACTTCAGGTAACCACGTTGCTCCATCATGGACAACGAGGATCGCGCTGACGCGATGTGAAGACATTGCCTACGCTGGGCGACGCTTCAGACGGCGACGCTCGCGTTCGGAGAGTCCGCCCCAAATTCCAAAACGCTCATCGTGTGCGAGCGCGTACTCAAGACATTCTTGACGAACATCGCATGAGAGGCAGACGCGCTTTGCTTCACGAGTTGATCCACCCTTTTCAGGGAAGAAAGCTTCTGGATCGGTCTGGGCGCAGAGTGCGCGCTCTTGCCATGAGAGTTCAATATTTTCGCCATTGGCGAGTTGGATAGTTGGTCCAGCAGTGGGGGCTGATGGCTTGCCAGTAGAGGTTCCTTCTGGGCGGATTGGCATTTGCTAATCTCCTCAAGTCATTAGGGCCCGGTCCGAGAGTGGATTTCGGGCTCGCTAGGAGTGAATTACACGCTTGTAATCCCTTCCTGTCAACTCCCCAAGTTAGGGTTCAGGGTTGGAAAATGGTCACTCTTTGCGATTCCTGAGCGTAATGCGGGTGAAAAATCGACAATATCGCCAGAATTTCACTTAGAAATTAATGGGTGAATTCTCCGTTGTAGAAATATATCGATCAACAATCTCTGCGCCAGCTTCTACCGCTGCACCGGGAGCGATAAAGGAACGGGTAACGCTTGCGCCGGCGCCGATGAGAGCTCCCTGCATGAGAATTGAATTCTCTATCGTGGCATGAGCGCCAACGGTGCACTCTGGGCCTATTGCACTACCCCCAGTCACCTGTGCTGTGGGATCAACCGTTGCTGAAGGTGCAAGTAAGGATTGACCAGAGACATAATCGCGAGAACCTTTAAAGAGTGCAGCGGGAGTTCCAATATCTAACCAATATGCCGCCTCTTTATAGCCAAAGACATCACGCGCCTCTTCAATCAGAGAAGGGAAGGTCTCACGTTCGACTGAGACAACCTTGCCCTGCGGAATTGAATCGATGACTGCGCGAGCGAAAACGTAACATCCTGCGTTGATCCAATTGGTAACTGGGTTATCCATCTTCTCAAGAAATGCTTCCACGCGCCCATCGCTATCGGTTGGTACACAACCAAAGGCGCGAGCATCTTCAACTTGAATTAAATGAAGAGTGACATCGGCCTTCTTGCTTTGATGAAAGGCAATCTGCGCTGCTAAATCGTGTCCGCTCAAGACATCACCATTGAAGATAACAACAGGCTCATCTGCATCGCCCTTATCTAAATATTGCGCGGCATGAGAGATCGCACCACCTGTACCCAGCGGCTCTTTCTCAACGGCGTAGCGAAGGTCTATCCCCCACTTGCTGCCATCACCAAAGTACGGGGTAAATATCTCTGAGAGATATGACGTTGCAAGAACAAGTGTTGTAACTCCAGCACGTTGTGCTGCAAGGATTTGATGTTCGGTTACCGGTTTTCCAGCAATCGGAAGCATAGGCTTTGGAATCTCGGATGTGATTGGCCCTAAACGAGTGCCGCGTCCGCCAACGAGCAATATTCCAACGGTCATTTGGCTACCCCTTGATTGCAGCGAGTATGCGTGATGCCGCATCGGCGATTGCTGTATCAGTTGCTGTCATTGCAATTCGAATGTGACTGGCTCCATCTGGACCATAGAAGGTTCCTGGTGTTGCAAGAATTCCTAGCTCTGCCAGCCAATCAACAGACTTCCACGCATCTTCATTACGTGTGCACCATAAGTAGAGCCCGGCAACGCTCTCATCGATTCGAAATCCTGCAGCGACAAGTGCTGGCTTAAGAGTGGCGCGACGAGCGTTATAGCGCGCACGTGCTTCTGCAACATGAGCATCATCTTTGAGTGCTTGCGTCATCGCTTTCTGTACAGGAAGTGCGACCATCATTCCGGCATGTTTTCTAATCTCGCGAATTGCTGCAATCAGCGCCGGATCTCCCACCATAAATGCGGCGCGATAGCCAGCAAGGGATGAGCGCTTAGAAAGTGAGTGCACAGCAAGGATGTTGGTGTTATCCCCGTCTGTGTAATTAAAGATCGAAGTTGGCGTTACTCCATCGCCAAATTCCAAGTAACACTCATCTGAAATGACAACGGAGTTATTTTTGCGAGACCAGGCAATGACTGCGCGATATTCAGCATCTGTATGTACTCGACCTGTTGGATTGGCAGGTGAATTCACCCAAGCAAGGTCCGCCTTCGGCCACGCAGTTGCATCGATATCTACTGCGATTTCTTGCGCCTGCGCCAACATCGCTCCGACGAGGTAGGTTGGATAGGCAACGCGTGGATCGAGAACGCTAGCCGACTCCAAAAATGTAGGTAGCCAGGCGACTAATTCTTTTGAACCGATGAGTGGGAGAACATCAAACTCACCTGTAATCCCAAGATGGCTTGTCGCCCAGGTACGGATTGCATCCTGTAATTCTGGTGTTCCTGCGGTGGTCGGATAGCTTGGAGAATTTGCGCTCTCTGCCAAAACCTTCTGAATAAATTCTGGTGTTGGATCTACCGGAGTACCTTGCGAGAGATCGATCATCCCTCCTGGGTGCTTTCGCGCCTTTACTCCATATGGAGCAAGTGCATCCCAG
>JACCDL011069489.1_pt1 | contig 14148 bp, 12 predicted proteins | sample 7441931 | NCBI WGS metagenome assembly JACCDL01 (sample SAMN15323437, study PRJNA562643) | freshwater metagenome | isolation source: river surface water | place: USA:Blue River Watershed | collected 2017-08-16 | reverse complement strand
CCTGGGTAACTACCTTTAGCGAAGCCTTAGCTACTCAACTTAAAAAACAAAATGTTCATGTGATGGCTCTTTGTCCTGGCTACACTCGAACTGAATTTCATCAGCGAGCTGAAATGAAGGTTGAAACCATTCCAAATTGGATGTGGTTGGACGTTGATCGAGTAGTTGAAAAAGCATTAAAAGATTTTTTTGCTAATAAACCAGTAAGTGTTCCAGGTTTACAATACAAATTCTTAAGTTTTATTGCGCAATATTTACCAAGACCAATAGTCCGAATTATTTCTAATCAATCAAGATAATTTATAAATTAGCTAAAATGCTTTGAACTGATTCAGTTTTAACTGTCCAGCCACGAAGCTTTGCTTGTAATGACGCTTCTCTAGCTAAGTCACTTGCTTCTTGGGTAATTACAACGGTGACCGGGGCGTCAGGCCAGTCGCTGTAGTCGCCACCGATCTTGGGCATAACTGGATCGATCAGTACATAACCAATTGCTGGACGGCGTAGCGATCGTCTACTAAATCCAACTGCAGGTGCATGAACTGATACTTCGCCAGCAAAAACTAAAATTAACTCTTCTGCTGTAGTCGCTAACTGGCCACAAACATGCGCCACCCAGCTAACCTCTTTTGTTGGCGGATTGATCACAAATGGTGAAACTTTTAAGTTGGGAATTTGTGCATAGGGATTAATTTCACCTTCAGTTGGAAGGAAAGCCACCGTCGCCATGTAACTACTGTGCCATGACTTTGGTTAGGTGAGCGAGTTCTTGAGTTTGCCTAGGTTTAGGCTGTAGCTATGTCAGATCGCGAGTTATTAAAAGCGCAAATACTTGAAAAAGCAGTAGTTCACGGAAAAGTAATTTTATCCAGCGGGAAAGAAGCCGATTACTACGTTGACTTGCGAAGAATTACTTTAGATGCAATCGCAGCACCAATTGTTGGTCGAGTGATGCTTGAACTAACAAAAGATTTAGATTTTGATGCCGTAGGTGGGCTAACACTTGGAGCAGACCCAGTTGCAACTGCAATGTTGCATGCAGCTAGCGCCAAGGGTCGCCAGCTTGATGCATTCGTTGTTCGTAAAGCAGAAAAAGCTCACGGATTACAACGCCGCATTGAAGGTCCTGATGTAAAGGGTCGGCGAGTTTTAGCGGTTGAAGACACCAGCACTACCGGCGGCTCAGTTTTGACCGCAGTTGAAGCACTTCAAGAAGCGGGTGCAACCGTTGTTGGGGTTGCAGTGATTGTTGAACGTGCAGCTGCGCCGGCAATTGAAGCAAAAGGGTTACCTTATTTATACGCATATAACTTGGCAGACCTAGGCCTGTAATCCTTATTTAACAAACCACTATTTAACGCCAATCTCATTCATGAGAGAATAATTTTTCGGTAAGCCGTTTTCCTAGGAGTAAAAATGCCTATTGCCAGCCCTGACGTATACAACGAAATGCTAGATCGAGCTAAGGCTGGCGCGTTTGCATACCCAGCAATTAACTGCACATCATCGCAAACAATCGTTGCGGCAATCCGTGGTTTTGCAGAAGCCGAATCAGACGGCATTGTTCAAGTTTCTTGGGGTGGCGCTGAATTCGCATCCGGTCAACCGGTTAAAGATATGGTTGCGGGCGCGGCAGCGTTGGCTGAATTTACCCACTCAATCGCAAAAAGCTACAACGTAAATATCGCTTTGCATACAGACCATTGTCCGGCCGAAAAACTTGATGGATTTATGCGCCCACTAGTTCAGATTTCAGCTGATCGAGTTAAAAATGGCCAAGAACCATTATTTCAATCTCACATGTGGGATGGGTCTGCAGTTTCACTTACTGAGAATCTAAAAATTGCAGATGAAATGTTAGATAAGTGTGTTGCAGCTAAAACAATTTTAGAAATTGAAATTGGTGTAGTTGGTGGCGAAGAAGATGGTATCGAAGCTAAACATGATGCCAAATTATTCTCAACTCCTGAAGATGCGTTGGCGATGGCAGAAAAACTTGGAGTTGGCGAACGTGGTCGCTATTTAGTTGCTGCCACCTTTGGTAACGTACACGGTGTCTATAAGCCAGGTAATGTCGTATTAACTCCATCCATTCTTAAAGATTTACAAGAAGCGGTGCAGAAAAAGCACAACACAAAAGACAAGCCACTTGATCTAGTTTTCCATGGCGGATCTGGGTCACTACTTTCTGAAATTCGCGAGGCGCTTGATTATGGCGTCATTAAGATGAATATCGATACTGATACTCAATATGCGTTTACTCGACCAATCGTTGATCATATGTTTAAAAATTACGATGGCGTGCTGAAGATTGATGGTGAAGTAGGCAATAAAAAGGCTTATGATCCTCGTGCTTATGGAAAATTAGCTGAAGCCAGCATGGCTGCTCGGGTAGTTAAAGCGTGTGAGGATTTACGCTCAACCGGTACTCGGATAAAGTAAGTGCGGGTTTGAACTTCTCTGCAAATTCCAGCAAATTCAATATTTGTCTTACGTTAAATAAATAAAGGAGAGCCATGCCTGCCATCGTGCTAGTTGGCGCCCAATGGGGTGACGAAGGAAAAGGTAAAGCTACCGATTTACTCGGTGGCCGAGTTGATTACGTAGTTCGTTACCAAGGTGGAAATAACGCTGGACACACAGTTGTAATTGGCGATAAAAAATTTGCACTGCACCTTTTACCTAGTGGAATCCTGACTCCTGAAGTAACCCCTGTTATTGGAAATGGCGTTGTGATTGATGCTGGTGTACTTTTCACTGAAATCGAAGGACTTGAAAAACAAGGAATCGATACTTCTAAATTAGTTATTAGCGCGAATGCGCATTTAATTACTTCGTATCACGTGACTCTCGATAAAGTAACCGAACGTTTCTTAGGTAATTCAAAAATTGGCACTACGGGTCGAGGTATCGGTCCAACCTACGCAGACAAGATTTCGCGAGTTGGAATCCGGGTTCAAGATTTATTCGATGAAAAGATTTTACGCGCCAAAGTTGAAGGTGCTCTAGCAAATAAGAATCAAATTCTGGTAAAAGTTTTTAATCGCCGTGCAATTACAGCAAATGAGGTCGTTGAAGAATTACTTTCGTACGCTGATCGATTGAAGCCATTTGTGGCAGATACGGCTTTGCTGTTAAACAATGCACTCAATCAAAACAAAGTTGTTTTACTCGAAGGCGGTCAAGGCACCTTACTTGATGTCGATCACGGTACCTATCCTTTTGTTACTTCAAGTAATCCAACAGCTGGTGGAGCTTGTGCTGGCTCAGGAATTGGTCCAACAAAAATTACTGGTGTGATTGGCATACTTAAGGCCTACACAACTCGAGTTGGTTCAGGACCATTTCCAACTGAACTTCTGGATGAAGACGGTGAAAAACTTCGCACTATTGGTGGTGAGCGCGGCGTAACCACTGGACGACCACGTCGTTGTGGATGGTTTGATGCACCAATTGCACGATATGCAACTCGAGTTAATGGTCTGACCGACATCTTTTTAACCAAACTTGATGTATTAACTGGTTGGGAAAAAATTCCGGTCTGTGTGGCATATGACATCGATGGAAAGCGCAGCGAAGAACTGCCAATGACTCAAACTGAATTCCATCATGCAAAACCTATTTATGAATATTTGCCGGGCTGGCAAGAAGACATCAGTAAAGCAAAAACTTTAGAAGATTTGCCGATTAATGCGCGCAACTATGTGAAATACCTTGAAGAGATCAGTGGCACCAGAATTAGCGCAATTGGTGTGGGCCAAGATCGTGATGCCACGATAAGTCTGCATGATTTGTTGGCAAAATAAGCGGCTACGGTAAAAATATGCATATTTATTCGGTGTCAGACTCACTTGGAAATCCAATTGGTGTTCCGTTAGGCGAAGTAATAAAACCAAGTACGCCAGATGAAAATCTTAAGTTAGTTGGAAAATATTGTTATTTAGAGTCACTAGATGCAAATAGTCACGCAGCACAGCTTTATGAAGCTTTCTCACTAGACACCCAAGGTCGGCTTTGGACCTACATGCCGCAAGGCCCATTTTCGTCAGAAGAGCAATATCGCACTTGGGTTGAAGGTGCTCAACATAAAGCAGATCCATTTTTTTATGCCATTATCGACAACGAAACAAATAAAGCAGTCGGCGTCGCTTCATTTCTAAGAGTTGATCCCACAGCAAGTTCGATTGAAGTTGGTTGGATTACATTTTCACCATTGATCCAACAAAAACCAATCGCAACGGAATCTATGTATTTAATGATGAAGTATGCATTTGAGTTGGGCTATCGCCGTTACGAGTGGAAATGTAACGCATTGAATGCGCCATCAATCAGTGCTGCAATGCGACTTGGTATGTCATTCGAAGGATTGTTTCGACAAGCCACTATGGTCAAAGGTCATAATCGGGATACGGCTTGGTTTTCTATTTTGGATCGTGACTGGCCAACCGCCAAAACCGCTTTTGAAACTTGGTTAGCGCCAGAAAATTTTGACGCCCAAGGTCAACAAAAACAAAGACTTTCCGAGTTAACTGCGCCAATTGTTGAGTCTCGTTGGCCGTCACTAAATATCGAGGTCCGGTAAACCCATAGGTGAACGAGGCGTAGCATAAAGACAAGTTGCGCTTAATAGGAGACACCATGGCGTTTGAAGCTAACCCAACTCGTGGCCAAGAAGTTTTAAAACTTGATCGAGAGCATGTATTCCATTCTTGGAGTGCACAAGCAACTTTGAATCCAATGTTGATTCAAGGTGCTGAAGGTTCTTATGTATGGGACTACGACGGTAAGCGTTACTTAGATTTTTCTAGTCAGTTGGTTAATACAAACATTGGTCACCAACATCCAAAACTTGTTAAAGCAATTCAAGAGCAAGCAGGCCGGTTGTCGACGATTGCTCCGCAACACGCAAATGACATGCGTGGTGAAGCTGCAAAGCGCATTGCTGATTTAGCTCCAGATGGAATGAATAAAGTTTTCTTTACAAACGGTGGCGCAGATGCAGTTGAAAATGCAATTCGCATGGCACGTATTCACACCAACAAACATAAGATTTTAAGTTTTTATCGTAGTTATCATGGCAACACCACATCAGCCATTACTGCAACTGGTGATCCACGTCGTTGGCCAAATGAATTTGCTATGGGTCATGTTCATTTCTTTGGTCCACATCTATATCGCTCAAGTTTTTGGTCAGAAACTCAAGAACAAGAAAGTGAGCGCGCACTAGCTCACTTAGCAGAAGTAATTAAGTACGAAGGTGCTAGAACAATTGGTGCGATTTTGATTGAAACTGTTGTTGGTACTGCAGGTATATTGGCTCCGCCACCTGGCTACTTACAAGGTGTGCGCAAACTTTGTGATGATAACGACATCTTGTTAATTCTTGATGAAGTTATGGCTGGCTTTGGTCGTACTGGTGAATGGTTTGCATTCGACAATTACCAGGTAAAGCCTGACTTGTTTGTTTTTGCAAAAGGATCAAACAGTGGTTACGTGCCAGTTGGTGGCGTAGTTATTGGCGATCACATCGCCAAAACTTTTGATGAACGAGTATTCCCGGGTGGATTAACTTACTCAGGCCACCCATTAGCTGCAGCATCAATTGTGGCAACCATCGACATTATGAAAGAAGAAGGAATTGTCGAGAACGCCAAGATGATTGGTGAAAAAATACTTGGTCCAGGACTTCGTGAACTCCAAGATCGCCATAAAGTAATTGGCGAAGTACGTGGACTTGGAACTTTCTGGGCTCTTGACTTAGTTAAGGATCGCAAGACCAAGGAAATGATCGCACCATACGGTGGAACTTCTCCAGCAATGGCAGATTTAATTGCAGCCTGTAAAAAGAATGGGTTACTGCCATTCACTAACTACAACCGCTTACATGTTGTTCCACCTTGCAATGTTTCTGAAACAGAAGCCAAAGAAGGTTTGGCAATCCTGGACGAAGTGTTTGCATCAATCGACAAATACTACGAAGGCGCCTAACTCGCTTATTTGCTACCGTTAATTTGTTAATTGTTGCTTTGTAGCGATTGCGAATAAACTTAGGAAAGTGCTAATCCTCGTAATCGGTCAAGGTGCGAGAGAGCATGCAATCGTAACTAGTCTGCTTAAAGACAAAAATGTCAACGTAGTTTGTGCTCCAGGTAATCCAGGTATTGCTCAAATTGCCAGAACTGTGGCGGTAAATCCAATAGCCGCCGATGAAGTTTTAGCCCTAGCAAAACAAGTAGCTGCAGATTTAGTTGTTATAGGTCCAGAGGCACCACTTGTTGCTGGTGTAGCTGACATTTTGCGCGATCACGGTTTTAAAGTTTTTGGTCCTTCTTCAGCTGCTGCACAACTTGAAGGCAGTAAAGCATTCGCCAAAGAAGTGATGCAAGAAGCAGGAGTTGCTACGGCAGCTTCAAGTTATTGCTCAACGGTGGAAGAGGCGCGGCATGCGCTTGAAAAATTTGGTGCGCCGTATGTAGTTAAAGATGATGGACTGGCTGCTGGAAAAGGGGTAGTTGTTACCCACGATTTTGATGTTGCAATAGAACATGCTTTAGCTTGTATAGATAGTAGGGACGGCGGCGCCGTTGTAATAGAAGAATTTTTGGCTGGACCAGAAATTAGTTTGTTTGGCGTTTGCGATGGGACAAAAGTAATTCCACTTTCACCTGCTCAAGATTTTAAGCGGGTTAGAGATAATGACGAAGGTCCAAACACCGGTGGAATGGGTGCGTACACCCCACTACCTTGGGCACCGAAAAACCTAGTCAACGAAGTTACCCAAAATGTTTTGCAGCCGATGGTTGACCAAATGGCTAAACGTAAAACTCCATTCGTTGGCTTACTGTATGCCGGCTTAGTCTTAACCAAATCAGGGATAAAAGTAATTGAATTTAACGTCCGCTTTGGTGATCCAGAAACTCAGGTTGTTTTAGCTAGGTTGGATAGTTCACTCAGTGAATTACTGTTAGCAGCAGCAGATGGAAAATTAGCTCAACTGCCTGAACCGAACTGGAAAACTGAATCTGCGGTCACGGTAGTTATGGCTGCCGAAGGTTATCCAGAAAAGCCAGTCTTAGGCGCACCAATTTCTGGACTCGAAGATGCAATCAGTCAGGGTGCAAAAGTTTTTCACGCTGGCACGGCGCTCGATCACACTGGAAATGTAGTGGTTAATGGTGGTCGAGTGCTATCAATAACTGGAGTCGGTATCGATTTAGCAGATGCACGTAGACGTGCCTATCAAGCAGTTGAGACAATTAAGTTTGCTGGCGAACATCATCGAACCGATATTGCACTTACGGCAGTTAAAGAGGAGATACAAATTCCATGAGTAAACCAAGTATCTCGAATGTGTTGGCTAGTCGGTATGCCTCAACCGGTATGGCAAATATCTGGTCAGCAGAAAATAAGATTTCTATCGAGCGCCATCTATGGATTGCTGTTCTTAAAGCGCAAAAAGACTTAGGAATTGATGTTCCGCAAGCAGCAATAGATGCATATGAAAAAGCCTTACCAAAAATTGATTTAGCCAGTATTGCGGCTAGAGAAAAAGTAACTCGTCACGATGTAAAAGCCAGAATTGAAGAATTTTGCGAGTTAGCTGGATTTGAACACATCCATAAAGGCATGACCAGTAGAGATTTAACGGAAAATGTTGAGCAATTACAAATAGTCGAGGCTCTTTATTTTCTAAAAATAAAAGCTGTTGCAGCCGCAGCAAAACTTGCAGAGCTGGCAGTTAGATATTCAGATGTTGCGTTAACCGGGCGCAGTCATAACGTAGCAGCTCAAACCACTACATTAGGTAAACGATTTGCTAACAGCGCACAAGAGTTGTTAATTGCGATTGATCGGTTAACTGAGTTACTAGAGCGCTATTCAATTCGGGGGATAAAAGGTCCCGTTGGAACCGCTCAAGACATGCTGGACTTATTTGATAACGATGCAGATAAGTTAGCCCAATTAGAAACTCGAATTGCTCAGCACCTAGGAATCAAAAATGTTTTAACTAGCGTTGGTCAGGTTTATCCGCGATCGTTAGATTACGAAGTAGTTAGCGCATTAGTTCAACTAGCAAGTAGCCCAAGTTCATTAGCAACCACAATCCGCTTGATGGCCGGCCATGAATTAGTGACTGAAGGGTTTAAAGACGGCCAAGTTGGATCGAGTGCAATGCCGCACAAAATGAATACTCGTTCGTGCGAACGGATTAATGGACTAGCCGTGATTTTGCGTGGCCACGCTTCTATGGTTGGTGAACTTGCTGGAAACCAATGGAATGAAGGCGACGTATTTTGTTCAGTAGTAAGGCGAGTTGCGCTACCTGACGCCTGCTTTGCACTTGATGGTTTATTTGAAACTTTCCTTACTGTACTTGAAGAATTTGGTGCGTTCCCAGAAGTTATTGAACGCGAATTAAATAGGTACTTACCGTTTCTAGCAACTACAAAAATTTTGATGGCTGCTGTTCGAAAAGGTATTGGTCGCGAAGTTGCTCACGAAGTAATAAAAGAACATGCCGTAGCCGTTGCTTTAGAAATGCGCGGTGCAAGAGGCGGCGACGGGAATCAAGTTTTAGCGCGACTTGCAAGCGACCCAAGAATTGGTTTATCGCTTGAAGAGCTGACTAATTTAATCGCCAAACCAATTGAATTTACTGGTGCGGCCAGAGAACAAGTGGCGCAAATCGCGCAACAAGTTTCTAAATTAGTTGAGCAAAACCCAGATGCAGCCAATTATCGCCCGGAGCCCATTCTGTGAAAGTCAATCCTGTTGATTATCAGTTAGACGAGACTTTCACTCATGTTTATTCCGGAAAAGTTCGCGATCTCTATAAGTCCCAAGATGGCAGACTACTTTTCGTAGCGAGTGATCGAATTTCAGCTTTTGACTGGGTGCTACCAAGCACAATTCCAGACAAAGGGCGCATCCTTACTGCGATGTCATTGTGGTGGTTTGAACAACTTGAAGAAATTGTGCCGAATCACGTTATTACGACAAATGTGCCAGCTCAGGTGAAAGGCCGGGCAATTTATTGCCAAGAACTAGAAATGTTTCCAGTTGAATGTGTGGCTCGAGGTTACCTAACTGGGTCTGGACTTAGTGATTATTTGAAATCAGGGTCTATCTGTGGCAACGGGTTACCACCTGGATTAAAAGATGGATCACTCTTACCTAAACCAATTTTTACCCCAGCAACTAAAGCTGCCCTTGGTGACCACGATGAAAACGTAACTTTTGATGAGGTAATGATCAAGATTGGGATGGAAGAAGCCCAGCAATTACGTCGATTTACTTTGGCGATTTATGAAAAAGCTGCAGCAATAGCCAAATCTCGCGGCATCATTTTGGCAGATACGAAATTTGAATTTGGACTAGGACTAAAGGGATTACATAAAAACAAAATTGGTTTAGCCGACGAAGTTTTAACTCCAGATTCCTCAAGATTTTGGCCAGCAGATCTTTGGAAACCTGGTCAGGCCCAGCCATCTTTCGACAAACAATATGTTCGAGATTGGTTACTATCGCCGCAGTCGGGTTGGGATCGAAACTCGGGACAAGCACCTCCGGCACTCCCACAAGAAGTTATTGAAAAAACGCGAGAGCGCTACATAGATGCTTATGAAAAACTAACGGGCGAGAAGTTTAATTAGAAACTTTTCTTTATTCGTTCCAGCGTGGGCTAGTGCTCTTCGGTGGATTTAATTTTTCTCTAACCAAGATAATTCCTGGCTGCTTAATTGAAAGTGCTTCGCCTAAATCTTCAACTGTTGTTTCGGTAAAAGATAGGCCAAATGCTTGGGCTAAAGTAGCCCAATCAGGTGAAACAAGATCGACTCCGCGTTCAGGGTGGCCCATCACGATTTGGTCGTAACGGAGCATTCCATAACCACCGTCATCAACTATTAATAATGTATACGGCAGATTTTCTTGCACGATTGTGGCTAATTCACCAAGTGCAAATGCCACGCCACCATCGCCACAAACTGAAAGTGTTTTAACTCCAGCGGCAGCAGGCCCAATCGCTGCTGGCAAACCAAAACCAAGAGTGCCCCATCCAACTGGATAAACCAATCTGCGTGGTTTTGGTTGGTCAGCGTAAACACCCGTCCAGTAACCAGCAACTGCCATGTCGCAAACTATTACGCCATCATTTGGCCAATACTTTTCGATTGCCCGAACCAGCGCAGTGCCACGTTTTGATTTTTCATCAACTTCAAGGCGTGCTCGTACGTTTTTATTAAGAGTTGCAACATCAAACCAGTTTTCTTGTGGCTTTGTATCTGCGACTAGCAAGTTGGCGACTTTATCAATGTCATTTGCAACAATCACCGCATCAGCATCGACATTTCGCAAAACAAAATCGGGATTAGCATCGATAACTACAATTTTTGCTGGCCATTTGATAGACCAGTTTTTTGTATTCATACCGTCGAGTTGGCTACCAACTACAACAAGCGCATCTGCTTGGCTAAGCATGTTTTCAACTTCGGGCTCGTGGATTGGAACTTTCACACTAAACGGCGAATCTGCTGCAATTCCGCGACCAGCAAATGAAGTAAGAATTGGTGCGTTCCAGTGTGCAGCTAGGTTAGTTAATCCAACCGAACCTTCGGTGGCACCACCACCTGCCCAGATCACAATTTTTTCGCAACCAGTTAACGCATCAACTGCAGCACCAGTATTCAATTCAAGTATTTCTTGACCCAGTTCAAGTTTTGGCATGGAACCAGTAAATGGTTGACCAAGTACATCAGCAGGAATTCCAAGGTAACCAGCCCCTGCGGGAGCGCGCAATAAATCGCGGATCATTTCTGCAGCTACATCAACTGCAGTAGTTCCGTCTTCCACACTAATTGCCATCGCAATACCATGTAATTTTTTTGCTAACGGTGCAAAAAGTGCTGCTTGGTCATCCATTTCATGAAGTAATCCACGTGAACCGTTCTTGCCTCGTTTAGCAATTGGCGCCTCAGAGGCAATTACAAAAATCGGTGAACCAGAAATTGCTGCTTCCCCAAATGCAGCCACAGTGTTTGCCGCACCAGGTCCAGTCGTTGTTAACGCAACTGCCAAATTTCCAGAAGTTCTGGCTAAACCATCAGCTGCGTATGCCGCAGTTTGTTCATGGCGCACACCAATTATTTTTGGTCGGTTGTTTCCAAGTGCGTCCCAAAAAGCAAGATTATGAACTCCAGGAATTCCAAAAGTGACCCGTATTCCAGCCTGCCAGAGTAGATCGAGGATAGCCCCGGCTACAGTTTGTGAATTTTTGGTGACAGACTGAGACATGTAAATACTCTAGCGTTTTGAAAGAGGCCGAAGTTGTCTACCTTCGTTTCCCGAAACCCTGCAAACTTAACTGATGTTGTAACTGAAGTTCCGGCTGCAACTGCTGCTGACATTGTTGAAGCAGCTCGACGTGCGAAAGCTGCACAAGTTGCTTGGGCAAAGATGCCCGCACCTGCGCGTGGACGTGTTATCGCTAATGCAGGTCGACTATTCGAGAAAAATAAAGACGCACTTTCAAGATTAGTTACTCGCGAAATGGGCAAAGTATTTCGTGAAGCCCAAGGTGACGTGCAAGAAGTAATTGACACTTGTGACTTCTTCTTAGGCGAAGGCCGTCGTCTATATGGCCAAACAGTGCCAAGTGAAATGCCAAACAAGAATCTGTTTACTTTCCGCAAGCCAGTCGGTACAGCTTTGATTATTACTGCAGGAAATTTCCCTGCAGCCGTTCCTTCTTGGTACATAATTCCAGCGCTGCTAACTGGTAACTCCATCGTTTGGAAGCCTTCTGAGTACACGCCAGCAATTTCCAAAGCAATGACAGACATCTTCTATGCAGCCGGTGTCCCTAAAGATGTATTGATCACCGTAGTTGCAGATGGCAAAGAAACTTTCAAAGGTTTGGAAGAAGGTTTGAAACAAGGCCTTATTAATAAGGTCGGATTCACCGGTTCGACAGAAGTTGGTCGCCTAATTGGTGCCAAAGTTGGCGAATATATTCAAAGTGCCTGCCTTGAGTTGGGTGGCAAAAACCCAATGGTGGTTATGCCAGATGCCAATTTAGATCTTGTGCTCGATGGAGCTACTTTCGCTGGATTCGGTACTGCCGGACAACGCTGCACGTCACTTGGCACGATGTGGCTGCATGAAGATATTTATGATCGCTTTTTAGAGGCATATGTAAAGCGAATTGAAAATGAAAAAGTTGGCGATCCTATGCAAGATGTACTTTTTGGTCCAATGATCGCCGAAAAATATTTAGACACCCATGAACATAACTTGAAGATGGTGGCAAGTCATCATCAAGTTCATGGTTCAACTGGCGTTGGTCGAATTAGCGCATCTAATCCACGCAAAGGTTTTGTTGGCGATCCTGATGCTGGAGTTTTTGCGCATCCAACAATCGTTTCTGGAATTAAAGGTGGCGACGAACTTTATTACACTGAAACTTTCGGACCACTCGTTGGCGTTGGAAAGTTTAAAACGCTAGATGAAGCAATCGAACTCTCAAATGGCCACGGCTATGGATTATCTAGCGCAATCTACACAAGTGATCCAAATTCAGTTTGGCGATTCCGTGAAGGTATTTCAGCAGGTATGGTTTCCATTAATAACTCGACTTCAGGTGCTGAAGCACATTTACCATTTGGTGGTAACGGCAAGAGTGGTAATGGTTCACGGCAAAGTGGAATTTGGGTGCTTGATCAATTCACCAGTTGGCAATCAATGAACTGGGACTGGTCTGGCAAACTTCAAAAAGCCCAGATGGATAACGAAGAAGTTCCACACAATCCAGATTTCACTATTTAGGAAAAACTTAAATGGCTAATCTTCCAGACAAAGTCGACGTAGTTGTAGTTGGCGGTGGCGTTATGGGCGCCTCAGCAGCATTTCACTTAGCTGAAGCTGGCGTAAGTGTTTTGCTAGTTGAAAAAAATGAACTTGCAAGTGGTTCTACTTCTAAAGCGGCAGGCGGAGTTCGGGCTAATTTCTCAGATGAATTGAACATTCAAATGGGAGCAAGATCATTGGACCTGCTTGCTGATTTCAATAATCGGCCTGGTCAAGAAATTGATTTACATCGTCCTGGTTACATGTTTGCCTTAACTAATTCCGAAGACGTTGCAACATTTGAAAAGTCAACTGAGTTACATCACAAATTTGGTGTTGAATCACGAATGCTAACGCCACAAGAAGCACAAGAAATTAGCCCGCTCTTGAACGTTGATGACGTTCTTGCTTGTTCGTTTACACCAAACGATGGACACTGCACACCTGAGTCAGTCGTTATGGGTTACGCATCCGGTGCACGTCGAAATGGTGCCACCGTATTAACCAATGTTGAAGCAACCGGAATTACCGTAAATGGCGGCGAAATAGTTAGCGTGACAACATCTGCTGGTGAAGTAAAAACAAGTGCGGTCATAAATTGTGCTGGAGCTTGGTCACCACAAATAGGCTCTTACGTTGGCTTAGATCTACCGGTAACTCCCTACCGTCGCGAATTGCTTATCACTGAACCTTTAGGTGATGACTTTGCTGATTTACCAGCATCAATGCCAATGACTATTGATTATTCAACTTCGCTTTATTGGCATCGTGAAGGCAAAGGTTTGCTGATGGGCTTTTCAGATAAAACTGTTGGCCCGGGTTTTGATTTCAGTCGCGATCCAAAGTTTCCGGAAAAACTTGCTGAACTTGCTTACGAACGGGCACCAAGACTTCTTGATGTTGGTGTTGGGTCTGGTTGGTCTGGTTTGTATGAAGTGACTCCGGACCACAACGCATTATTGGGTGAGTGGAACGGTGTTTCACGCTTCTTGTATGCAACTGGCTTTAGCGGCCATGGTTTCTTAGAAGGTCCAGCAATCGGTGAAATTTTGCGCGATCTTTATCTTGGCAAAACTCCATTTGTCGATATCAGTCCGCTTAGTGTTGATCGATTCTCCAATGGTGGACAACTAAGGCCAGAGAAGAACATCGTTTAGTGGCAAAAATTCCAGGTTGGTTGAAACCAGCTAAAACTGTTCCGCATGCACCATGGAGTGCTGGCGAATCGAATTGGAAAGCTAAGCCACGCACTTATTTAACTTTGCTTCTAGGTCTTTGGCTTTTTGGTTCTGGTGAAGCAGCCTT
>JACCDL010574116.1_pt1 | contig 14158 bp, 11 predicted proteins | sample 7441931 | NCBI WGS metagenome assembly JACCDL01 (sample SAMN15323437, study PRJNA562643) | freshwater metagenome | isolation source: river surface water | place: USA:Blue River Watershed | collected 2017-08-16 | reverse complement strand
TACCGTCACTTCCACTTCTTGTATTTTTTCTCTTAAATATTGAAGCATCTACTTTACCAAAGCGGTAGTTAAAGTTTAACCTTAATACCTGCCAATCACGCCTTCTTGAATTGGTCTGTGTGAAGAATTGTGACTCAGAATAAGATCCAAAAACTTTTGTTTTGAAAACATCATTCATGCTGAGTGTCAATGATCCTTTTTTGTCTTTGAGGAAGTCCTTTCTCAACGCAAATTCAATTCCATAGTTTGGTTCTATATATCCTTGAGCTGAGGTTTGGACAAAACCACCCCAACCACCACCTCCGCCGCCGCCCCAGCCTCCGCCACCACCGCCACCGCGGTTTGAACTGCTTTGTGGAAGTATGGTTTTGCTTCTATAATCACCAGCAAGTTGCAAGGTGAAATTAGAGGGTAGCTTAATATTAGCATTGATTTTACCGAAAAAGCTCCACAGTGAATTGTTTAAATCTACTTGTAGGTTACTACTGTTGATGGAAGAATTAAAGAAATTCAAATTGGTAGTAATCTCGAGCCATTTGGTTACTGGATTTCTTGAGGTGAGTTCAAGACCGTAAGCACGACTGCTATTGGCATTGATGAAGGTGTTGATGAGGATATCTTTCCCAGGTGTTGTACTCTCTTCTTTAATCTGATAACGTGTAATCAAATTATCAGTCTGTTTAAAATAGGCAGAAATGAAAACACTATGACTCTTTTTAAATGACTTCTGGTAATTTAATTCAAGAGAATTTGTGAATTCAGGAATTAGATCTGGGTTACCGCGACTAATATTCAATGAGTCAGTATAATCTACAAATGGTAAAATCTGAAAGAAATTGGGTCTGTTGATTTTTCTAGCATAACTGAATTGCAAATCTTGTGTCTGGTCAATTTGATGTGTAAAATTCAAGCTTGGAAATAAACTCATAGGGTAGGAGTTCCCAAACGTATTTCCATTAGTTAACAAGGTTCCAGTATATGTAGAACTTTCAACTCTTAATCCTAATTGATAGTTTGTCTTTTTCCCAATGGTGTTTGCATATGTGCCATAAACTGCAAATACTTTATCGTTGAACTTATAATTTGCATTAATAGAAGTAATTGGAATGTATTGATTCAAAGCAAAATTATAAATGTAGTTTAGGTTTTCGCTTTGAAAGTCTCTTATGGCGCCTCTCAATCCTAATTCTAATTTGGCTTTCTCACCTAAAGGGTTGGTAAAATCTGTTTGGAAAGTATAAAAGGAATTGCTTCCTTTCCCTTGTTGTGTTTGGTCGATCAGATTGCCTTTTGGAGAATTGTTGATGTCATAGTATTGAGTTTGAAAACCACCATTGCTTTTATTGATACTATTGTTATAATTGAGATCGGCTGTTAATTCCATTCCTTTCTTACTAAACAAATGCTTGTATCCTAAAGCAGCTCCATAATTATTGAAATTAAAACTTGATCCAGTGATACGTTCCGACAAAATAGATTTTGTTCCAGTAGGGTATAATGTATCTGTTTGAATAGCTAATTTATCACTGTTGTTGAATTCACCTTGAACATAACTTCCTGATAAGGTGAAGGTATTTCTATTGTCTGCAAAGAAATCTAGACCCGCTCTGTTGAAATTAAAGAATCCTGTGCTGATGGGGTTATTTGATTGATCATAACTGATATTCGGACTAGCAAAAAATTCTTCTCTTAATGATTGTCCTTCACCAATTGATTTTCTCTTGTTGTACATCGAGCTGGCAAAAATATTTACCTTGCCTTGTTTGATATTGATATCTCCACCTGCATTGGGCATGCCACGAGAATCAATACCCGCACGAAGGTTACCATTGTATCCTGCTTTCCTGTTCTTTTTTAGAATGATATTAATAATGCCAGACATGCCTCCTGAAGCATCAAATTTTGCAGATGGGTTGGTGATCAATTCTACACTTTGAATTGCATCTGAAGGAATTTGATCTAATGTGAGGTTGGTTGGTCGTCCGTCAACAAAAATAGTGGGAGAGGCATTTCTAAGTGTTACATTTCCGTCAATGTCAACATCTACACCAGGAATGTTTTTCATCATTTCGGATGCAGTTTGACCTGTAGATACAAGGTTCTTTTCAACGTTGAACACCTTTCTGTCTACACCCATTTGCATGAAAGGTTTTGTTCCTACAACCTTCACTTCATCTAATTGCTTTGCATCAACTTCCAATTTGATATTACCTAAATCAACATCAATGTTATTTAGCATTTTAGTAAAATCTCCACCATTCATGTTGATATCAAACTTAACTGCTTGTTCCAATGGGAGATACCCAATGGCTGTTATTTTAAGTTTGAATTGTCCCATGATGGGTAGATTCTCTAAACTGAAATCTCCATTGCCTTTGGTTAATTGTCCGGATACCACTACATCCTTTCTTTTTTTGGTGGCAGTATCCATTTTATTTTGAATCAATTGGACTGAAGCTGCTTCAAGACTTTTATTGGTTTTCCCATCTATAATTCTACCATAAAAACGCCCCATATTCATATTTTGCCCACCTCCTGGTCTACCTCCACCTGGAATTTGCGCATTGACTTGAAAAGACAAAAACAATAAAATACCTAATAATAATTTTTGCATTACAATGATTTATACATGATTAGATGCCATGAAAGGCAATAACCTTTACTCCATTTGATAAGAAAAGGTTAACGTTTAAAAGTCTAGAATGTTTAGTCGGCAATGAGTGTGATACCTACTTGAAGTAGTCCAATGATAAAACCAAGTACTGCTCCAATCACTTCAATAAACTTGAATTCTTTGGACATGATCTGGACAAGGATGGCTTCCATTTTATCACTGGAAAAACCATAAACTTTCTCTGTAACGATTTTTTCCAAATCCAGTTGAGATTCTAAATTTTTCATATAAGAAGCAATCATTTCGGGAAAAATGATATCCAACTCAGCCATGAAAATTGTCTTGAGTTGGTTAATGGTGCTTTCGCCAATAAACATTGATATAATCGGAAAAGCATCACTGAGTTTTCGCCTGAGAAAATCATCAACTTTTGCCTCTACAAATGGCATTAGCTTTTTTATATTTTCAGGGTTAACAATTTTTTCTTCAATTTCTTTAAATGAAATAAGCTCGGTGCTTACCATTTTTCCAAGTTTTTCAGCAAACTGTCGCTGTCTTTTAGGAAAAACACCTTGAAATGTTATAAAAAGAATTTTGGTGGGCTCTTTAGGGTGAAAAAGCATTTTAATGGCAATCCAGTTGGTGAACCATCCAATAAACGCAGAAATAAAGGGTATTGAAATAAGCCAAATGCTCATCGCCAATTTTTTTGCAAATGTAGTCCTTATCGGAGTCTAGAAAATCAATTTTGAAGAAGAAAACATTTGCATTAATTTTGTCGTCCATTTGATGGAGGCTATAGCTCAGTTGGTTAGAGCGTCTGATTGTGGTTCAGAAGGTCGTGGGTTCGAGACCCATTAGCCTCCCCAAAAGGGATCCATTTAGGATCCCTTTTTTATTCTTAACAATTCTTTTGCGCCATTCATAGAATTTAGATTCCAAAAGGGACCTAAATCAGTTATTTTTGACTATGTCATCAAAATTTTTACAATTTATGTTTAGTAAAAGATCCTTGCCGATTGTATTGGTGTTTTTGGTAGCAGGTTTTTTATTCACTTTCAATACCTCTGGAATTGGAAATCCTCCAGATCGATATGAGTTGATTTTACAACAGGTCACTGATATGTTGGAAGTTGCTCATTTTAGTCCCAAAAAAGTTGATGATAATTTTTCAAAAAATATTTTTAAAAAGTATTTAGAGGCATTAGATCCTGATAAATCGATTTTTCTTTCATCAGATGTGCAATCTTTAAAGAAATATGAGACGGTTATTGATGATGAAATGCATGGTGCTAAAATTCAATTTTTCCACGCAGTGGATGCCATCTATATCAAAAGGGTGGGTGAATTAAAAGCCCTTTATCCATCTTTTCTAGCAAGTCCGTTTCAATTCAATGCAGATGAAACAATCATCCTGGATCCTGAAAAATTAGATTTTCCCAAAACCGAACAAGCAAGAAAAGAAGCATGGAGAAAACGAATCAAGTTTTTGACACTGGAAAAATATGCTGATTTACTCGACGCTAGGGATAAATTAACCAAAACCGACACAGCCTATAAATCTGATGTTGAATTTGAAAAAGAAGCTAGGGAAAAAGTCAAAACTTTGGTTACCAGGAATTTTGATCGCATGGTCTCCAAAAACAAGCCAGATGAACGTTTTGATATGTTCATCAATGTGATCACCAATTATATGGATCCACATACCACCTTTTTCCCACCAATAGAAAAAAGATCTTTTGACGAACAAATGAGTGGAAGGTTTTATGGAATTGGTGCTTCATTGCGTAGTGATGAAGGTGGTGTAATTAGGATTGCAACAATTGTAGCTGGACTACCTGCATGGAAATCCCAACAAATAGTAGTAGGTGATCAGGTGCTAAAAGTGGGACAAGCATCAGAAGTTCCTGTTGATTTAACAGGCTTCGAAACAGAAGAAGCCGTTAAACTTATTAGAGGTAAAAAAGGTACAGAAGTGAGATTGACGCTTAAAAAAGCAGATGGTTCTATTAAGGTTGTTTCAATGATCAGAGACGAAGTAGTTCTTGATGAAACATATGCTAAATCAGCAGTTATAGTTGAAGAAGGTAAAAAAATCGGCTATATCTTCTTACCTGAATTTTATGCCGATTGGGAAAGGCCTAATGGTCCTAAATGCTCTCAGGATGTTGCCCGTGAAATCATTAAGTTAAAAGAGCAAAATGTAGAAGGAATCATCATGGATTTGAGAAACAATGGTGGTGGTTCTTTGTATGATGTTGTGCAGATGGTGGGATTGTTTATTCCAGAAGGACCAATTGTTCAAGTAAAAGATAGGGAAGGTAATCCTCAAATCTTAAGAGACAGAGATAAAGGAGTTTTATATGATGGCCCGCTAGCTGTAATGGTGAATGAATTCTCTGCATCTGCATCCGAAATCTTTGCTGCTGCCATTCAAGATTATGGCAGAGGAATTGTTTTGGGAAGTACTTCCACATATGGAAAAGGCACCGTTCAGCGCAACATTGGATTAGAACCCAATAGTGGACTTTTCAATAAAGAAGTAACTGATATCGGCACTATTAAACTGACCCTCCAGAAATTTTATAGAATCAATGGTGGATCAACACAATTGAAAGGAGTAACTCCACATATAGTTTTACCTGACCAATATGAAACCTTGAAATACAGGGAAAAGGATAATCCTGATGCCTTGCCTTGGGATGAAATTCAAAAAGCTTTTTATGCAAAAATTATCCCAACCTATGATGTAGAATATATCAAGCGCAAAAGCCTTGAACGAATAATTGCACATCCAACTTTTAATGCAATAAAAGCTTCATCTGCTTTACTATAAAAAGCAAATGAGAAAGTTTATTCTCTTCAATTATCAAAATACCGTGATGAGCAAAAGGAACTGCGCGCTTCCTTCAAGAAAATTGATGAAACAAGCAAAGATTTGAAATCTTTAGAAGTAAAGATGTTGACTACTGATGAACAAAGATTGTCTGCTGATTCCGATAAAATGGAAAGAAGAAAGCAGTGGATTGGATCTTTGTCAAAAGATATATATGTAAAGGAAACCTCTAATGTGGTTGCCGATATGATTAGACAAGGCTTGTTGGTGATGAAAGACAAATAATCAATTAGGGGAATTCAATACCATATCTTGATGTCAAAATGGACTTATGGTGTAACCAGTGTCCAATAATAATGTAGGCAAGAGAAACAAGACTCATGTCATCTCCTGAGCTGGTTTTATTGTTTCGAATGAGCCATTCTGTATCGAAGCTTTTAAACAGCAATACATTTTGTTTTCTGGATAGTTCCATGGCTTCCAGCAGGTCATTTTTATCGAATGAATTACCAGAGGCATCAGCAAATTGATTTTCATCAAAACTCATAATCGGGTTGGGGTCTTGCCTTGCAATACACAATGCCCTGTATCCAAAAATTTGTTCGGTATCAATACAATGTCTAATTAATTTTCCAATGGTCCATTTATCTGGCTGATATGCGTAATCAAAATCAGCTTGTTTTAAAATGGCTAAATCATTTTGTAAATCCTGAAATGATTGTGCTAATAAAACATTCAAATCACCATGCGCAACCTTATCTACATACCTATTGAAAAATTTAGGATGTTTTAATGCTGATTTTTCCACCTGAACTAATTTTGAATTATTTCTTTTTCTTATCCTGATCCAACTTTCTTTCTCCTTTTGTTGAAGCAGCTAGTTTTATAGCATCATAGGCATTTACCAGTCCGCCTGTTGAAGATAAATCAACAAGACTTACAGATTCATCTTCAGTACCTGGTTTGTAAGTTGTCTTGTCCGTTATTTTCATTGATGAATTCTTAATAATGCTAATGACTTGTTCAGGAGTGAGTTCTGGATAATAAGAGAGGATAAGCCCAGCTAATCCAGCAACAACAGGAGAAGCCATACTCGTGCCATCTTTTTCTCCGTAAGTGTTGCCACCAGGTATGGTAGAATAGATTCTAACACCTGGAGCAAATACATCTACTTCTCTCTTGCCATAATTTGAAAATGGAGCAGCAAGTTCTTTTTGTGTTGCACCACTTGCACCTACGGTTATCCAATTGGAAAAAGGTTGAAGCGTATCACTATCAAAATTCCTAGATGGAAAGTTGTCTTCTATGTCAATATTTTTGGCATCATTACCTGCTGCATGAACCAATAATACTCCTTTTGATGAGGCATATTTAACAGCTTCATCCACCCAACTTTTTTCAGGAGAAAAACTTTTGCCAAAACTCATATTGATTACCCAGGCGCCATTGTCAACTGCATACCGGATAGCATTGGCAATGTCTTTATCATGTTCATCACCATCTGGTACTGCTCTAATAGGCATGATTGCAACATGATCAGCAACACCTTTTATGCCAATATTGTTATTTCTCACAGCACCAATGATTCCAGCTACATGTGTACCATGTGATGCGTCAGTCCCCATAACGTCATTGTTTCCATAAAAACGATCTTTGGGATCATTATAATTGTCTTTTACCACATCTGCACGATAACGTTTTGGTTCTTTTTCAACGGCCTCTACTTTTGATTGCTCACCTTCGTAGAATTGAATCAGTTCATTAATTAAAACTGCATTGGTATTTTCCATTTGTTGAGTTTGTTGGAAGAATCCCAACAAAGCTGCTCTTGCCTTAGCGACTGCAGGTTCTGAAGTGGTGAAATTCGCCAGGTCATCACCGGTATAAATTTGTTTGCCCAAAGCAATTTTTAAAATACTATCTGCTGATGGCAGCTTGCTAACTATATCTTTTAAAATCAAAACATACATTGAAGCCTCTTTGGCCTGGGCCTCTAATTGAAATTTAGCCTTAGCATACATTTGGTAGGCTTTTTTCTTCTCAGGTGTCAAGCTTTTTTCATCTATTGTTTTATCACCAAATTCAGCTTTGTATTTATAGTAAACCCTTGCAGCCTCATAACTGTCCTTTCCCACATTTGTACCATCTTTCCCTCCAATGAAATTCCACCCATGAATATCATCAACATATCCATTTTTATCATCATCAATTCCATTACCGATAATTTCTTTTTCATTCCTCCACAAAACAGGCTTTAAATCTTCATGAGCTGTATCAATACCTGAATCAATAACTGCAACTACTATCTTTTTCTTTGGACTCTTTTGCTTAAGCAATTCTGTATAGGTTTGTTCAAGTTTGATCCCATAGACTTGAGAAGCAGGATCTTTTAGGAACCAATCTTTACTATAGGCATCTACGGAAGATTGTGCATATAAAGAGTTAAATGCAATGAATGAAACTAGGGTAAAGAGTACGTGTTTTATTAATTTCATAGCTGGGGTTATATAAGTAGCAATTTAGTGCAAAGGCAAATCCAACAAGTATAGAATTGGAATTTTCAGAAAATTTTAGGTTATAACCGTTTGTTCTTGTTGAATAAAAAAAGCAAAAGCATTGAAATAGGCCCTACAATCAATAACATAAATGTTTGGACTGACCAAAGCAGCCATCCAAATGCTAGTCCAGTTATTTCCTGTATTCCATAGAACCCAATTGTTTTTTGTACTGCAAGTTGATAGGCTCCAACACCTCCTTGAGTAGCAATCATAGCAAAACTGCCAAAGGTTAAAATAGTCAAGGATGGAATCCAGCCTAAATCAACTGTTTCAGCCAAACTATAAAAACCAATACGAATACTCAATAGGTATAGAAACCATATAGCCAATGTATAGGTCAAAAAAGCTCGCTTACGTTTGATTTTTTTTATAGAGAAAAGTCCTTCTTTAATACCAACAAAAAAGGATTGTACTGACTTCAGCCACTTGCTCTTTTTAAACAATTTATACATGAAAACAGCTATCAACATTGTGCCAAACAAAACGATTAACACCGATAAGTAGGATTCATTTGCTTTTACCATTAATTTTTCAAATAATTCAGCAGCATAGCTTCCAACACGATTGATTTGGGTGAATACCGTCAACAGTATTACTATAATAAGGCAAACCAAATCGATTAGTCGTTCTGCCACAATTGTGCCTATGAGCTTATCTACTGGCATTTTTTCATACCTACCTAATAAACTGCATTTAGCCACTTCACCCAGTCGGGGGAATACCAGATTTAAAAAATAGCCAACCAAAACCGAGAGAAAAACATTTAAAATCCCTGGCTTTCTATCCAATTCATCCATCATCATTTTCCAGCGAAGCGCCCTGATGTAATGGCTTAACAATAAGGCTCCAATCGAGGGAATGACATAGAGAAGTTTAGCCTGAAATACAAGTTCCTCAACTTTTTGAAGATCTTCCTTCGATAAGGAGGCTGTGGTGTACCACAAAAGGAAGATTCCCAATGATAAAAAAAGAATGAATTGTAGGATTTGTTTGGTCTTTGTTTTCATCATTTTTGGCACTGGGGCAGCCTAAAATTAGTCATTCTCCTTCAATACCTCACAAGGATAGGTTCGCTCAGTTGGGCTTTTTTTCTTATTTTTGCAAAAGTTTCACTTCCCCCTTAAGCCTTCAACATGGTAAGTAAGAAAAGAATTCTATTTATCGCCAATGAGATGTCACCTTATCTGGAACTGACTGAGTTCTCAGAAATCGTGAATAAATTGGCCATAAAAGCAAATGATACTGGTTATGAGGTTAGGTGTATCATGCCTAGGTTTGGTACAATCAATGAAAGAAGACATCGTTTGCATGAGGTAGTAAGGCTTTCTGGGATCAATATTTCCATCGATAACGATGATTATCCACTACAGATTAAGGTAGCTTCTTTGCCAAATGCCCGACTTCAGGTTTATTTTCTGGATAACGAGGACATGTTTAAGCGAAAATTTGTCTTTAATGATGAAGAGGATAAATGGTATGATGACAACGGAATCAGATCTGTATTCTTTTGTAAGGGTGCATTAGAAACGGTTAAAAAATTTGGCTGGCCTCCTGATATAATTCATTGTAGCGGTTGGATGACTGGCTTAATCCCTATGTTCTTAAAGACAGCATACAAAAAAGAGCCTGTTTTCAGCAACAGTAAAATACTATTTACAATTGGTCAGAATACCTTCAAAGAAAAGCTAGGTTCTAGTTTTCTTAAAAACAGCATGATCAGTACCTTGATTAAGGATAAGGAAATGGAGCCCTACAAGGACAACAACAATTTGGCTATGTTCAATGGAGGTGCTAGCTATGCTGATGCTATCTCATTTGGAGATGCTCAGGTAGATAAAAAACTCTTGGAAAGCTTCTCGAAGGTTAAAGGTAAAAAAGTTATTCCTTATCAGGCCGACTCTGATTTAACAGAGTATTTACAATTGTATAGCGACCTTGCAAACAAGTAAATAACTGACCCAGTTAAAATTAACTACGTGAGACGACTTAGAAGCTTGTTGAAAGGTACCCTAATTGTTTTTTCTACTTTATTGTTTAGCCAGTGTACCAAAATTAAAGGTACAGATATAGGTGCTGAATTACTTCCTATTGTTGACAATATCAATACTTTTGATACCACTTTCGAGGTAATTACTACTACTTATGTCACCCCAGATTCTTTGCTCCCAAAAATTGGCAGAGACGCTAGAGGTAATGCTGGTCAATATATTTTAGGTCATATTTCAAATGACCCTCAGTTTGGCAAAACTACTGCCTCTATTTTCTTTGAACTTCTACCTCCTGGTTTTCCTTATTTCTTTCAAAATACTGCAGACAGTCTTTATTTGGATTCTGCAGTACTTTGTTTAAGATGGACCAATACTTTTGGTGACACCAATGCCCTTCAAACCATTAATGTGCACAGGGTTACAGAATTAATGAGGGTTGATTCAGTCTACAATACCAATAAATCAGTCCGTTTTGGCGAACAAATAGGTGCCAAGACCTTTGCTCCAAAGGAATTAGACGATTCTATTTTTACATTTCGTCAGACACGTGTGAACCAATTGCGTATCAAACTAAATAACTCTTTTGCCAGATCACTATTGGCATTTGATACATCTGCAAGAAGTCCATATTACAACGATACCATCTTCAGAGACTTTTTTAAAGGTTTTGCACTTGTGCCTCAAACCAATGGAACTTCTGCTAATGCCTTGATGAGTTTTGCAATGAGTGATACCTCTACTCATTTGCGTTTATATTATCGATATGATAAAGATGGTATTAGAGACACCACTTATCGTGATTTCAGGTTCAACAGCCTCTATCCTGGTGCAGGTATCAATTATGTTCAACGTGTTTATAATGGAAGTGAAGCATCCCTTCATATTGGCGATAAACCAAGAGGTGACAGTTTGGTCTATTTACAAACAGCACCTGGAACCTATGCGCTTTTACAAATTCCTGGTTTGAATGAATTCAAACAGAAAAAAGGAAATGTAATGGTACACCTTGCTAGGCTTTCCATGGAGGAAGCCGAAACACCGGGAAGCAGACCTTCTCTTTTTGGTACTCCTGAGTTTCTTTATCTAGAATACTTAGATACTGTAGCAAATGCCTATTCGCCTTTATACAATGATGCCTTTTTGGATGGTCAATTTGAACCAATATTCTTTGGTGGTCAACGTAAATACGTTAAAGATTTTTCTAATAACCTCGTATCGGCGTACGATATGAACATTACGCGATATATCCAGGGGATCATCACCAAAAACAATCCCAATTTTAAGCTTAAGCTCTATGCTCCTTATGCAGTTCGCTATGAGGATTTACTCATAACCTTCGCTCTTAATAATTTGGCAAGGGGCAATGTAGTGTTGGGTGGTGGAAGCCACAGCACTAAAAAAATGAAATTCAGGGTTATTTACTCCAAACTCTGATATTCATCTCTATATTTGCAAAAAATCAATTAATACATGTCTTACCTATTTACATCAGAAAGTGTTTCAGAAGGACACCCAGATAAAGTGGCGGATCAAATTTCAGATGCGCTAATCGATAATTTTCTTGCTTTTGATCCTCAATCAAAAGTTGCTTGTGAAACACTTGTTACTACTGGACAGGTTGTTTTAGCAGGTGAAGTAAAATCAAAAGCCTATTTAGATGTTCAAGACATTGCTCGTAACGTAATCAAGAAGATTGGTTACACCAAGAGTGAGTATATGTTTGAAGCAAATAGCTGTGGTATCCTAAGCGCTATTCACGAGCAATCTGCTGATATCAATCAAGGTGTAGATAGAAAGAAAAAAGAAGATCAGGGTGCAGGTGACCAAGGTATGATGTTTGGTTATGCAAGTAACGAGACAGAAGATTACATGCCGCTTGCTCTTGACCTCGCTCACAAAATATTAATTGAACTTGCTGCATTGAGAAGAGAGAACAAAGCAATCAAGTACCTAAGACCTGATGCTAAGTCGCAAGTAACGCTTGAGTACAACGATAAAAATGAGCCAGTAAGAATCGATGCAATTGTTGTTTCTACTCAGCACGATGATTTTGATGGCGAAGCAAAAATGCTTGCTAAAATCAAAAAGGATATCATTGAAATCCTTATTCCTCGTGTAAAGTCGAAGTACAAGAAATACGCGAAACTATTTAACAATGATATCAAGTATCATATCAATCCAACTGGTAAGTTTGTTATTGGCGGACCACATGGTGATACTGGTTTGACAGGCCGTAAGATTATCGTAGATACTTATGGTGGTAAGGGTGCACACGGTGGTGGTGCTTTCTCTGGAAAAGATCCAAGTAAAGTTGACCGCTCTGCTGCTTATGCTACACGTCATATTGCAAAGAACTTGGTTGCAGCTGGTGTTGCTAGTGAAATTCTTGTGCAAGTTTCATATGCTATTGGTGTTGCAAAACCAACTTCTATCAATGTAAATACTTTCGGTACAGCAAAAGTAAACTTGACTGACGGTCAAATAGGAAAAATCGTTGAATCGATTTTCGATATGAGACCTTATTTCATCGAGCAAAGATTGAAATTAAGAACACCAATGTACAGTGAGACTGCTGCATATGGTCACATGGGAAGAAAGAACGAAGTAGTTACAAAGACCTTCACTAGTCCGGATGGTAAAACAAAAACAATGAAAGTTGAATTGTTTACCTGGGAAAAACTCGACTACGTTGCTAAGGTTAAAAAAGCCTTCAATATTAAATAATCAACATCGTCTTAACATAATAAACCCTCCAATAGGAGGGTTTATTTATTTTTGAACTATGGAACTTATTAGGGGTAACTGGACAATCAATTCAAGCGAAGTTAAGTACGATAATCCATGGATTAAAGTAACAGAACACCAAGTTGTCAATCCCTCTGGGAACAATGGTATTTACGGAGAAGTTCATTTTAAAAATATTGCTATTGGTATTGTGGCTCTTGACGATCAAGACAATATTTATATGGTGAACCAATTCAGATTTGTCTTGAACCAAGATAGTCTAGAAATACCTGAAGGCGGAGGAAGTCTTGAAATTGATCCATTGCTATCCGCAAAAAGAGAACTCAAGGAAGAAACGGGTTTAGTAGCAAATAGTTGGGAAAAACTGATGGAGTTGCACCTCTCTAATTCTGTTTCTAATGAGAAAGCGATAATTTATTTAGCAAAAGACCTGCACCAAGGTGAAATGGATTTAGAAGAAACGGAAGACATCGTTGTAAGTAAACTATCTTTGAAAGAAGCCTATGAGCTGGTTAATGAGCATAAAATAACTGATGCTATTTCAGTGGCTGCCATTCTCAAGCTCTATATTTTACAGTTTGAAAACAAGCGCTAAATGAAAAAAAACGCGACAAATATTATTGGCAGACAACCTGTTCTAGAGGCATTGATGGATGGCCAACAACTCGAAAGAGTGTTTATTCAAAAAAATGCTGGGGGAGAGGGTATTGAAGAAATCAAGCGTTTGGCTCAAAAGCTTCAAATCCCTATCAATAGTGTCCCTATTGAAAAACTCAATGGCATGACCAGGGCCAATCACCAAGGTGTAATTGGCATAAACAGCATCATACAATACTTAGACCTCCAAGATACCATTGATCATGTTGTTGCTTCAGGTGAGGTGCCGCTGTTTGTAATGTTAGATGGTATTACTGATGTTCGAAATATTGGTGCAATTGCAAGGACAGCCTTATGCTGTGGTGCTCAAGTGATGATTATACCTGATAAAGGAATTGCTGCATTTAATGAAGAAGCACTCAAATCATCAGCTGGTGCACTTCAAAAAATCATGGTATGCAGAGTGAATAGCCTACTCAAAGCTATTGATACATTACACCTTAATGGCATTGCAGTTTATACCTCTGAAATGAAAATGAAAACAACTTTAGCAAACGTTGATTTCATTAAGCCAAATTGTGTGGTGATGGGTAGTGAAGACAAATGGGTACAACCATTTATCTCAAAAGCAGCTGACGTTAAATTTACCATACCAATGAAAGGTAGTTTTGACTCATTTAATGTAGGTGTTGCAACAGGCATCATCCTATTTGAGGCTTCTAAACAACGTATGAGTTGAAAAATCATTTATGGAATTCCGACTTGCATTTGATCCACCAGCTTTTGAAAAAAAAATAACCATTCATGATAAAATAATCAT
>JACCDL010047977.1_pt1 | contig 14158 bp, 15 predicted proteins | sample 7441931 | NCBI WGS metagenome assembly JACCDL01 (sample SAMN15323437, study PRJNA562643) | freshwater metagenome | isolation source: river surface water | place: USA:Blue River Watershed | collected 2017-08-16 | reverse complement strand
TCTGAGAAGAATCCAATGCTCCAGAGAATTTATGGAACTGCGTGGCCTTCTCAAGAAGAGTTAGATGGTTACTTACATCTATTGGCCGAAGCAGAGAAACGCGATCATCGACGTCTAGGTGCTGAACTCGACCTCTTCTCATTCCCGGAAGAGATTGGGTCTGGGTTGGCGGTCTTTCATCCCAAAGGCGGCATCATCAGGCGAGCGATGGAGGACTATTCGCGCAAACGGCATGAAGAAGAGGATTACCAGTTTGTTTACTCACCGCACCTGACAAAGGCTGCGCTATTTGAAACCTCGGGACACCTCCAGTGGTATGCCGAGGGTATGTATCCACCGATGGTGATGGATGAAGAGCTCAACGTAGACGGCACTGTCAAAAAGCAGGGTCAGAAGTACTACATGAAGCCGATGAACTGTCCGTTCCATAATTTGATCTACCAGTCTTCATCAAAGTCGTATCGGGATCTGCCGCTTCGATTGTTTGAGTTCGGCACGGTCTATCGTTATGAGAAATCTGGAGTCGTGCATGGCATAACTCGCGCGCGTGGCTTCACTCAAGACGATGCACATATTTACTGCACCAAAGAGCAGATGGCGGGCGAACTCGACAGTCTTTTGACTTTCGTTCTCAATCTTCTGCGCGACTATGGCCTTGCTGATTTCTATTTAGAGCTCTCCACTCGTAACCCAGAAAAATCTGTGGGCTCCGACAGTGATTGGGAAGCAGCAACAGAGGCGTTGCGCCAAGCCGCCGAAAAGCAGAGACTCGAATTAGTACTAGATCCCGGTGGAGCAGCTTTTTACGGTCCAAAGATTTCCGTGCAAGCCAAAGATGCAATTGGACGCACCTGGCAGATGTCGACTATCCAAGTAGATTTTCAATTGCCACAACGTTTTGATCTTGGATACACCGCTAACGATGGTTCGCGTCAACAGCCCGTGATGATTCATCGCGCGCTCTTTGGTTCAATCGAACGGTTCTTTGGCGTTCTTACTGAGCATTACGCAGGCGCCTTCCCTCCCTGGTTAGCACCAGTTCAGGTGAGAGCCATCCCAGTTGCTGAAGCTTTCAATGACTATTTGGCAGATGTTGTGAAAGAGATGAAGCGCTCAGGAATTCGTGCAGAGCTAGATTCTTCAGACGACCGTATGCAGAAAAAGATTCGCAATGCTCAGACCGAAAAGATCCCATTCATGATGATCGCTGGCGAAGACGACCAAAAAGCCGGAGCTGTCTCCTTTAGATATCGCAATGGCGAGCAGAAAAATGGAATCGCCATCAAGGATGCAATCGCCGAGATTCTAGAATCCATCACAACACGTCAGCAGATCTAACGTTATGTCCAACAGCGAGATAACAGGGGGTGCGGGGATTCCAGATCGATGGGAGCGCTTATGGGCGCCTCATCGCATGGCCTATCTCGCTGGAGAGAATCGCCCTAAAGCCGATAACGATGTGCCATGTCCATTCTGCACGATTCCACAACTTAGCGATGAGGATGCATTGATTGTCGCTCGTGGAAAAGAAGTTTATGCCGTGCTCAATCTCTATCCGTATAACGCAGGGCATCTGTTGATTTGTGCAAACCGCCATGTTGCAGATTTAACAGAGTTAACAGAGAGCGAACGCAATGAAATGCAGGCATTCACTGCTCATGCGATGACAGTGCTTCGGAAGGTTTCAAACTGCGGAGGGTTCAATATCGGACTCAACCAAGGTGCCCTTTCAGGCGCCGGAGTGGCCGACCATATTCATCAACATATCGTCCCTCGCTGGTTTGGCGATTCAAATTTCATGCCCATCATCGGGCAGACCAAAGTCCTGCCAAAATTGCTAACTCAGACGCGTGAGGAAATAGCTACAGCTTGGTAATTTGTTCAAAATAGTAATTCAGTTCAGATCTGCCAATTCCACGAAATTGAACTAGTGGAATTGCTGGAACAAGAAGTCCAGCTCGGAAGGAATCTTCGTCTAAGCCTTCGATCTGCTCCAGATACTCAGTTCGAAAATCTGTTATCAGGTTGAGAAGTTCGTCATCGGCCGGATATTCCTTAATCGTCATGGCGGAGTAGTCATGCACCTGATTTGTAGCAAGACTGATGAGGCCGATTGGTTCACCCAGTTCATCATGAAGTACCAGATATGGAGTAACAACTGGTTCAAGTACTCGATTAGCAATCATCACTATGTCATCAAAATCAATGTCACTTAATTCAAGTCCATTGACAATCAGTAGTCGGGGAAATTGACGTTCGCTTATATGGTTCCAAAATTCAATCATTGCCGGAGAGACCCCAGTCTTTGCATTCACTACAAGCGCGCACGCATCTATGCCGAGTAGAACGTCGTCCAACTGATGATCCGTCGCTGTGATCTCGTAACTCTGATAGTTCCCTTGGAAAAGTGCTGCAACATCATCAGGGTTGGCGCTGGGATGGCCTGCTATCAACCAACGAGCTTCGCTGGTCGGGATTTCTCTGCTCTGCATCGCATCAATATTGGGTCCAGCCACGAGTAAAGCCTACGATGTACTCAATGATTCAGAATCGTTTGAGGGCGCCGGTAACGGCCTTAATTACACCCATCTGTCGCACCCTTCTGAAATTGGGCGTGACTCCCAACGGTGTAACGATCGCCGGTGCGGCAGGAAGCGTTCTGAGCTCGCTTTACTTTTTCTCACGCGGGGAGTTCTTCATCGGGACTCTCGTGGTGTCACTTTTTGTCTTGAGCGATCTCTTTGACGGAACGATGGCGCGTTTATCTAAACAAGGCACAACGCGTTGGGGTGCGCTCATCGACTCAACCTTGGATCGCATAACTGATGCCGCTATCTGTGCCGGAATCATGATTTATTCCTACGGTAACGATGAGATGGTTATTGCTCTCCTTGCTTTGTTTGCTCTTGTTACAGGAGGTTTGATTCCATACATCAGAGCGAAAGCGGAGAGCTTAGGAATTGACTGCAGCGTCGGTTTTGCAGAACGAGCAGAGCGTCTCATAATTTTATTGGTCGGTACTGGCCTGTATGGCCTCGAACTAGATGTCGCTCTACCGATTGCCTTGGTAGTGGTTGGCATAGCCGGCCTTGTCACTATTGCACAGCGACTCATCGTTGTAGCAAGGTCGTAATCCAATGAAAGATTGGTTTACGTATCTCATTTACAGCGCACTGTGGAAGGTGCTCCGAATTCTCCCCGAATTTATTGCATATGGCCTTTTCAATGCCATTGCAAGATTTGCTTATCTTCGTAATGGGAAGCGGACTCGAAGGCTGCGACAGAACTATCAAAAAGTTGCGCCACATCTCAATGATTCGGAGTTAGAAACCCTTGTGCAGGATGGTTTGCGTTCGGCGATGCGGTATTGGTGCGACACTTTTCGAATCAGTGATTGGAGCAGGGAGAGAATCAACTCGACGGTCACAACCAATCACGAAGAATTCCTTCTTACTCCGGTTCGAGAGAAGCGGGGAGTCATCGTTGCATTGCCGCATGCCGGAAATTGGGACCATGCAGGAGCCTATTTCTGTGCGCTTGGAGTCCGAGTGAACACAGTCGCTGAACATCTCAAGCCAGAAAAGCTCTTTCGGAAGTTCCTTGAATTTCGTGAGCACATTGGAATGCAGGTATTAGATATCGACGCTGGCGTGTTGGATCAACTGACTGCTTTGTTGAAGGAAGGGGAGCTGGTTGCACTTGTTGCTGATCGGGACCTTAGTAAGTCGGGTATTGATGTTGATTTCTTCCAATCAACTGCGCGTATGCCGGCAGGTCCGGCTCTGCTCGCTTTTCAAACGGGAGCCGACCTCATTACTGCGTATGTGGGATTTAGAGAAGGTGGAATCAATATCACCTTCACACCACCAGTAGCAATTGATCGAAGCGCTGATAAAAAACAGGAAGTGGCGCGAGTGACTCAAATTTTGGCGCAAAGATTTGAAGACGCTATCGCAGCAGATCCAAAATCGTGGCATATGCAACAAAGAATTTTCATTGATGCAGATTTCAAGGAACGTTCATGAAGATTGGATTTGTCTCTCCATATGCATGGGATGTCCCAGGAGGCGTACAAGCGCATATCAAGGACTTGGCCTTTCATTATCAAGCCCAAGGACACGAGGTTTCTGTACTTGCACCTTGTTCAGATGAAACGCTGATCGAAGAAGATTTTGTTGTAGCTGCTGGAAGGCCAGTTGCGATTCCTTACAACGGAGCTGTAGCGAGGGTTCTCTTTGGTCCGGTTGCGGCCTCGCGAGTTCGTCAATGGATCTCAGCAGGCGAATTCGATGTTCTTCATCTCCACGAACCTGCAATCCCATCGCTGTCGTTGCTTGCATGCTCCATCGCCGAAGGGCCGCTTGTTGGAACATTTCATGCAGCAGCGCCGCGACAGAAAGTTGCCTTTGCAATTGCGCCATTACTTGAACCGGTCATAGAAAAGCTACGCGCTCGAATCGCCGTCAGCGAGGTTGCTCGCGAAACGCTGCGCATTCATCTAGATACCGACGCTGTGGTAATTCCTAATGGAATTAGCGCTGATTTCTTTGCCCAAGCCCAACCCAATCAGGAATGGAAAAGACCTTTGAATATCGGGTTTATCGGACGGTTTTCCGAACCGAGAAAAGGGCTTGGTGTGCTTTTGGAAGCCCTTCCCAATATCGCACGAATATTCCCAGATTTTCGATTGTTAATTGCAGGTCCTGGTGAGGGAATTGATGCCATGCAGTCAATTAATCCTGCATTGCGAAATCGCCTCCAGTTCTTAGGCAGAATCAACGATGAAGAGAAGGCATCATTTTTGAAGTCGCTTGATCTTTACGTAGCACCCAACACCGGGGGAGAGTCATTTGGAATCATCTTGGCAGAAGCTATGGCGGCCGGCGTACCTATTGTTGCCAGTGATATACCAGCTTTTAGATATCTACTCGATGATGGCAAGTACGGCGCTCTCTTCACTAACGAAGATTCAGATGACTTGAGTAAGAAGATTATCCACCTATTGCGTAACCGTAGCGAGAGAGACGCACTATCAATCGCTGGACGCGAGAGATCCCAGCGATTTGATTGGAATAATGTGGGCGATGAAATTATGAATGTGTATCTACATGCTCGAGGTGAAGGGGAACAAGTGACACTGGTCTCCGAGTCTCGACCTTGGAGCCGTTTGTTTAGTCGAGAGGATGAGCAGACATGAGTATGACCTTCCTATGGATTCCGCTCCTGATACTTCTCGGAATTTGGTATCTAACTTTCAGCGCAAATCGTCTTGATCGGCTTCATCATCGCGCAGAAACTTCGTGGGCAAATCTTGATGCAGTATTACAACGTCGAGCAGCGCTGGCTTTGGAAATTGCCCATCTATCCGATATCGATCCCGCAGCAGGACTTCTTCTTACAGCAACAGCTCATCAGGCGCGAGAAGCAGAGATTGCCGAGCGAAGTGAAGCCGAAAGTGGACTGACACAGGCTCTCTTGCTTCTGCGAGCGGAGTCGGGTTTGGTCACCAAGTACCCCGAGATCTTTAGTGAGCTCGATCTTCTCACTGATCGAATTCGAGTTGCTATTACGCTCCACCTGGAGGCTGTTTCATCAGCTCGTTCGCGACGAGAGAAGATGATTTATCGCATTTTTCGCCTGGCTGGTCATGCTCCATTGCCCGTCAAACACTCATTCGAAGATGAGTATCTTCAGGAAGACTCGCGATGAAGCGGGTACTTCTTCTCGCTCTCACTCTTCTTCTCAGTAGTTGCGCACTGCCATTTTCCCAAGAAGCCTCAGAAGAGGTAGTAGTTGAGAAGAATGTGTTCACTGATCTTCCTGGAAAAAGTGGTCCATTATTGGCGGTGAAATTTGATGACACTCCTTATGCTCATCCTCAAGAAGGCGTGGAATTTGCAGATGTCCTCTTTGTTACGCAAGTTGAGGCTGGCTTAACGCGATTGATGGGAATTTACAGTTCTCAATATCCAGAACGACTGGGCCCCATCAGGTCTGCGCGTATCAGCGATATCGATATCTTGGCCCAATTCGGACGAGTCGGTTTTATTTATAGCGGCGCTCAGAGCAAATTGCGCCCAGTTCTCGCGGCAGCTAATTTAGAAAACCTTAGCGCCGAGCGAAATCCGCCATCCATCTATTTCAATATTCCAGAACGTAATGCTCCTTACGCGATGATGGTTAAGCCCAATCTATTGCTTGCCAAAGAGCCGGATATTGATCAAGCGCAAACTGTTGGTTGGGAACATGGACCAAAAGATGCGAGTGCGAGAAAAATTAGTTCTGCAAAGATTTTCTGGCCTAATGCCTCCTACGAGGCAATATGGAGTAAGACAGAAAAACGATTCCTACTCAATCACGACAATAAACCAAACATTGCTACATCAGGGGTGCACCTAGGGTCTCCGATGATGATCATTCAGTTGGTCTCCATCAAGCCATCGGAGTACGGCGATAAGTTCGGGGGAGTTACTCCCAAATCTACGGTGACGGGCTCCGGCAAGGCGTATTTATTACGTAATGGCTCTATGACAGAGGTTTCGTGGAGCAGGCCAAGAGCAGAAGATCCGACAACATGGACCTTGCCCGATGGGACTGAGGCTTATTTTCAAGCAGGCCAGGTGTGGTTCTTCTTGACCGACCAAGAGCCAGAGTTCACATTTCCCTTGAAAAAGAGCGAAAAGCAATCTGATTCGCGGAATTAGCCTTTCAAAGTAGAATCGCGCCATGGCTAATGAACATGTAACGGGAACCTCTCGCGTTAAAAGAGGAATGGCAGAGATGCTTAAAGGTGGCGTCATCATGGATGTCGTCAACGCCGAGCAGGCGCGCATTGCTGAAGATGCCGGTGCAGTTGCTGTGATGGCCCTTGAGCGTGTTCCAGCCGATATTCGCGCACAAGGTGGCGTAGCGCGTATGTCAGATCCCGACATGATTGCCGAGATTCAGAAAAAAGTGTCGATCCCAGTAATGGCGAAAGCGCGTATTGGACATTTTGTCGAGGCGCAGATTCTTCAAGCCATTGGCGTTGATTACATCGATGAATCTGAGGTGTTGACCCCTGCGGATTACACCCACCATATAGATAAGTGGAACTTCACCATTCCATTTGTCTGTGGCGCGACCAATCTGGGTGAAGCGCTACGCCGCATCAATGAAGGTGCAGCCATGATTCGCTCAAAAGGCGAAGCAGGTACTGGAGATGTTTCTAATGCCACAACCCACATGCGCTCGATTTCTGATGAAATCCGTCGTTTGACCTCGATGCGCGAAGATGAACTTTATGTTGCGGCTAAGGAGCTTCAAGCCCCTTATGACCTCGTCAAAGAAATTGCTCAAACTGGAAAACTTCCGGTAGTGCTCTTTACTGCAGGCGGAATCGCAACTCCTGCGGATGCTGCGATGATGATGCAACTCGGCGCCGACGGCGTCTTTGTTGGTTCCGGCATTTTTAAATCAGGCGATCCATCCAAGCGCGCTGCAGCGATTGTCAAAGCTGTCACTTTCTTTGACGACCCAAAGGTGGTCGCTGAACAGTCTCGCGGATTAGGTGAGGCGATGGTCGGAATTAATGTTGCCGACATTCCTGTACCTCATCGCCTTGCCGAGCGAGGTTGGTAGTTCCGATGAAAGTTGGAGTCTTAGCGCTCCAAGGCGATGTTCGTGAACACATCCGTTCTCTCAGCGATTGTGGCGTCACTGCAACAAGCGTCAGGCGACCGGAAGAAATTGCAGCTATTGATGCTCTAGTAATTCCTGGTGGTGAATCCACAACTATCGCCAAACTCGCACGGTCATTCCAAGTCTTTGATCCCATCGTCGAACGTATTCGGACGGGAATGCCGGTCTATGGTTCGTGTGCTGGGATGATTCTGATTGCTAATACTGTGCTTGATGCAATTGATGGCCAGGAAACATTTGGTGGAATAGATGCCGTTGTTCGGCGAAATGCCTTTGGTCGTCAAGTTGATTCTTTTGAAACTGATTTGAACTTCGCAGGAATCACCGATCATCCCATTCGTGCGATCTTTATCAGGGCGCCATGGGTTGAATCAGTGTCACCTGATGTGAAAGTACTTGCAGCCGTGGATGGGCACCCCGTGGCAATTAGGCAAGGCGCTCTTTTTGCTACGTCTTTCCATCCTGAACTAACTGGAGACAATAGAGTTCATCGATATTTCATCGAATCAGTGTGCAAAGAATCAATCAAAGCAGGAGCGTTGTAATGTCAGGCCACTCCAAATGGGCGACGATCAAGCGCAAGAAGGCGTTGATTGACTCAAAACGCTCTCGCGCTTTCGCGAAGTACATCAAAGCGATTGAAGTTTCTGCGCGAAATGGTGGAGCAGATCCAGCCGGCAACCACACTCTTTATGATGCAATTCAAAAAGCAAAGAAGAACTCAGTTCCAAGCGACAATATTGAACGCGCCCTCAAACGCGCATCAGGCCAAGATGAATCTGCCTCTAATTGGGAAACCATTATGTATGAAGGCTATGGACCGGGCGGAGTTGCACTCCTCATCGAATGTCTCTCGGACAACCGTAATCGCGCGGCCTCGGAAGTAAGAGTTGCAGTGACACGTAATGGCGGAACGATGGCAGATCCTGGCTCAGTTGCTTATATGTTCAACCGTAAAGGCGTTGTTATAGTCAAAAAATCTCAAGGAAATGTTCCGCTAACCGAAGATCGCATTCTTGAGGCTGTCCTTGATGTTGGTGCAGAAGAGGTCAACGATTTAGGGGATACCTTCGAAGTGGTGAGCGGTCCGTCAGAGATGGTTGCTATTCGCTCCGCTCTACAAGCAGCTGGCATCGATTATGAATCGGCAGATGTTTCATTCCTGCCCTCACTATCTATTCCATTGGATGCGTCATCTGCGAGGGAGCTCTTTGAACTCATTGATGCAATTGAAGAGTGTGACGATGTTCAGAACGTTTATGGCAACTTCGATGTTTCCGAAGAGGTAATGGCGAGCCTTTCGTAGGGTTTTTTCCACCCCGATTAGTCTTACGCAATGCGCGTTTTGGGGGTTGATCCAGGTCTCACTCGGTGCGGCATAGGCATAGTTGAGCGCTCGGGACCCAAGTCGTTAGTCATGGTCGATTGCGGTGTCATCAGAACCGATCTTGATGCTCCGCTTGAACTGCGTTTGTTGCAGCTTAATGACGAGCTTGAATCGTGGATTCGAAAATTCAAACCCGACGTTATCGCTATCGAACGAGTTTTCTCTCAACTTAATGTTCGAACTGCGATGGCGACAGGCCAGGCGGCTGGAGTCGCGCTGGTGTTGGCCGCGAAATCTGGAGTTCCAATAGCGCTACATACGCCCAGTGAAGTAAAGGCAGCCGTATCCGGTTCCGGAAGAGCAGATAAGAAGCAAGTTGCGAATATGGTTACGAAAATTCTTAACCTCTCAGCGCCGCCAAAACCGGTTGATACAACCGATGCTCTGGCTCTTGCTATCTGCCATCATTGGCGCGGGAGCGCGACGAAGCGGATTTCAGCCGCAGCGACTAAGGAGCGTTCACGATTGAAGGAGTTGAAGAGAGTCCGATGATTGCGCTTCTGACTGGCACAGTTGTTGACGTGCGCCTCAACCAACTCATTGTTGATGTAGGTGGAATTGGATATCAGGTAATTGTTGGACCCGATCTTGCAAGTGACACCAAAATTGGATCACAGATTTCGCTCCACACCTCACTGGTCGTCCGCGAGGATTCCTGGACGCTCTTCGGTTTTGCATCTACCGAGGCTAAGGATCTCTTCGGTGAATTGCAGTCAGTTACCGGGATCGGACCAAAAGTTGCTAGCGCTCTCTTAGCGGTCTTTGGACCGGAAGAGTTGAAGAGCGCTATTGGTAGTCAAGATCATGCTGCGTTGGAGAGAGTTCCTGGCATTGGAAAAAAAGTGGCATCACGAATCATCCTGGAACTTAAAGATAAATTTGGTGGGGGATATAAGAGCAAGAGTTCACTGAGTGGGCCGTGGCGTAATCAAGTAATTGGCGCCCTTACCGGATTGGGCTATTCCCAAAAAGAGGCAGAGCAAGCGCTCGATGATGTGGTTGCGAATTTTGGCCGAACGCCCAATGAAGCAGATCTGCCTGAGATGCTCAAGCTAGCCTTGGCTAGATCTCGGCGTAGTTCATGAGTGATGCAAATATGAGCGACGAAATTATGAGTGGTGCGATTTCCCCGGAAGACATCACAGCAGAGCAAGCACTTCGCCCGCATTCGCTGCAGGAATTTGTTGGACAGCAGAGAGTTAAAGATCAAGTTGATTTGTTATTGCGAGCAGCCCGAGAACGTGGCGCTCCCTCGGATCACATACTTCTTTCAGGCCCACCGGGACTTGGTAAAACTACCTTGGCAATGATTGTAGCCACGGAGATGAATGCGCCAATCCGCGTAACGAGTGGCCCTGCCATTACTCATGCGGGTGATCTCGCCTCCATTCTCTCGTCGCTCGTTGAAGGTGAGATTCTGTTCCTGGATGAAATTCATCGCATGGCAAGACCAGCTGAAGAAATGTTGTACATGGCGATGGAAGATTTTCGAGTCGATGTCGTTGTTGGCAAAGGTCCTGGCGCAACTGCGATTCCACTGAGTCTTCCGCACTTCACCTTGGTTGGGGCAACCACGCGAGCGGGGTTGTTGCCGGGACCATTACGTGATCGATTTGGTTTCACGGCGCATTTAGATTTCTATGATGAAGCAGATATCTCCAATATTGTTACTCGAAGTGCATCGTTACTCGATGTTTCAATCACCGAAGATTCAGTAAAGGAACTTGGCCGACGTTCTCGTGGAACTCCGCGAATCGCAAACCGCCTTTTGCGTCGAGTTCGTGACTATGCCCAAGTTCATGGCAATGGCGCTATCGATCTCGAGGTAACTAGGGCGGCTCTCACCATGTATGAAGTTGATGAGATTGGTTTAGATCGCCTCGATAAAGCGATTTTGAAAGCTCTCATCGACCAGTTTGGTGGAGGGCCAGTAGGACTCAACACGTTGGCAATGGCGGTAGGTGAAGAACGCGAAACCGTTGAATCAGTAGCGGAACCATTCTTGGTTAGAAGTGGATTTATGGTCCGATCCCCTCGTGGAAGGGCTGCAACGCCAGCGGCGTGGAGGCATCTAGGTAAAAATCCGCCGAGCCAGGCCCTGGGGCTTTTCGACAGTCCTGACTTACAGCCCTAGACTTTCGCCTCATGTCTTACGCAAATAATCAACGTAACTCGGGCGATGTTAAAAAAGCTCGTCCCGCTAGAACCCTCACGCTGACTCTGGGAATCACAGCCGCATTTTTTGGCTTAGCGATCTCCATCGGTGCCACCTCCTTCAACCTAGGTTTGGATCTGCGCGGCGGTACCAGCGTCACGCTCCAACCACGCCTTGATGCGGGCCAAGAGGGTCAAGTAACTGTTGAAGCGATTGATCAAGCTGTGGCAATTATCCGCCAACGCGTGAACTCACTCGGTGTTGCTGAAGCGGAAGTAACTGCGGAAGGCACCGGAACTAATCGCCAGATTGTTATCTCTGTACCGGGAGAAACTGGCCGCCGCGTTGTTGACCTTGTCGGTCAAACTGCCGAATTGAGATTTAGACAAGTCCTTCTTGAGGCCGGTGCAATTCCTACCCCGGATGACTCAAAACTCTTAGAAGGTTCAACACTCACTCCAGAACAATCGCAAGCTTTCTTAGCGCTTGATTGTACGAAGCCCGAATCCACTCTCGGTAGCGGCGGCGATGACGCAAACTCAGTCATCGTGACCTGCGATCGTTTAGGAAGTGCGCGATACATCTTGGCTCCAGCACAAGTTGTTGGTCGTGACATCAAAGGCGCTACCGCTGCAATTGACCAACAGGGTGCAAGTGGTTGGTTCGTCTCTCTTGATTTCACTGGCGATGGCACGAAGAAGTTTGGAACTCTGACCCAGAGCGTGGTCAGTCTTCCAGCCCCACAGAATCAAGTTGCAATTGTGCTCGATGGTGTTGTTGTTTCCGCGCCTCGAATCAACGAAGCAATCCTTGGAGGCAGCGCCCAGATCACAGGCAGCTTCTCACAAGTAGAGGCGCAGGATTTAGCTAATGTTCTGAAGTATGGATCGCTTCCACTCGCCTTTGATCGCGGGGAAGTACAACAAGTTTCTCCAACCTTAGGAAATGATCAATTAGTTGCTGGTTTGATTGCTGGTGGACTTGGAATGCTCCTCGTCATTCTTTACTCACTTGCTTATTACCGAGCTTTGGGAACAGTTGTTATTGGCTCATTAGCACTGGCGGCGGCTCACGTAGTTCTGCTGCTCTGGCTATTGGGAGAGTGGGTTGGTTTCACACTTACTCTTGCTGGTATCGCCGGAACCATTGTGGCTATTGGCGTCACCGCCGACTCCTTTATCGTCTACTTCGAGCGTATTCGAGATGAAATGCGAGATGGAAAACCATTGCGCGTTGCAGTTGAAACGGGATGGCAGCGTGCCCGACGCACCATCGTGGTTGCTGACTTAGTTTCAGTAATTTCGGCAGTTGTGCTCTATATCGTTTCAGTAGGAAGCGTTCGTGGCTTTGCTTTCACTCTTGGACTCACAACGATCATCGACCTCATCATCATCTTCTTCTTCACTAAACCTTTTGTGTCGTTACTTGCGAAGCGAAAGTACTTCCAGTCGGGCGCCGGTTGGTCAGGAGTCTCACCACGAAGCGTTGGCATGGCCTCAGTCGATCTATCAGGAAAGGGAGCCTAAATCATGAAGTTCTCAGGTCTTGGTGGCCGTCTCTATCGCGGCGAAACTTCAATCAACATTATCTCTGCCCGGAAGAAGTGGTACACGCTCTCTGGCGTATTCGTGGCACTGTCAATCTTTGCGCTCTCAGTTCAAGGTTTGGCACTTGGTATTGAATTCAAAGGTGGTTCTTCGTACACGGTAACAACTGCTTCAGGAACAATTGAAGAGGCTCGTGCCGCCGTAACATCTGCTGGGTATACCGGGAACACCATTGTTCAAACAATAGGTAGCGACAAGATTCGGGTCCAAACCGGCGTGGTAGAGCCTGCGCAATCCAATGCGATTCAGGATGCACTGGCCGCGAAGTTTGGTGTCACGATTGAATCCATCGATACGCAGAATGTTGGACCGTCCTGGGGGGAAGAAATCTCTCGTAAAGCTTTCCAAGGTTTGATCGCATTCTTGATCTGCATCATGATTTATCTAGCACTTGCTTTCGAACCCAAGATGGCGGTCGCCGCTATCGTGGCAGTTATCCACGACGTCTTTATCACGGTTGGTATCTATGCTCTCGTGGGCTTTGAAGTGACGCCCTCAACGGTTATTGGCTTCTTAACGATTCTGGGGTACTCGCTGTATGACACGGTTGTGGTTTTCGACAAAGTACGCGAAAACACCCGTGCGATCACAAGTACCGGAAAGAGCACTTATTCGCAGGCCGCTAACCTTGCTGTTAATCAGACGATTGTTCGTTCACTCAACACGTCTTTGATTGCACTGTTGCCAGTCGCTGCGATTCTCTTTGTGGGCGCAGGCTTGCTCGGGGCGGGCACGCTGAAAGATCTTGCACTTGCACTATTTATTGGACTCATTGCTGGAACATATTCATCGATCTTCATTGCAGCGCCTCTTTTGGCAAGCTTGCGTGAACGTGAGCCAGCCATCAAAGCGCTCAATCAGCGAGTTATCGCCAAGCAAGGTGGTTCAGTGCAAGCAAACCCTGCAACGAAGAAGCGCAACAAATAGTCCTGAAGTAGCCTTAGCGCATGAACGCGCTCATCACTCCGGTCGTCCAGCGACTGCGTGATGCCAACAAAAACCTCGACACCTCTGTTGTTGAGCGCGCATTTGTTACTGCGGAGGCTGCACATCGTGGGCAACTTCGCAAAAGTGGCGATCCCTACATAACCCATCCTGTTGCGGTCGCCGAGATTTTGGTGGAATTTGGTCTGGATGCCGCCACCATTGCTGCGGCGCTTCTGCACGACACTGTTGAAGACACAAGTTATTCATCAGAGAAGTTGAGGGCCGAGTACGGTGATGAAGTTGCTTCTCTAGTTGAAGGTGTCACAAAGCTCGACAAGTTGACCTATGGCCCAACCGCTGAAGCGGAGACCGTTCGCAAAATGGTTGTAGCGATGGCGAAAG
>JACCDL010824003.1_pt1 | contig 14163 bp, 10 predicted proteins | sample 7441931 | NCBI WGS metagenome assembly JACCDL01 (sample SAMN15323437, study PRJNA562643) | freshwater metagenome | isolation source: river surface water | place: USA:Blue River Watershed | collected 2017-08-16 | reverse complement strand
GGCAGCTCATCAAGGCGTGCGGCGACCAAGGCTTTGCGCAGGAGGCCCGAGCGGGCGAAGGCTTCGAGCGAGGCGAACGGCGCGCCGACCTCCGGTTGGAGCCGCACCAAGGCCTGCGCGAGTTCGATGAGTTTCCGGTCATCGGGGAAGCGGACGGGCTGACGGGCGGCCAGCGAGGCGACCTCGGCGGGACCGAGGCGGGCGAGTTCCTCGTCGGTCCAAGACGGAGGCCGCGCGGCCGCCCATTGGGCCAAATGCGCTCCGGCGGGCTGCGATGGCCAAAAGGGGCGCCTGAGCGGCGGAGAAGCGAAAGGCCCGCCCGCTTGCACCTGCCAAGGCGACGCGGAAGACCGGAGGAGCTCCAGCCACGCCCCGGCGTCCACACTGTTCACGTTGAAGGGGCCCGCGACCATCCATCCCGGCGAGGGCCCCTCCGACCAACCGGCCGGCGCCAGTCGGGGGTTCTCCGAATCCTGCCCCTCCTCGGGCTTCCGCAAGGGCGCCGAGCAAAAGGCATCGTCCAACCTGGACCAGTCCATCGTCGGCCGGAGGTGACGGAGGGCGCCGATCGAGACCAAGGGTAGGCCCGGCAGTCCGCGCAGCCGCAGATCGGCATAGCTGTCCCGAGTTTGGGCGAGGTGCTGGTTGACGGCGGCATCCTGCAGCACGCCCACCCCCGCCGGACCCGACCAATCCAGCGGGGCTGCGGTGGCGGACAGCGGATGACGGATCGTCCACTGCGCCGCCTGCTCGGGACGCGACAGGTCCCAGTGCCTCCGCAGGAGGTCGTGCTGACGCATCGCCTCCCCTAGCTCCGCCCAGTCCCGTGATATCCACGATAAGCGGAGGCAGGCCCGACGTTCCTCCCACGTGTAGCCGGCGCTGTCGGGCCGCGAATAATCCTGACCCGACATTTCCCACCGGAAGTCGGGAAACCAGAGGTTGGCCACTTCTTGGACGACGGGACCGCGGTAAACGCCGATGGCGACGTCGCGATCCGGCTCGCCGGACACCCGCCGTAGCCGGAGGGTCATGGGCGAAACAAAGCGGACGGACACTTCGATCCGGTCCTGCGGAAGGAAGACTTTCGGGGAGGGGCGACGCCAGCCCGGGCCGCGCGGAGTCGACTCATAGCGCCATGTATCCCGGGAGAGGATGCGGGCGAGGCCCTGTGGTTGCGTCGAAGGCGAAGGACCGAAGAAGGCGTAGCACTCTCCCGGCAGGAGACCGCGCCGCGCCATGCCATGGCGAGCCACATCGGCCACCTCGATCCAGGACCACACTCCCGCCTCCCGCGGGTATTGGCTGAAGATGCCCAAGTCGCCGACCGGGCAATCGTCGAGGTCGACCTCCACGCCGGCGCCGGTAGTCAGATTGCGCACCGAGACCTCCGGCGCGCCGACGACCTCGAGGAGGTAAAGCCGCCCCTCGGCCTCGGCCAAGAGCGGCGCCGACGCCGGGTTCCACAACAGACCGGAGACGTGGAAACGCATCCGGTGCCGTCCATCCGAACGCGCGTTGAAGAAGCCCAGGCTCAGGCGAAGGTCGACCAGCGGGGCGAAATGCCGGAAGGCATATTCCTGCCCTTCGGCGACCTGGACCGGCAACCCGAGCGCCCGATCCTCGCGCAAGTCCGCCGCGACGAGGGCGGCGGCGACGTCTCGACCGACGAGGTCCGTCAATCCCCTCGCCGAAGCCAGGTCGCGCTTCCACCCGCCGTGCACCGGGTCGGTCAACAAGCCCCAGCCACCCCAACTTTGCCCCGGGGCCGATGGCCCTCCGCTCAATGCACGGCAAAGGGCTTCGTCACCCCAGGCCCAGGCGCGCGCATGCTCGGCGTTCGGGATCGTGGCTGCGTGGCCGGAGGCGAAAGCCTGCCGACCCACTTGGCCGCGCGCCCAAGCGCCGGCGCGGACCGCAACATAGCCGGCGGCCCAAGCATCATAACCGCAGGAGACATCCTCGCAGCGCCATCGCCAGCGGACGCCGTCCACGACCCGCTCGCCGGACAGGCGGACGACTTCCCGGCCCAGCGGCGTGGCGCGCGCGGCGACCGCCGCCGCGTCCTCCATCCAAGTCGCCACGCGATCGGAGCCGGCCGCCGCCTGCGTCTCCGCCAGGGCCAAGCGCAGGAGCGCGGAGGCATCCTGACGCAGGCGCGTCCGCTGGACCGCCGACGCCTGCTCGGCCGAGGCGACCGGCAAGAAGGCGAGCAGGCCGTAAGTCAGCGCGCAGAAGCCGGCCAAAAGGCCGAGCACGACCAGCAGGGAAAAGCCGCGTAAATGTCGCATGGATGATGAACCCCAGACCGTTTCCGTTGCTTCAGACAGGGCAAAACCAGAGACACCTCACGCCATCACCATGAGCCCACGACGCGTGAAGATCCGAGTCAGCCGCCCGACGCCGCGGCGCGCCACCCCGAACCCGCCTCCGGCGACCGCGGCGCCTCGCCTGGTGGTCGTCGAGGATCAGGCCGCCATCCGCGAGATGGTCGTCGAACTGCTCGGCCGTCCGCCCGGCCCCGTGGTGGTCGGCGCGGCCGCCTCGGGGCCGGAGGGACTGGAGATGGTCGCGCGGCTGGACCCCGACATCGTGGTGCTCTACATCCAGATGCCCGGGATGGGCGGCATCGAATTCCTGAGGCGCCTGCGGCGGACCGCGGCCCGGACGAAGGTCCTCGTCTTCTCCGCGCGCCAGGAAGCCCACGTGATCCGGAACCTGGTGCAGGAAGGCATCCAGGGGTACGTGAACAAGTCCCAGACGTTGACCGAACTCCGCCAGGCCGTAGCCAAGGTCGGCCAAGGCGGCAGCTGGTTCGACGAGGCGTTCGGGCAGACCGTCCGCGAAGCGCTGGCGAATCCCCGGATCCAGGCGGACCGCCTGATCGAGCAGCTCACGCCCCGCGAACGCGAGATCGCCTTGCTGATCGCCGGCAGCCATAGCAGCAAGGAAGTCGCCCATCGGCTCGGCCTAAGCATCAAGACGGCGGAGAACCACCGCTCGAACCTCATGCGCAAGCTCGGGGTGCATGACGTCGCGGGGCTCGTGCGCTACTTGGTTCGTCAAGGACTCGTTGACCCTACAAATGAATGAGGAAAAGGGTCACGGGGGGGCTTAGGTTAAAGACCCCACTAATAAAGCATTCTATTTGAAGGCATCGCTTGGTTATGATTCGACCCACACCACCTAAACTCCATCATCGCATGAACATGAAGAGCCCTGCCCAGAAAACCAAGAGCGTGGTCATCATCGAGGACCAGACGGCGATCCGCGAACTGGTGACGGAGATGCTTGAGGGCAAGGGTAAGTTCAAGGTCATCGGCTCCACGGCCGATGGCGCCGAGGGCGTCGAACTGGCCCTCCGACTCAAGCCCGACATCCTCATTCTCGACATTCTGCTACCCGGCATCACGGGCATCGAAGTCCTGCACCGACTCCGCAACACCCTACCCGAACTGCGCGTGCTGGTTTTCTCCGGCAAGTCGGAGAAACAGCTGGCTCGCGGGCTGCTCAAGGAGGGCGTCCGCGGTTTCGTGAACAAATCCGCCCCGCTGTCCGAACTGCGCAAGGCGATGGACGCAATCGCCGAGGGCGAGTCGTGGTTCAGCGAAGTCTACAACCGCGCCTTGGTCGAAGCCCTGAACAGCCCCGAAACGCGGGTCGATCAGATGGGCTCCAGCCTCACAGACCGCGAGCGCGAGATCGCCGTCCTGCTCGCCAAGAGCCACACCAGCAAGGAAGTGGCGGCGAAACTCAACATCAGTACCAAGACCGCGGAGAACCACCGCACCAACCTGATGCGTAAATTAGGGGTCCACGATGTGGCCGGCGTGATCCGCTATGTCGTCCGCCAAGGCCTTTACGACCCGAGCGGCGAAGGCTGAGGCTTGCTAGACTCCGGAGGGCACCTAGGAAGGGGGTATGCCCCGCTTACTGTCCCCTGTCCTCTTGCTGGCTCTCGCCACATGGTTGCCGGCCGCCGAAGCCGAGACCCTCAAGGCGTCCCCGAACACCGCCCCGGCCGCCAGCCTGCCCTTGCGGTATGAGTCGCGGGTGCTCCGGGGCTGGTCCGTGCTGATCCGGCTGGAACTGCTGACCGACGAGAAAAAGGCCGAGACCGAACGGGGTCTCGCGCTGATCGGCAAGCAACTCGAGGATATCGAACGGCTCGTCCCTGCCAAGGCGGTCGCCCAGATGAAGAAGGTGACGCTTTGGCTTTCGCCGCCCTACGGCAAGGGTGCCGGAGCCGAATACCACCCCGGGGCCGGTTGGCTCAAGCAGAACGGGCGCAACCCCGCGATGGTCAAGGGGGTCGAATTCTCCGGCGTCGCGAACCTCGACAAGGAAGTGCTCCGCATGCCGTTGCTGACTTTGCACGAGCTGGCCCACGCCTACCACGACCAGGTGCTCGGCTTCAACCACCCCGAGATCAAGGCCTGCTACGACCGCGCCGTCGCCAACCAGTCCTACGATAAGGTCAGCCGCAAGAACTGGCAGGGCAAGATCACCGAGGGCGTCCGAGCCTATGCGATGACCACGCCGATGGAATACTTCGCGGAAACGACCGAAGCCTTCTTCGGCCAGAACGACTTCTTCCCCTACGACCGCAAGGAACTCGAAGCCCACGACCCCGAGATGGTCGCGGTCCTGAAGAAGGTCTGGGGCGTCCGCTGAGGCCTAGAGCCTGATCCGGAGACGCGGGGAGATCTGCCGACCGCCCGGCCCCGCCTTCGGCTTACCGGGCTTATCCTCACCGCCCTCGTCCCCCGCGAGCGCTTCCGCGAATTCCGCCGGCATCGGGGCCGTGGCGCTGAACTTCACGATCTCGCCCTGCCAGGGGAAGGCCACCTCCGTCCGGTAGGCATGCAGGAAAAGCCGTTTGAAGCCCCGCGCCGTCCCGACCGCCTTGTTGAACTCGAAGTCCCCATAGGTGCGATCGCCCAGGATCGGGTGGCCGTGTTGGGCCGTCTGGACGCGCAACTGGTGGGTCCGGCCGGTCCGCGGCTCCAGGTTGAGCAAGGACAGCGGCAAGGTGCCGGTCGCCGCCCGCTCCCACTGGTAGAGGGTCACGGCCGTCACCCCACCCGACTCGGCCGCGGCGGAACGGACGCTGTTGCCGGGCCCCCGCGACTTCACGAGCTGGTCCTGCCAAGTCCCGCGCGGCGTGCGCAGGCCCCGCCCACGGACGAGCGCGAGGTACTTCTTGGAGACCTGCGACTTGGCGAACAGCTCGCGGACATGTTCGGCCACGCCTCGATCCAGGCACAGCAGCAGCACGCCGCTGGTCGGCGAGTCGAGCCGGTTCAGGAGGAAGACCCGCCGGATGCCCCCGACGCCGTCGCGCACGTGGAACGCCTCCTCCTCCATCGAATAGTTGCCGCCGATCAGGACCTCGCCCTTCTCCGCGACCTCGCCGGGATTGGGATGGGCGAGGATTCCCTCGGGCTTCTCGACCGCGAAAAGGCCGCTCGCGTGCCGCTCCAGCACGCGCACCCCGCGTCCGAAGGGAATCCAATCAAGCGTCGCCATGCCATTCAGTGATAGATGAAGCGGATGGTGACAACATCCACTTCGCCGAACTGCGCGACCATGTCGGGGCGCCAGGCGTCGAACGGGGCGCAGGCCGAGATCGCGTCCTTGCAGGCGAACGTGCGCATCGTGGACACGCCGGACTCGACGACGACCAGGTCGCTGATCGACCCGTCGCGGTGCAGCTTGAAGCGCACGATCACGTCTCCGGGCTGGAAGCGTTCCAGCCGCGCCCGGAAGAGGATGTCCCACCAGGTCGACTGGATCGCCTCCATCATCCGCTGGGCATAGTCGCCGTAGTTGCTGAAGCGGGCGTCGACGGCGACGCGCCCGACGCGGTTCACGCCGACGTTGTTGCGCAGGAGGTAGCCGGTCGTCCCGGCGGGCCCCGCCCGGAGGCGCGGGCGGTCGGGATCGGGGGGCGGGGCCGAGGCGTCCGAAGGCGTGGGCGACTGCCCGACCTTCGGCATGACGCCGACCTCCGCGGAGGCGGTGCCGGCCTGCCCCTCGGGCGCGGCCTTCGAGAGCTCCTCCTGGCTGAGGGGCTTGCCTTGGGCGACGCGCACCGACTTGGAATCTTCCCCCTGCGAGGTGGGCAAAGACGACTTGGTCGCCTTCGTCTCCGGGGTCGGCTGGGCCGCGCGCTGGGACCGGGCCGCGACGAAAGGCGTCGGGTTCACCGGAGTCTCGCGGTTGGCCCGGGCGTTGATCTCGACCGGAATCTCCCGCATGGAGGGAGCCAGGCGGCTATCGGGGACCTGGGTGGTGGCGCGCTGCACCTCGAGCGGAGCGGTCAACACGAGGTGCATCGGCTGGAAATGCGGCGGCGCCAGCCACAGCAGGAGCAGGTGCAGCAGCACCGAGCACCCGGCCGCGAAGGCCATGGTCCGGAGGTCGCTGCGGGTCTCTTCCTTCACGCCCGGAACATAGCGCCAATGCCCGGGACTGCAAGGTCGGTCAGCGGCCCGCGAACTCCCGCGCCAGGTCGACCAAGGTCCGTCGGCAATCCTCGCGCGAGCCGATGACCACGAACAACCGGAAGGCGTGGTCCCCCGCCGGGATGGGCTCGGCTTGGCGCACCCGGAAGACGCAGTTCCACTTCACGACCTTGGCCCCCGGAAACTCGAAGTTGCCGTAGCCGACGGCCGGGTGACCGGCGGGCGGGCGGTCCGGCGTGAACACCCCCATCGCGTGCGCGCCCGACGGGGTCGACAGGACCACCGGCTCGCGCTGTTCGCCATTGCGCCGCGTCCGCGGGACCAACGTGCCAAGGGCCGCGTCGAAGGACCAGGCCTCGCTGAAGGCCGCGGGCATGTAACCCGTCAACGCCTCGAACTGCAGGAACCGATGGGGGCGATCCGGCGGGACCGTGAACGTGACCCGGTAGTCCAGGACGTGCTCCATCCCCGGCCGCCCGATACGGACCTGCTTGGACAGGACATGGTTCGAAAGCAGTTCGCGGTTCTGCGCCGGGTGGCCGTGGGACTTCATCCCCGGGGCCAACCAGAAGGCCATGCGGGTGCGCGTCGCCAGCACGCCGTCCCGGACCGAGATCGACTCCAGCCGGCTGGTCGTCTTCGGCCCGAGCGCGTCGACCACCGAACCCGCCTCCGTCGGATTATAGCATTCGGCGTGGAAGACGCCGTCCACGTCGGCGTTGATCGCGGACTGCAGCTGGCGGCCGTGGTCGTGCGAGTCGATGAACTCGACGCCATCCCACTTCACCGAATCGATCGCGCCCGCGAGCCGCGAGGTGGTGCGGAGGACGAGGGGCTTGCCGCCGACGCGGCCGGCCAGCTCGGCGTTGCCGTCGACGATGGGCGTCTGCGCGGCGAGTCCGGCGGCCACCAAGAGCAGGAGCATCCTCATGCGACGAGCCTTCCCAGGAGGCCGAGGGCGGCCAAGCGCTCCTGCACGAACTCGACCGGCAACCCCATGATCGTCGAGATGGGCGCCTGGAAATCCTCGATGATGATTTCGCGTCCTTCCTGGATGCCGTAAGCGCCGGCCTTATCCAAGGTGTTCACCAAGGCCTGGTAGCGCGTGATGTCCGCCTCCGTCAGGGGACGGAAGCGCACCCACGCCGTGACATCATGGGCCTCCTCCAGGCCGAGCGCCGGGCAGAGGAGGCAGACGCCGGTGTGCACGGTGTGCTCGCGGCCCGCCAGACTGCGCAGCATCGCCCGCGACTCGGCGAGGTCGGCCGGCTTGTTCAGGGCGCGGTCGCCCAGCGCGACGGTGGTGTCGGAGCCCAGCACCAGCGCGTCGGGATGCCGGCGCGCGACCGCCGCGGCCTTGAGCCGGGCGTTGTGCAGGACCATCGCCCGCGGATCGGTCGCCGGATCCTCGTGTTCGGTCACGGCGGCGACCACCACCGAATGGGGGATGCCCGCCGCGCGCAGCAGTTCGGTCCGGCGGGGCGAGGCCGAGGCGAGGAGGAAACGAAGCGGCGAGGGCACGCCTCAATGAAGGACGGTCGGCGACGTTTGACAATCCCAGCGTCGGGCCGCCCGCGTGTTTCCGCTTCCCTGCCCCCGCTCGTCCGCCTTAATCGACCGCCATGGTTCGCCTGCTCCTCACCCTGCTCCTCACCTGCTCCTTGGCCGCCGCCGAGAAAGGTGCCCGCGACTTCCTCAAGAAACCCGACGCCTGGTACGCCACCGCCGAGGCCAAGCAGACCGGGGCCATCATCCTCTCCTACCAAGCCGAGTCCGGCGGCTGGCCGAAGAACACCGACACGGTGACCAAGCCCTACGGGGGCAAGCGGGCCGACCTCCGGGCGACCTTCGACAACGGGGCGACGCTCGACGAACTGCGCTTCCTGGCCCGGATCTTCAACGCGACGGCGGACGAGTCCTGCCGCCAGGCCTTCGACCGGGGCCTCGCCCACGTGCTCGTGGCCCAGTACCCCCATGGCGGCTGGCCCCAATACTACCCGCTCAGCAAGCAATACCATCGCCACGTCACCTTCAACGACAACTCGATGGCGCGCATCCTCGAATTCGTACGCGAAGTCGCGCGGGACGCCCGGTACGCGTTCGTGGACCCCGCGCGGCGCGCCGCGTGCCGGAAGGCCTTCGACCGGGGGATCGCCTGCATCCTCAAGTGCCAGATCGTCGTCGACGGCCAACCGACCGTCTGGTGCGCCCAGCACGACGCGCAGACGCTGCTGCCGACCAAGGCCCGGGCGTACGAGCTGCCGTCCTTCAGCGGCAGCGAATCCGTCGGCCTCGTGCGCCTGCTCATGAGCGTCGAACAGCCCTCCGCCGAGATCAAGGCGTCCATCGAAGGCGCCGTGCGCTGGCTCGAGCAGCACAAGGTCACCGGCATCCGCATCGAGGCGGTGGAGGACCCGAAGGCGCCCAAGGGCAAGGATCGGGTGGTCGTCAAGGACCCGCAGGCCCCGGCCCTGTGGGCCCGCTTCTACGACCTCAAGACCGGCCAGCCCTTCTTCTGCGACCGGGACGGCGCGCCCAAGCCCAACCTCGCCGACATCGGCCATGAGCGCCGCAACGGCTACAGCTGGTACGGCCCCTACGCCCGGGATCTGCTCGAAAAGGACTACCCGGACTGGAAGCGGCGCCGCTGAGGCGACCCGGAGCCGCGGGCCGGCCGCTTTTGCCCTTCCCAGCCCCCGAGGAGGGCCTATTCATATCAAGGATATCATGCCCCTCCGTGCCCGCCATGCCTTCTGGCTGCTCGGCCTCGCCGCCCTCCCCTTGGGCGCGGCCGATGAGCCTTTGGCCGAGCGGGCGGTGGCGCTGCTCGAGGCACGGTGCTTCAAGTGCCACAGCCACTCGGCGGGCAAGAACAAGGGCGGCCTGGTGATGGACACGCTCGCCGGCCTGACCACCGGCGGCGACGGCGGAGCGGCCCTGGTGCCCGGCGATCCGGCCCGGAGTTTGTTCATCAAGAACATCCTTTCGACCGATCCGGACGTCATGATGCCGCCCAAGGGCGACCGCCTCACCGCGTCGGAGGTCAAACTGCTCCAAGACTGGGTCCAAGCCGGCGCCCATTGGCCCCAGAGCCGCACCAAGGCGCCGGTCGCCGGTCGCTACCTCCCCGGCACCATCGGCGCGAAGGAAAAGTCCTGGTGGGCGTACCAACCCGTCCGACGTCCGGAGCTCCCGGCCGGCCAAGCCGCCCACCCCGTCGACCGCTTCATCGAGGCGCGCCTCGCGCAGGAGGGCCTGACCCCCGCCGCGGAGGCCGACCGCGCCGTCCTGATCCGACGCGTCACCTTCGACACCACCGGCCTCCCGCCGACGCCCGAAGCGGTGGAGGCGTTCGTCCGGGACGACGACCCCCAGGCTTACGGGAAGCTGGTCGACCGTCTCCTCGCCTCGCCGGCGTACGGGCAGCGCATGGCCCGCGCCTGGCTCGACCTGGTGCGCTACGCCGACAGCGACGGCTTCCGCATCGACGACTTCCGCCCCACGGCCTGGCGCTACCGCGATTACGTCATCAAGGCCTACAACGACAACAAGCCGTACGACCGCTTCGTGCACGAGCAGATCGCGGGCGATGAACTGTTCCCCGGCGACCCGGAGGCCCTCACGGCCCTCGGCTACCTCCGCCATTGGATCTACGAATACAACAACCGCGACGCGCGCGGCCAGTGGGAGAACATCCTCAACGACGTGACCGACACCACCGGCGACGTCTTCCTCGGGGCCGGCATGCAGTGCGCCCGCTGCCACGACCACAAGTTCGACCCGATCCTCCAGCGCGACTACTACGCGCTCCGGAGCTTCTTCAACAACACCCTGCCCGTCGAGGACCGCATCGCCTGGACGAAGGACCAAGCCGCCGAGCACGCCGGCCAGCTGGCGAAGTGGGAACAGGAGACGCAGGCCATCCGCGCCGAGATCGCCGCGCTCGAGCGGAAGTACCGCGAGACCGCGACCCAGAAGGCCATCGAGATATTCCCGGACGACGTCCAGGCGATGCTCCGCCGGCCGGAGGCGCAGCGGACGCCCTACGAACGGCAGGTCGCCGCGCTGGCCTGGCGCCAGATCGAGTACGAATACGCCCGCCTGGACCGGTCCATCAAGGGGGAGGACAGCGTCCGGCACGCCGACCTGAAGCGCCGGCTCGCCGAGCATGACAAGCTCAAGCCCGCGGAGCCGCCCTACGTGCTCGCCGTCCGCGAGACCGGCGCGACGGGGATCGACGCCGTCATCCCCAAGAAGAACACCGTCGTCCCGCCCGCCTTCCTCACGGTCCTCAGCGCGCAGTACCCGGCCGAGCCCGCCCGCATCACCCCGCCCGCCGACGGGACCTCCACCGGCCGGCGCGCCGCCCTCGCCCGCTGGCTGACCGAACCGTCCAACCCCTTCACCGCGCGCCTCGCGATGAACCGCCTCTGGCAACTCTGCTTCCGCCGCGGCCTCGCGCCCTACGCGAGCGACTTCGGCCGGCTCGGCGAACCGCCTTCGCACCCGGAGCTGCTCGACTGGCTCTCCGCCGAATTCATGGCCCGCGGCTGGGACCAGAAGGCCATGCATCGCCTCGTCCTGACCAGCGCCGCCTACCGCCGCTCCTCCACGCACGCCGCCCCGCAGGCCGGTCAGCTGAAGGACCCGCAGAACGTGCTCCTCTGGCGCAACCAACCCCAGCGCCTCGAGGCGGAACAGATCCGCGACGCCCTCTTCGCCGCGTGCGGCGACCTGAAGGCCGACAAGCAAGCGGGGCCGAGCGTCGTGTACGGCGAACCGGTGCGCAGCATCTTCACGCGCATCATGCGCAACAACCGCGACCCGCTCGCCGACGTCTTCGACGCCCCGCAGTGGTTCAGCAGCGCGTCCTCCCGCGACGTCACGACGACCCCGATCCAGTCGCTCCTGCTCCTCAACAGCCCGTTCATGCTCAAGCGCGGGGAGCTCCTCGCCGCGCGGGTCGCCCAGGAGGCGCCCGGCGACGAAGCCGCCCAGATCCGCCGGCTTTACCAGCTGCTGTTCGCGCGGGCGCCCCGCCCGGCGGAGGCGGGCCGCGCCGCGGCCTTCCTGCGGGAAGTGCGCGTGCAGAAGGCGCCGGCCAAGGTGGCCGCGGCCGTCGCCAACGACTTCCAACCCGAGAAGGTACCCTTCCGCGACGGCCAAGGCGCCCACCTCGAGCCCGGCCATCGGCAGCCCTTCGTGGCGCCCGGCGCCACCGAGGCCGACTTCGCCCGGGGCTTCACCATCGAGGGGGTCATCGTGCCCCGCACCGTGAGCGACGGCGGCGCCGTCCGCGTCATCGCCGCCCAAGTCGGCAAGGGCAAGACCGACGGCTACTGGCAGTTCGGCATCACCGGCCAGAAATCGCGGCGCGCCCCGCGCGTGCTCGTGCTCCAGGCCTACGGACCGCTTGTCGGCGGCGGCTTCGGCGAAGCCGTCCAGTTCTCGAACCTCCGGATCGAACTGAACAAGCCCTACTACGCCGCCGCCGCCGTGCGCTACGCCGACCAAAATGGGCCGGGCGAGGTGACGTTCACGCTCAAGGACCTCGCCAACGACGACGAACCCCTGCTCCACGACCGCACCCCCACCCTGCTCACCGGAGTGCGCACCGCCACCCAGCCCATCCAGCTCGGCGGCAAGGGGACCGACCCCGAAAGCTCCTTCCACGGCGTGATCGACGACCTGCGCCTGAGCGTCGGCGCGCTCGACGACCAAGGCCTGCTCTACGCCAACGAGGACATCAAGCCGAGCGCGCTGGGCTTCTGGCGCTTCGAGACCAAGACCGGGACGATGCGCGATTCCTCCGGCAAGGGCCGCGACCTGACCGTCGGCGCGGCCAAGGCGGTCGCCGCGACCCCGGCGGCCAAGGCCGCCCACGCCCCCTTGGCCGCGCTCTGCCACGCCCTCCTCAATTCCTCCGAATTCCTCTACGTCGAATGAACGACCCACGCTGCCATCGCGTCGAAGCCTCGTCCTCGCGGCGCGATTTCCTCTTCCACGCCGGCCTCGGCCTCGGCGCCATGGCCTTCAGCGACCTCCTCGGGAAGGAACTGACCGTCCCGGCCCCCGGCACCCCGCTCCAGCCCGGCGTCGGCCAGATCAAGCCGCGCGCCAAGAGCGTCATCTTCCTCTTCATGGAGGGCGGTCCGTCGCAGATGGACCTCTTCGACCCGAAGCCGCTGCTCAACAAACTCGCCGGCCAGCGGCTGCCGGACAGCTTCGGTTCCGTCATCACCGCGATGGGCGAGTCGAAGTCGCCCCTGCTCGCCTCGAAGCGCACCTGGAAGCAGCACGGCCAGTCCGGCCAATGGTTCTCCGACTGGATCCCGCACATCGCCTCCTGCGCCGACGACCTCGCGGTGATCCGTTCCTGCAAGGCCGACGGCATCAACCACTCCGCGGGCGTCTGCCAGATGAACACGGGCTCCATCCTCGCGGGCAAGCCGTCGCTCGGCTCCTGGATCAACTACGGCATCGGCTCCGAGAACCGCAACCTGCCGTCGTTCATCGTGATGCAGGACAACCAGAACACCGTCATCAACGGCCCGCGCAACTGGGGGGCCGGCTTCATGCCCGCCGTCTACCAAGGCGTGCGCATCTCGGGCGGGTCCGAGCCGATCCCCCACCTGAACACGCCCGAAGCCGTCAGCGCCGACCTCCAGAAGAGCAAGCTGCAGCTGATCAACAGCGTGAACCAGGAGTTCGCCGCCCGCTACCCCGACCGCTCCGAGCTCGGCGCCCGCCTGGCCGGCTATGAGCTGGCCGCGCGCATGCAGGCCGAGGCGCCCGGCGTCGTCGACCTCACCGGCGAGACCGAGGCCACCCGCAAGCTCTACGGGCTCGACGACAAGACGACCGAGGGGATGGGGCGCCTCTGCCTGCTTGCCCGCCGCATGGTGGAGCAAGGCGTCCGTTTCGTGCAGATCTACCATGGGGCCGGCTCCAAGTGGGACGCCCACGCCAAGATCGAGAGCAACCACGCCGGGCTGTGCGCCTCGATGGACAAGCCGGTCGCCGGCCTGCTCAAGGACCTCAAGGCCCGCGGCCTGCTCGAGGATACGCTCGTCGTCTGGGGCGGCGAGTTCGGGCGCACCCCGATGTCGGAGAAGGGCGACGGGCGCGACCATAACCCCACCGGGTTCACGATGTGGATGGCCGGCGGGGGTGTGAAAGGTGGCCAGACCATCGGCACCACGGATGAGCTGGGCCTCCGCGCCCAGGAGACCCCGCTGCACGTCCACGACCTGCACGCCACCATCCTCTGGTTGCTGGGCATCGACAACATGGGCCTGACCTACCGCTACAAGGGTCGCCCGGAGCGCCCGACCCAGAACGAGGGCGAGCCTTATAAGAAAATCGTCGGCTGACCGATGCGCCCAACCTCGCTCACCCTCCTCCTGCTGGCCGTCGCCGCAGGCGCCATCGAACACCGCATCAAACCAGGCGAAGACCCGCAGGCGATCCTCGATGCGGCCGCGCCAGGCGACAAACTCACCTTCCTGCCGGGCCTGCACCAGCACGGGCTGAAGAAGCACCGGGCGATCCTCTACGTGGACAAGCCCGTCGAGATCGAGCTGCTGGCCGGAGCGACCCTCAAGCTCGCCGACGGCGTCTGCCAAAAGGAGGGCGTCGGCGAGATCACGACCGACCAGGATTCCGGCAAGAAACTCGACGACCTCGAGGTCGGCGG
>JACCDL010081328.1_pt1 | contig 14164 bp, 10 predicted proteins | sample 7441931 | NCBI WGS metagenome assembly JACCDL01 (sample SAMN15323437, study PRJNA562643) | freshwater metagenome | isolation source: river surface water | place: USA:Blue River Watershed | collected 2017-08-16 | reverse complement strand
GAGGGCGAGGGTGACGCTGCCGGAAGCCATCAGCAGGGCGCGGTGGATGCCCCAGCTGCTCTCGAGCATGTCCGCCATGCGGTCGAGCGCGTAGCCGCGGACGATCGCGCCGAAGTCGACGGAGGCGCCGAACTTGGCGCAGGTGAGTTCGCAGCCCTCGAGCTTGAATTCCCCTTCGCGGTAGGCGTTCCAGACCTGCTGCCAGGTCGCATCATCCTGGTTGAAGGTGGCGTCACCACGCTCGCGCCAATAACGGAACAGGGCGCCGGCGGTGGCGTCGAAAGCCCGACCGGTATCGGCGCTGACGTCCTTGGAGAAATTCCAGAGGGCTTGCACGTGTTCGGAGGCGGCGATCATCGCCCCTTCGGGCATCTGATTGATCGAGGTGACCGGGCCGCTGTCGTGACGGAGGTCGGTCTGGAAATCGAGGTCGTCGAGGAACTGGAAAAGACCTTCGGCCGCATTACGCGCATAGACGCCGTCTTCCGCGGCGATGCGGACCCAGAAACGGGAGCCGAAGGCCTCGTGCGAGAAGTTGTGGATGATAGGGGTGTCTTCCATGGCTTACTTCTGGGTAACAAAACTGCTTTCGTGGGCTTTGGCAATCAGCACCCAATAGCGATCGGCGCCATCGGGGCGAAGCGTCAGCTCGCGTACGGCGTAGCCGGGCACGACCGGCTGGCTGGCATCAAGCGACGGGATAAGGCGCAGGGGCGCCTTGGCCGCCTGAGGGAATTCGCCGAAACCGACGGGGTACTTACGCAGGTAGTAAGGCAGCGGCCAATAATGCCCTCCTTCCACGGCGACGTAGAACTTAGGCCCGTAAGCCTTGGCCATCTGGTCGACGCTCGGAAGGAACCGACTCAGGTCGGACGTAGGCGAGTGGAAAGACAACGGCCGCCGCGCGAACAGGGCGATCGCCGCGAGCCCGAGCGCCAGGACGGACATGCGCCCGGCGCCGCCGACGAGGAGATGCGGCAACGCGAGCGTCAGGGGCAGGGAGAAGACCAGCAGCAGGAGCCACGGAGTCTTGTAGGGCAGCGCGAGATGGAACAGGAAGACGAGGAGCGCGACCAAGCACGGCAGATCGGCCTCATGACGGCTCCGCCAACGGACGAGCGAGAGGCCGGAGCGGGCCAAAGTAAAGACCGCCAGCCAGGCGGCGGCCCAACCCCAAGGATCCAGGCTTTCGGCGTAGAGGGTGTCTTCGGAATGTCCGCTCGCGACGCCCAAGGAGCGGGCTAACTGTAGCCACCAGGTCTTCAGGCCATCGAGATCCGTGAAACCCACGGACTGGAACAACGCCCAAGAGGCGACCAGGCCGAAGCCGAAACGCAGCCAGCGACGATCGGGAACGAACCGACGTAGCAGCACCAAGGCCAGGAGGAAGAAGACCAGGTAAGCCGCCGCGGTGACCTTGCAGGCGAGGGCGAAACCGAAAGCCGCTCCCGAAAGCAACCACCAGCGGGAAGTCGGCGGCGACCCTTCGGCGCGCATCCATAAGGCGACACCCCAGACGAAACCGCACACGAGGAGCATCTCCTGGACGAAGTAATAGCCGAACGGCGTGCACCCGCCCATAAGCACGATGAAGGCCGCCGCAACATACCGCGGCCCCTTGTCGACGCCCGGCAGGATCAAGGCCGCCGCCGCCATGAGCCCGACAAAGATCGAGACGATGCTGCGCAGATAGTGTTCGTTCATGTCCATCGGGGCGGTCCCGGTCACCTTGGCCGAGATGAGCATGGCGGTCGCCAGCGTCGGGCCATGGAACTTGTCCTGATGCTTGCTGTAAGGCGTGCCCTCGGAGAGCTCCTTGGCCAAGGACCACTGCACGGCCTCATCCGCGTGCAATAGTCCGGGCGGGACGAAGGTGATCGCCGACCAGAACAGGGCGACGGTGACGACGAGGGCCAGGCCTAACCGGGAGACCGCGCCCGACTGGTTCGCCGCGTCCGACATCACACCCCGAAATACTTCTGCAACGCCGTCTTGATATCGAGCGGCACGAGGGCGGCCGACATGGGGCCCTGCGCTTCCCGCCAGGCGTAGACGGTCGTGAGGGCGCCCTTGGCGACGGCGCGTTCGCCGACGGCGGCGGTGAAGCCCCAGACGAGCTTCTTGTCGCCGATCTCGACCGGCGTCAGCGCGACGGTCACGACGTCCTCCCGGTAGATCGGCGAAAGGAAGTCGCACTCCACGCGCACGCGGGGAAAACCGGTGAGCTTCGCGCCTTCGGTGCGGAGGAACGGCAGCTTGAGATGACGGAAGAGGGCCTCTTCGGTCGCCTCGACCCAGAAGAAGACCGTCGAGAAATGCACGATGCCCGCGGCGTCGGTATCGGAGAAATTGGCGCGGTAATCCGCCGTGAAAGGGGCCATGCCTCCATCCAAGCCGTCCGGCCCGCCGGCGCAACCGTCAAGGCGGTTTCCGACCGCCTTTACGGAGCCAGGACACCGAGGTCCAGGCCCCGCCGGAGGCCGCCACGCAGGCCCGCAGGAAGGCCTGCGGCTCCTGCTGGACGCTGAACAGATAAAGCCGAGGACCACGACCTTGCGGCGCCCGGGCGAAGGCGTCCAGCCACTCGCGCTGCCAACGCGTCTGCCCCTTCTGCGCGCCGCCGAACTTATGATACGAGCTGTCGGACCAGACCATCTTGGGTTCGCCCTTCTTCGTCTCGTAGAGGCGGACGCCGTCCTGGAAATCCGAGAACACCACCAAGGCGTCGTAGGGCTCGGCTAATAGCCTGTCGAGCCAAGCGCCCAGCGAGCCCTTCTCGCAGGCCATCCGGACCTTCGCCTGCACCATTCGCCCGGCAGGAGTCAGGGTCTCGACGACGGTCTGAGTCGGCCCTTCGCGGAGGCGGGGCGCCTGACCATGGAAGCTGCGGCCGTAGACGACCTTGTCGCCCAGTCCGACGACGCGGGCGCCGTCGAAGCGGAAGACATCCGCATCCGGGAACTGCTTGCGGATCTCGGCCTCGACGCGCGGCAGATAGGAACGCATCGACCCAGAGCAATCCAGATACACCGCCACGCGCTGAGCGCGGATGAACGCGCCCATCACCGGACGGCCGGTGAATCCGGCACGATTGCCCAGGCCCGAGCCCAAGCCGTTACCCCCGAACGAACCTTGTCCGCGGCCGAAACCGTCCTTCCCTTTTCCCGCGGCCAGGCCGGCCAGGCCCGCCTCAAGGGTTGGCATCTTCATCGGCGGCAACGTCAGCGTGGCGCTCGCAGACTTCGAGGTCAGGCGCTTAGCAGGCAGCGCGACCTTCGGCTTTCGCTGGACCGGGTGAACGGAAGCCGGTGTGCCGGACTTACCTCCGGCGACGGTGTGCGCGACGAACTCCTTCGCGGCAGGCGGCCGGTTCGGCGTGCGCAGGACGACCCAGCAGGCCAGGACGATGAGCAGGCCATGGAATAGGAGCGAACCGCCCAAGCTCCGCCAAGAGGGAGGGCGGCGGCGGGCGGCCACGAGAGGGTCGGCCAAAGACATGGCCCGCAGGTTAGCGGGCCATCGTCGGACTCAAGACAAGGGCCGGTCGTTCATCACCGAGGCGTCGCCCCCGCGAAGCCCCCAGGGACGGACCTCAGTTGGCCGGACGGGGCGGACCATCGGGGCGGAGCCAATCGACGAGCGTGAATTTTCCGCCCGAGACCTCGGCGCACTTCTGGAGCACGCGCGTCGCAGGATGGCGCGTGGAGAAAAGGTAGAGCACCGGACCGTTACCCGCCTTGGCGGCCTCGAAGGAGCCCACCCAGGAATCTTCCCAGACCTTCTCGGCGACGGTGCGCATGTCGGCGATCTCCGCTTCCGGCAGCCCACGCTGGGCGGCGTCATCGACGTAGACGGTGCCTGCGCCGGCGCGGGTCTGCAGCACCTGGTCATTGAAATCGGAGAAGATCACCAGCGCATCGTAACGCTTTTCACGGCGCAGGATGTCGACCCAGGCGCCGACCGAACCGACTTCGAAATTCCCGGCATAGCGCGAGAGGATCTCGCGGCCCACCGGCGTCATCCGGCTCGTGTCGACCGAGACGCGCGGCCCCGAGGCCGACGGACGGTGAGGGAGACCGGCGAGACCCCCGCCGCGGACGGCGGAACCATCGACCCAGACCTTGATCGCCGGGACGCTGAAGACGTCGGCGTCCGGGAACTGCTTGCGCACCTCGGCTTCGACCGCCGGCAGGTAGGCAGCCATCGAATTAGAGCAATCAAGGTAGACCGCGATGCGCGGGGCGGACGTCGTCGCGGAGGGAAGCTCGCCGACCTTGGCCGCATGCGCGAAGGCCGCAAGCAAGGCGAAGAGGATGGTCGCGATCAATCGAGGAGGGTTCATCGGGGTATGACAATCCTGGGCGGAATACCGACGAAGACAGCAGCAAAACCTTCCGTAAGGCGAATTCCTCAGTCGGGCCCAACGTCCGGAACTCCGCCCAACAGACGCCCCTCGTCGACCCGAAGGCCGCGAGGGGCGGAGGCCGACGGAAGCTACGTCAGCGGGTCGGCGTACCGCCGCGGTTGCTGCCTGCGCCGGAACCGGCGGGCCGGAAACGCAGGACGCTATTGGCGCCCGCCGCCGTGGCCGGCGCGGACATCTCGACGGTGAAGAAGCCCGGCGAGGTCTTGTTCGGAGCGACCGAAACCACCTTGGTACCGGCCGGGAAGCGGTTGTCCTGGATGAGCATGCCCGAGCGGAGATCGATCGAACCGGAGACGTCTTCGATCGTCTTGGAGTCCTTGGCGAGGGTGCCGACGGCCTGGATGAGCGGGATGAAGGCGTAGACGGCGCTGAGGGAGTCCTCGGTGAGCGGGGCGGAGATCGTCAGCTGCTTGTCGATGACCCGCTTCATGCGCTTCTTTTCCGGATCCTCGGGATCCAGCACGTTCTTGTAAGTAGGCAGGGCCGTGAGGGTGGCGCCATCAGGGACGCCGCGGCCGCTGACCGGCATGCCGACGTAGAGGTCGTCGTAGTTGTGCAGGTCGTCGAGGCTGTTCGAGCCTTTCTTGCCGTTGCCGAACTTCACCATGATCGCGCTGCCTTCGGAAGCCGAGACGCAGCGCTGGAAGATCGTGCCCGGCTTGTTGCCATAGGCGCGGGAAGTGCTGATGCAGTAGAGACGGGGGCCTTTGTTCTCGCGGGCGCCGGCGAAAGCCTTCTCCCACTCGTCCTCCCATTTGCGTTCCTCGGGGAAACGCTTGTCGCCGCCGTTGTTGCAGGTGATACGGCCGCTGGCGAGGGCCGTGAGCGGCTTGCTCAGCGTGAAGCTGACGTTCTCCTTGATCTCGGTCACCGTCGTGCCGGGCGGGATGCCGGAGCCGAGGGCGACCATGCCGACGATGAGGCCGGAGGTGTCCTTGCACTGCACGACGTTCTGGCCGGAACCGCCGCCGCTGGCGATGAGCGTCACGGAACGGGCAAAGCCGCCGCCTTGGTTGGTGCGGTCGGAGAAGACCACAGGCGGGTCGGGGCGCATGCCCTTGTCGGGCTTGTACGCCGGCACGTTGCCGATCGCCTTGGTGCGGATCTGGCGGACGCCGTCCTGGAAGTCGGAGAAGACGATCAGGGCGTCATAGGTACGGTCGTCCTTCAGGATATCGATCCAGCCGCCGACGGAGCCCGTCTTGAAGTTCGCGGCGTACTTCTTGTAGATGTTGCGTCCCTGGCTGGTCAGCTTGTTGACGTTGGTCTCGGTCGGGACCAGTTCGCCCTTCGCGTTCTTCTTGGAGCCGCCACCGGTCGGGCGGTTCAGGTAAGGAGCCCCCTTGAACTTGTCACCCCCGACGATCTCGTTGTCGTGAACGTCGATGAACACACCGTTGCTGAGGTACACGTCGGCGTCCGGGAACTTGTCGCGGATCTCGGCCTCGACGCGCTCCAGGTAGGGCAGCATGGAAGCCGAGGCATCGAAGTAGACCGCCAGGCGCTGGGAGAAGATGTTCGCGCCCATGACCGGCTTAGCGACGAAGTTCTTGCCGCCGCCGGAGCCCATGCCACGGCCGGTGCCGATGCCGCCGCCGGAACCGCCGCCGAATCCCTTGGAAGAACCGCCGGCCATCGCGCCGGAGATCATCGAAGAAGCCGAGGCGGAGTTCGGCATGTCAGGGAGGGCGATGGAGGCCGAGGCGCTCTTGGAAGTGATGCGGGTCGTGGTCTTGGCCAGCGACTTCACGTTCTTCGGCTTGATCTTGTGCTGGGTGTTCTTGACGCGTTCGCCGCCGGAACCGCCGCCCGCGCCGGTGGCGAACTGATTCGGATCCTTCTTGGCGTTATCCGTGACGGTCGAGACCACGAAGGCGGCCGCGATGAAGACGAGCAAGGCGTGGAACGCGATCGACACCGAGAGACCGCTGGCGCCGATACGCTGCCAGAAGGACTTCTTGGCGCGCTTGGTGCCCAGGACACTGTCGGTCTCGATCTCCTTGGCGGGAACCGGGGGGACATCGCCGGGGGGAGGCGTAGGGGTTTCTTCGCTCATCGTGAAAGGGGGGTGGATAATCTTCCCCCCTGCTCCGCCTGCTTCAACCCTTTTTGGGAAGGCTCAGGGCCAATAACTGGCACAAGAAATGGCTTGCGGACAGGCCAGCGTCCCATTCTTCTCCGCCTTCCACTGATTGCAGGGTGGAGCAGCCCGGTTAGCTCGTCAGGCTCATAACCTGAAGGTCGTAGGTTCAAATCCTACCCCTGCACCCAATTTCAAAGCCCTAAGGGGCAGTCACTTACGGAAGTGACTAAAAAGATGCGGATTCCACTTGAACCATTCCGAATTAAATGCACGGTATCAGGTATTAAATTTGTCCTACGGGACAATGGGGTAAGTAAGATAAAGCAGTAAAAAACAGGCGGCTTGCATAGGGGTATGCAAGCCGCCTCCTTTTTGGGAGGTCGCTCCCTGCCCTGGACACGAAAAAGCCCGGCGCCTTGCGGACCGGGCTTCGTCGCGCAACGGAGACGGCTCAGCCGCCGCCGGTCATCTTCGTGATGAGCGCGATGAGCGGCAGGAACATCGCGAGCACGATCGTGCCGACCACGACGGCGAGGAAGACGATCAGGATCGGCTCGATGATCGAGGTGAGCGCCGTCACGGCGTTGTCGACCTCTTCGTCGTAGATGTCCGCGACGCGGTTGAGCATCTCGGGCAGCTGCCCGGTCTCTTCGCCGACCTGGATCATGGAAGTGACCATCTGCGGGAAGACGCCGGACTGCTCGAGCGGGATCGAGAGCGGTTCGCCGTCGCGCACGCGGTCATGCACGCGCTCGAGCGACTGCGCGATCACCACGTTGTCGAGCGTGTCGCGGGTGATGGTGATGGACTGGAGGATCGGGACGCCGGAAGCCATCAGCGTGCCGAAGGTGCGGGCGAAGCGCGAGACCGAGACGATCTGGACGAACGTGCCGACCTTCGGGAGGCGGAAGATCATCTTGTCGAAGACCGCCTTGCCCTTGTCGGAGGCGAGCCAGCTCTTCAGGCCGAAGTAGAGGCCGAAGACGGCGATCGGGGTGGCCCACCAGAACTCGGTGAGGAACTTGGAGATCCCCACGACGAACTGCGTGAGCGGCGGCATCGTCGTCTTCTGGCTGTCGAGCAGCTTCTGGAACGACGGGACGACCTTCACCATCAGGATGTAGACGATGATGACGGCCACGGACATGACGACGCCCGGGTACACCATCGCGGACTTGACCTTCTTCTGGATGCGTTCGGCCTTTTCGCGGAACTTCGCGAGACGGTCGAGGACCTTGTCGAGCACGCCGCCCGCCTCGCCGGCGCGCACCATGTTGACGAAGAGCTTGTCGAAGACCTTGGGGTGGGACTGCAGGGCCTCCGAGAGGTTGTTGCCTTGGGAGACGCTCTCGGCGATGTTGCCGAGGACGGCCTTGAAGGCGGGGTTGCGCTCCTGCTTGGTGATCAGCTCGAGCGCGCGCAGGAGCGGCAGTCCGGCGATGATGAGCGTCGCCAGCTGGCGGGTCATCACCGTCACGTCGTTCTGCGTCACCTTCGAACCGAAGGTGAAACCGGGCTTCGCCGGGGCGGCGGCGGCCGCGGGCTTGGCGCCGGCCGCGTCGGCCGCGAGCGTGGTGACCATCAGGCCTTTCGCCATCAGCTTCTGGCGGGCCTGCGCGTCGTCGGCGGCTTCGATGCGGCCGGTGGCCTGGGCCCCGTTGCGGTCGATGGCGGTGTACTTGTAGTCGGGCATGGGAGGTGCGGGTGGGTGTTAAGGTCAGGTGTACTTGAGGACTTCCTCGATCGAGGTGTGGCCGTCGAAGATGCAACGCAGGCCGTCCTCGCGGAGCGGGCGCATGCCCGATTCGATGGCCTTCTGCTTGAGCACCAGGGTCGGCGCCTTCTGCGTGATGAGGGAGCGGAGGTGGTCGTTGATCGTCATCAGCTCGAACAGGCCTTGGCGGCCCTTGTAGCCGGAGCGGCTGCAGTCGGGACAGCCCTTGCCGTAGTAGAACTTCTTGTTCGCGATCTCGAGGGCGTCGACGTCGAGCATGTTGACGACGTCCTTGTCGGGCTCGTAGGGCGTGCGGCAGGTCTTGCAGATGCGGCGCAGCAGGCGCTGGGCGAGCACGCCTTCCAGCGAGGCGGAGATGAGGAAGGGCTCCAGGCCCATGTCGATCAGGCGGGTGACGGCCCCGGGGGCGTCGTTGGTGTGGAGCGTGGAAAGCACGACGTGGCCGGTCAGCGAGGCCTGCACGGCGATCTGCGCGGTCTCGAGATCTCGGATCTCACCGACCATGATGGTGTCCGGGTCCTGGCGGAGGAACGAGCGCAGGGCCGCGGCGAAAGTGAGGCCGACCTGGTGGTTGATCGGCACCTGCATGATGCCTTCGACCTCGTACTCGACGGGGTCTTCGGCGGTGAGGATCTTGACGTCCTCGGTGTTGACCTCGCGGAGCGCGGAATAAAGCGTGGTCGTCTTGCCGGAGCCGGTGGGTCCCGTGACGATGAAGATGCCGTTCGGCCGGCCGACCATCGCGCGGATGCCTTCCTTGATGTCGTCCTGCATCGAGAGCGCCTCGAGGCTCAGGTTGACGACGGTCTTGTCGAGGATACGGAGCACGACGGACTCGCCGAACTGCGTCGGCAGGGTCGACACGCGCAGGTCGATCTGGCGGCCGCTGATGGTCGTCTTGATGCGTCCGTCCTGCGGCACGCGGCGCTCGGCGATGTTGAGGGAAGAGAGGACCTTGACGCGGGCGATGACGGCCGAGGCGAGGTTCTTCGGCGGCGGAGCCATCTCGTAGAGCGAACCGTCGATGCGCAGGCGGATGCGGAACTCATGCTCGAACGGCTCGAAGTGGATGTCCGAGGCCTTGGCCTTGACGCCTTCCTGGAGGACGAGGTCGACGAAGCGGATGATCGGGGCCTGGCTGGCCTGCTTGGTGACGTCCTCGTCGGTGACGGCGGCGGCGTCGACCTCGCCGAACTCGCCGAGGAGGTCCTCCATCGAGGAGGAGGTGGCTTCGCCGTAGACGCGCACCACGCCGGCCTCGACCTGCGCCGGGTCGGCGACGCCGAGCTCGATCTCGCGCTGGAGGATGAAGCTGAGCTCGTTGATGACGGACGAGTTGAAGGGGTCCTTGGCGAGCAAGGTCAGCTTGCCGGCCTCGTCGGCCACGGGGAGGACGACGTACTTGTGCGCCTGGGCGGGCTTGAGCAGCTTCACGAGCGCTTCGCCCGGGTCGGCGGGCACGGCGGAGTAATAGGGCGAACCGAGATGATCGGCGATGGCCTGCAGGATGGCGCCGCGCTCGGCGAACCCGGCGTCGACGAGGCTGTCGGCGAAGGACTTCCCGGTCGTGGCGGTCGATTCCCAGACCTCCTCGGCCTGGGCGGGCGTCACGAGGCCGGCCTCGAGGGCGATATCACGGATCACGTCACTATGGTCGTCGAACATGGGAAAAGGAGGGGGTTAGCGAGGGGCGGCGCCGCCGCGCATGCGCTCGCGCATGGCTTCGGGATTGAGGCAGTAGTTGAAGACCTCTTCTTCCGAGACGAGGCCCTGGGAGAAGAGGGCGAGGAGGTCGCTGTCCAGCGTACGCATGCCGCGCGCGCCGCCGGTCTCGATGTCGGTCAGCAGCTGGTAGGTCTTGCCCTCGCGGATCTTGGCGGCGATGCCGTCCGTCCGGAGCATGATCTCGAAGGCGGCCACGCGGCGGTCGTCGGTGGTGTGCAGGAGGCACTGCGAGATGACCGCGGTGAGCGAGGTCGAGAGCTGGGCGCGGATCTGGTCGCGGGCGGAGGCCGGGAAGGCGTCGATGATGCGGTCGATGGTCCGCGTGGCCCCGGAAGTATGCAAGGTGCCGAGCACGAGATGGCCCGTCTCGGCGGCGGTCACGGCCGCCTCGATGGTCTCGAGGTCGCGCATCTCGCCGATGAGGATGACGTCGGGGTCCTGCCGGAGCGCGGAACGGACGCCCTCGGCGAAGGAAGGCAGGTCCTCGCCCACTTCACGCTGCGTGACGAGGCTCTGCTTGTGGGCGTGCGTATACTCGATGGGGTCCTCGATGGTGATGATGTGGCTCTGTTCGTTCTCGTTGATCCAGTTGATCATCGAGGCGAGCGTCGTGGACTTGCCCGAGCCGGTGGGACCCGTGACGAGGATCAGGCCGCGGGCGCGCTTGAGGAGGTCCTTGACGACGAGCGGCAGGCGCAGCTGCTCGAGGGTGTACATGGCCGAAGGCAGGAGGCGCAGCACCATGCCGTAGCCGCCGTGGCCGCGGAAGGCGTTGGCGCGCAGCCGCGTGCGGTCGCGGAAGGCGAAGGCGAAGTCGCACCCGCCGTCGGCGTCGAGGTCGGCCCGGCGGGCGGGCGGGACGGTGCCGAGGACGAGGGCCTCGGTCTCGGCGGCGGTGAGGGCGGGGCCTTCGACGGCGACGAGCTCGCCGTTGACGCGGAGGCTGGGCGAACGGCCGACGCGGATGTGCAGGTCCGAGGCCCCGTTCTCGAGCATGGCCTCCAACAGCTGGTTCATCGCGTAGGCCATGGGTTCAGATCACGTCGTCGGCGACGGTGGCGCCGAGCACTTCCTCGATGGTGGTCATGCCGGAGGCGACCTTGCGCTGGCCGTCCTCGCGCATGGTGCGCATGCCGGCCTCGCGGGCCTTGCGGCGCAGTTCGACGAGGTTGGAGCCGCCGTAGATCATCTCCTGGATCTCCTCGGTGATGACGAAGAGTTCGAACACGCCGCGGCGGCCCTTGTAACCGCGCTCGCCGCACTTGGGGCAGCCGGCTCCCTTCATGGGGGTGGCGTTGGCGAGGTCCTGCTCGGACATGCCGATGGAATAAAGCTCCTTGGCGGTCGGCTTGTAAGGGGCGGCGCAGGCCTGGCAGTTGCGGCGCACGAGGCGCTGGGCGAGCGCGCCGCGGAGGGCCGCGGACACGAGGAACGGCTTGACGCCGATGTCCACGAGACGGGTGACGGCGGAGACCGAGTCGTTGGTGTGGAGCGTGGAGAACACCATGTGGCCGGTGAGGGCCGCGTTGATCGCGATCTCGGCGGTCTCAAGGTCGCGGATTTCCCCGATCATCACGATGTTGGGCGCCTGACGGAGCATCGCGCGGAGGGCGGCCGCGAACGTCATGCCCACGTCGCGCTTGACCTGCACCTGGTTGATGCCGGCCATCTGGTATTCGACGGGGTCCTCGACGGTGATGATCTTGCGATCGGGCTTGTTGATGTAGTTCAACGCCGAATAGAGGGTGGTGGACTTGCCGGAACCGGTCGGCCCGGTCACCAGGAACACGCCGTCGGACCCGGAGATGAGGCCCTGGAACTTGGCCTGGTCGTCGGCGAAGAAGCCCAGCTCGGGGAGGCCCAGCTTGAGGCCCTCCTTGTCGAGGATTCGCATGACGATGGATTCGCCGTACACCGTGGGCAGCACGGAGACGCGCAAGTCGATGTCGCGCCCGCCGGTGCGGGCCTGGATGCGCCCGTCCTGCGGGATGCGCTTCTCGGCGAGGGAGACCTCGGCCATGAGCTTGAGACGGGAGATGATCGAAGGCTGCAGGCGCTTGGGCGGGCCTTTCATCTCCTGCAGCACGCCGTCGACGCGGAAGCGGACGCGGAAACGCTTCTCGAGGGGCTCAAGGTGGATGTCCGACGCCTTGCGCCGGATCGCGTCGACGATGAGCGAGTTCACGTAGCGGATGATGGGCGCGTCGTCCTCCTTGACGTCGCCGCCCTGCGGCAGCTCGACGGCCAGGCCGTCGTCGCCGCCCTTGCCGAGGATGTCGTTATACGAAGCGCCGCCGCCGATGGGACCGCCGCCATAGCAGCGGGAGATGGCCTCTTTCAAGGCGTCCGGCGGGGCCAGCCGCGGGTTCAACGCGAGCTTCAGGATACGGGAGACCGAGTCGAGCGTCTCGGTGTCGAGCGGATCGGAGATGGCGACGAGCAGTTCGGCGCCGTCCATCTGCAGCGGGAGAATGTTGCGGGATTCGGCCTGCTCGCGGCTGATGAGCTTGAGGACGTCGTCCGAAGGGGCGACCTGGGCGACGTCGACGAGCTCCATGTCGAACTCCTTGCTCAGTTCCGCGGTGATCCGGGACCAGGCGACCTTGCCCGACTCGACGAGCTTGGCGATGGCCAGGGTGTCGGCGTTCTGGCCGTCGGGCACCGGGGCGGTCGCCGCGCGGGCCTCGTTCACGTCGGCGGGGGACACCAGCCCCTTGTCCTGAATGAATTGGATGACGTAGTCGTCGGCGGTCGTCACAGTGGGTAAATCCGGGGCGGAAGAATAGGGATAAGGGGATTGCTCCTCAAAGAGGAGAACAACGGGGAAAAAGACGCTAAATCGGGGGAACTTTCCCGCAACCGCAAATTGTCCAAAGATTGGGCGATTTACGCGGCTCTCAACCGACCGACCCAGCAAGCCACCTGCTCCCGCAAGAAGCCGGGCTCTCCGTCGTTCCAAAAAACGACATCGGCCCGCTTAACCTTCTCCGCGAGAGAAATTTGCGAAGCGATCCGGGCGGAAATCTCCCCATCGGAAAGGCCGCGACCTCGCAAGCGATCCCGACGCACGTCATCCGAAGCGGCGACGACCACGATTTTGTCCAGACCAGCCGCGAGGTCCTTCTCGAAAAGCAGCGGGATTTCGACCACGTAGTCGGCCATCGGGTCGGCCGTGGCCTCACGACGCAGGCGAGCGACCTCGGGATGGGTGATCGACTCCAGGAAGGCCCGTTCTTCCGCGTCCGTGAAGACCTTTGCGGCGATCCACTTACGATCCGGAACGCCCTGCGGATCCAGGCAGGCCGATCCCCAGCGCTCCCGCAGATGACTGACGCAGACGTGAGACTCGAGGACCTGCCGGGCCAGCCGGTCGGCGTCGATGACGACGAAACCCAGCTCACCAAAGCAGGCGGCGGCGGTCGACTTGCCGCAACCGATGCCTCCGGTGAGTCCGATGACCATGCCCTACCCTACCTGCCCAGCGCCCGCAGGGCAAACCTCAAGCAGGGGCCGGGGAGGATTGCAGGCCCGGACCGGCGTCAGCGGCCGGAGCAGGAGTGACCGGGGCCGGCTCCGTATGGGCGGGAGTCGTGGCCGGAGCGGCGACAGGAGTCTGGATGGCGCCGGTCTTGAGGATTTCCATGACATGGACGCCGTCGAGGGTCTCGTGCAGCAGCAGAGCCTCGGCGATCTTCCGATGCGCTTCCGCGTTATCGGCGATCAGCTTCTCGGCGCGGGCATACTGCTGCTGGACGATGGCCGAGATGGCCTCGTCGATGCGGCGGGCGGTCGCGTCGCTGTGGGTCTGGGTGCGCGAGATCTCGCGGCCGAGGAAGACGGTGTCGGAATTCTCACCGAAGGCGATCGGACCGAGGTCGCTCATGCCCCAGTCGCACACCATCTGGCGGGCGAAGCGGGTCGCCTGCTTGATGTCGGAGGAAGCGCCGTTGGAGATCTCGCCGGAGATGACCTTCTCGCCGACGCGTCCGGCCATGGCCATGCAGATGTAATCGAGCAGGCGCTGGCGCGTGTAGCCGAGGAGTTCCTTGGTCGGCATCAGCATCGCCATGCCGAGGGCGCGGCCGCGGGGCAGGATGGTGACCTTGTGGAGCGGGAGGGCGCCGTCATCGATGAGGGCCTGGACGACGGCGTGCCCGGCCTCGTGATAGGCGGTGTTGCGCAGGTCGACGGCGTC
>JACCDL010321088.1_pt1 | contig 14173 bp, 10 predicted proteins | sample 7441931 | NCBI WGS metagenome assembly JACCDL01 (sample SAMN15323437, study PRJNA562643) | freshwater metagenome | isolation source: river surface water | place: USA:Blue River Watershed | collected 2017-08-16 | reverse complement strand
TAGAGGCATGAATAATTTTGTCCACAAGAGTCGTTTTACCGTGGTCAACGTGGGCAATAATGGCAATGTTACGAATGCTTTGCATAAAAATGTAGGCGTTGAATGAATTAAAATTCTCCTTAGTCGGCGAATTTAAGGTGCAAAGGTAGGGATAATTTCTTTGAAAAGTGCTAATTGATTAAAAATCAGTACACCTGAATTTAGTGGGCCACGGGCTGAACAACCTTTTGCGTAGGTTTAACTTGATATAGTTCAGCTATTTTTTGTGCAATTCCTTCGGAATCGATACCGCACAAACGATACAATTCAGCTTGTTCTCCGTGTTCGATTAAGGAATCTGGAATTCCCAAACGGATGAGCTGGTTCGAATACCGATTATCTACCATAAATTCGGCTATGGCAGATCCGAAACCGCCAACAATCGATGCGTCTTCCACCGTGATAACAGAGGGATATGCTTTGAAAACATCATGTAAAAGTGCTTCATCCAGTGGTTTGACAAAGCGCATGTCAAATAATGCAGGTTCTAATCCCTGAGCACGTAGTGAATGACATGCTTTTTCTGCCTCATTCCCAATGTGACCAATGGATAAAACTGCTACTTTTTTGCCCGCTAATACTTGTTGGCCTTTCCCAATTTCTAATCGTTCAAAATCAGTTCGCCAAACAGGCATGACGCCTTCTCCGCGTGGGTATCGAATCGTCATGGCCGTCCCCAATTCCTTAAAGGAATCCAGCTGGGCCGTATACATCATATTCCGCAATTCTTGTTCGTTGCGTGGTGCAGCTACAATCATGTTAGGAATACAACGCATGTAAGCTAAATCTAAGTTACCATGATGTGTGGCACCATCTGCACCTGCAAGTCCAGCACGATCTAAGCAAAAAATTACAGGTAGTTTTTGAATGCAGACATCGTGAATGACTTGGTCATATCCACGTTGCATGAAGGAACTATAGATGTTGCAAAAAACAGTCAGCCCTTGGGTTGCTAAGCCAGCAGAAAAAGTAACAGCGTGTTGTTCGGCAATACCTACGTCAAATGCCCTATCCGGCATCGCACGCATCATAATGTTTAATGATGATCCTGACGGCATAGCTGGGGTCACCCCCATAATTTTATCATTTTTCTCGGCTAGCTCCAGCAACGTATTTCCAAAAACCTCTTGGTATTTTGGAGGCTGTGGATTGTCGTATGTCTTTTTATGAATTTCACCTGTTATCTTATCAAACTTACCAGGTGCATGCCATAGCGTTTGATCTTTTTCAGCTAGCGAATATCCTTTACCTTTTGTGGTGATGCAATGTAAAATCTTTGGACCAGGAATATCTTTTAAATCACGTAGGACGGTTGTTAAATTATCAACATCGTGCCCATCGATCGGCCCAAAATACCGTAAATTAAGTGATTCGAATAAATTACTTTGCTTCAGGAGAGTTGCCTTTAGACCGTTTTCTATTTTAGAAACAATTTCCTGAGCCGACTTTCCAAACGTGGACATCTTACCCAACAAATTCCAAACATCATCTTTTACCTTATTGTAGGTATGCGAAGTTGTAATATCTGTTAAATACTCTTTCAATGCGCCCACATTAGGGTCGATGGCCATGCAGTTGTCATTCAAGATGATCAACATGTTGTTTGGAATATCTCCCGCATGGTTCATGGCTTCAAAAGCCATGCCGGCTGTCATGGACCCATCACCGATCACCGCAATGTGCTGGCGATTAAACTCTTTTTTATGTCGAGAAGCAACTGCCATACCCAAAGCCGCAGAAATTGAGGTGCTGGAATGACCTACGCCAAATGCATCATAGGAGCTCTCTGAACGCTTAGGGAACCCACTTATACCACCCAAAAGTCGATTGGTATGAAATACGGATTGCCTCCCTGTTAAGATTTTATGACCGTAGGCTTGATGTCCCACATCCCATACGAGCTGATCATCCGGGGTATTGAAGACATAATGTAGTGCTACGGTTAATTCTGTGACACCTAAAGAGGCACCAAAGTGTCCCCCATTAACTGAAACGTGATCAATGATGAATTGTCTCAATTCCTGGCAAACAGCGGGAAGCTGATCCGCAGGTAGCTTGCGCAAATCTGCGGGGGATTGAATCTTGCTCAGTAAAGGCCCGGCTGGGAATTGGGTTGACACGATAAAAATTTATTCAAGTGAAAGACTAACCACACAAAGGTAAAAATGTTTTTCTGGCTTATTCATTTTTTTGACTCGCCTGGAACAATCTCTTTTTTTCTAATTTACTCAAACTATCAAATCCCGATTTAGATATTTTATCCAAAATCTGGTTAAGTTCCTCTTCTTCAACAACTTCTGATGTTGTCGTCGCTATAGTTTTTTTCGCGGCAACCGTCACATACGTCAGCACTTTTTCCATTTGTTGCCTTGGAGTCTGAGTACGTTTTGTATATAATGCAAAAAGCACGCCTACAAGAGCCCCACCCAAATGTGCAATATTGCCACCACCATTCGTACCGACGCTCTCAAGTACCGACCAAATAACATAAAATCCTGAAATATATTTGATGGCAATCGGGCCTATTAAAAACAAATGTACCGTGTAATTTGGCCGTAAGGTGGCTGCTGCCGTAACTATGGCATAAACGCCTGCAGATGCCCCCATTAAAAACATGGGGCCTTGATTAATGAAATAGGGAATGGTATTCAATACTAGTATATAAGTAGCTGCACCCGCTAAACCACCCATGAAATACAATTGAATGGTCTTGGTTTGGCCTAAAAAGTCTTGTAAAATCTGCCCAAACCAATAAAGGAACAGCATATTGAATACCACATGCATGAGATCAACATGCACAAAAAAATAGGATACAAATGTCCAAGGTTTGCTACTGAATAAAGCAAATGAGGAAGATAATGAAATTTGCTCAAGGAAACCTTCAAATAAGTCCCCATGTCCCGTAAGAATCAGTGTCACTTTCGTGAGCATCAATGCAATGTATATCCCTACATTAATCACAATTAATTGAAGCAGCCCCTGATTGGGCTGTTGGAAAATCAACTTCATGTCGTGCCAAATACTTCGCATGTCAATAGAAATTATTTCTTTGTGTTCCCCAAACTTTCAATAAAATAACCGCAAATATCATTCCGCCAATGTGTGCGAAATGGGCTACATTATCTCCTTCATATTGTTGAATCCCTTGATAAAGTTCATACAATCCATAAAAGCTGACAAAATATTTGGCTTTGATGGGAATGGGAAGGGGGAATAAAAACATTTCTGAATTAGGGAAGAGGTACCCAAATGCCATTAATATACCAAAAATAGATCCAGATGCACCTCCCAAAATACTGCGATTAATATATTCATCGTAATTCGCATGTACCCATTCTATATTGAGTGCAACGCCTTGCGGCGACCCAATGATTGCATAGTGCTGCGCATAATCCATTAAGTTAAATGAGCTTGGATTACTAAGAACCAGTTCGGTAGCGCGTCGTATATCAGCAAAATCAACGAAATGTTGGATACCCATATAGAGTAACCCCGCTCCTATGCCGCAGAAAAAATAGAAGAAAAGAAACCGTTTTGCTCCCCAAATACGTTCCAATAAAGAGCCAAACATATATAAGCCAAACATATTTCCTAATAAATGCAGGAAGCTACCATGCACAAACATGTAGGTTACCAATTGAAATGGATAAAAATCCTTGGCGCCAAAATAGTGCAGACTTAAAATTTCATCCGGCAGAAACGATTTGGCCAGAAACATACCCACGTTAATGAGAATCAATAAACGGACATTCGGTGTTAAATCTCTAAACATAATTATTCTTCATATCCCCAATCAATGCGGGTTTTCATATCTTTAATCAACAGGCCCATGGACTTGAAACGGGAGCGAATCTCATCCACTTTATCATATTGGCGGTTGGTCTTGAACTCTTGGTACAAGGCCAACATCCCTTGAATGAGTTGGTCTTGGTTTCCAGGAAATTCCTCACGCAATCCTAAAACATCTTCCATAAAGCTGATGTAATTGGATTTCAATTCCTCAAATCCAGCTGAACCTAGTTGGCCAAACGTAATTTGCCCTGTATACAGTTGGTTTATCTTTTTCAATAACGAAAATAAACTAGCAATTGTTACAGCCGTGTTCAAATCATCATTCATGCCGTCATAGCACCCTTGAATATCGGCTTGTATTTCTGCCACCAAAGTATCATCTACTGTTTCGGTCGTTGGTGCCGAAAATTCCATTGCCTTGATAATGCGCAAGCCATTTGCCATGCGCTTATAGCCTTTTTGCGCTGCTTTTAAGGCATCATTTGAAAAGTCAAGTGTGCTTCGGTATTGGGATTGCAGCATGAAGAAGCGGACAGTCATGGGACTGTAGGGCTGTTCCAATAGTGGATGATTCCCGGTTATTAATTCATTAGGAAGAAACGAATTTCCAAGAGATTTGCTCATTTTTTGACCATTCACTGTCAGCATGTTTGTATGCATCCAATAGCGTACTGGAGCACGCCCATGAGCTGCTTTTGCTTGGGCAATTTCACATTCATGATGTGGAAATTTTAAGTCCATACCTCCCCCGTGAATATCGAAGGTATCACCTAAATATTTGTGGCTCATGCAGGTACATTCTAAGTGCCAACCGGGAAATCCGTCTCCCCAGGGGGAAGGCCAGCGCATAATGTGTTCTGGTGATGCTTTTTTCCAAAGGGCAAAATCGAGTGGACTGCGTTTTTCACCAACCCCATCAAGATCACGTGTTTCGGTCAACAGGTCATCTAGGATACGCCCAGATAACTTACCGTAATCGCCTCCTTGTTTGTTATAAGCTTCAATGTCGAAATAAATGGAGCCGTTTGATTCATACGCCATGCCTTTTTCAAGTAGCAATTTCGTCGTCTCTATTTGCTCAACAATATGACCCGTGGCTGTCGGTTCAATACTTGGCGGTAACAAATTGAATTTTTGTAAGACCTCATGAAAATCATTGGTATACCGTTGTACGATTTCCATGGGCTCCAACTTCTCTAATTTGGCCATTTTGCCAATTTTATCCTCGCCTTCATCGCCGTCACCTACTAGGTGGCCAACATCCGTAATGTTCCGTACGTACCGCACCTGATAGCCAATTTTTTTCAGGTAACGATGTAGGATGTCGAACGATGTAAACGTTCGAATATTTCCCAAATGGGCATAATTGTAGACGGTAGGTCCACAAACATACAATCCCACATGTGGTGCATTTATCGCTTCGAATATTTCTTTTTCTCGACTTAGGGTGTTGTATATTTTGAGGGGCTGCATGCGTACCGGATCTGGGTTCTGTATAAGGAATTAAAATTAATCGGATTCTTTTAATTCACCAAACAAATGAGGGGCTTGCGAATTGTATTATCTTTGTATGTTTTTGGTCAAAAAATGCTTTCGCCAATATGGTATTAAAGGAAATAGGGGACGATAGAGCTCTTAAACAAGAATTTTTGAGATTAGCTGTAGAACTCTACGCGAACGATCCGAATTGGATTCGTCCGTTAGACAATGATATTGAGTCGATATTTGATCCGAAAAAAAATTCACAGTTCAAGAATGGCGAAGCTATACGATGGATATTAGTAGACAATACTGGAAAATCCATCGGTCGGGTAGCTGCTTTTTACACTAAATCCTCCGAGGAGGTTCCGGTGGGAGGGATGGGTTTTTTCGAGTGCATTGAGGATCAGGCAGCTGCCTATTTGTTATTCGATGCGTGTAAGGAATGGTTGATTTCCAAAGGAATTGAGGGGATGGATGGGCCAATTAATTTTGGTGAGCGGGATAGTTTCTGGGGCTTGATGGTGCAAGGATGGGAATATGAGCCTACCTATAAAATGCCGTGGACAAAGCCCTATTACATTGATTTTTTTGAATCATACGGTTTCCAAGACTATTTTAAACAGCATGTTTTTGTGTCCTCTATAACGGGAGCGAATGTAACTGCGGCTATTGAAGAAAAAGCAGAGCGGATTTATCAAAATCCAGATTATACGTTTAAGCACATTGAAAAATCGAATCTGCCTAAATATGCAGATGATTTTCGGATTATATTTAATGCAGCATGGTCTAAGTTTCCAGGTGTTTCGGCCATGTCACCTGAACAGGCACAGAAACTCGTGCAGAAAATGAAGCCGATCATTGATGAACAACTTTTATGGTTCGCGTATGGGCCAGCGGGGGAACCTGTTGCCTTTTTTATTGTGATTCCCGATTTGAATCAAATTGTCAAACATTTGAATGGCAAGTTAAATCTGTGGGGCAAGATTAAATTCTTACTCTTGAAGATGCGCGGTGCTTTGACACGTACATGCGGCTTGATTTTTGGTGTAGTTCCTGAGCATCAGGGCAAAGGCGTTGAATCAGCAATTGCACTTCGCTTTCGAACCGCCGCGCGTGAGAATCCGTTTTATCCCTATACTACCATGGATATGAATTGGGTCGGCGATTTTAATCCAAAAATGCTCCGATTTGTTTCGCAATTAGGTGCAACAAATGACAAAACATATATTACCTATCGTTTATTTTTTAATCCCAACCAGCCGTTTAGTCGGTGTGCTAAAGTAGGCTAAAATCACCCCTTATGAGTTTATTAACAATTGGAACCGTAGCGTTCGACGCCCTTGAAACGCCATATGGCAAGACTGATAAAATTATTGGTGGATCATGTACTTACATTGCATTGTCTGCTGCTTTTTTTCAACCCAAAGTAAATGTGGTTGCTGTGGTAGGCGACGATTTTCCTCAGGCATATATGGATACGCTGGAGTCTAAGGGCATCAACTTAGATGGCCTTCAAATCAAGGCAGGTGAAAAATCTTTCTTTTGGGCTGGAAAATATCACAACAACATGAATTCGCGGGATACGTTGGTGACCGATTTAAATGTATTGGCTGACTTTAAACCGGTAATTCCGGCTAGCTACCAAGATTGCGAATACTTGATGTTAGGCAATTTAACTCCGCAAGTGCAAATTGAGGCAATTGAGGGCCTTTCAAAGCGTCCTAAATTAGTTGTGATGGATACCATGAATTTCTGGATGGACGTAGCGATGGACGATTTGAAACGTGTATTGAAAATGGTCGACGTGCTTTGTATCAATGATGAGGAGGCACGCCAATTATCCGAGCAATATTCATTGCGTACTGCGGCGAAGTTAATTATGGAGATGGGCCCTAAAACCCTCATCATTAAAAAAGGAGAACATGGTGCGCTCTTGTTCCAAGATGCTAACATGTTCTATTGCCCGGCTTTGCCGCTTGAGGAGGTTTTTGATCCAACGGGTGCGGGTGACACATTTGTGGGTGGTTTTATTGGCTTCCTGGCAAAAACAGATGACATCTCATTTGAGAACATGCGCAAAGCCATTGTTTATGGATCTGCTATGGCATCTTTTTGTGTTGAGAAATTTGGTACGGAACGTTTGTTGGAAATCACCGACCAGGACTTAGAGGGTCGAGTGAATGAATTCCGTGAATTAGCGCGGTTTTAAATTGCGCCAACAATAACTTCATGTAGACCTGAGGGATCTAGGTGTTTATTCGCTAGCTCTCTCAGGTCTTTTGCTGTACAAGCTATAATGGCATGCTGGAATTGATCATAAAAATCTAGTGGTAGTCCTTCCAAGTAAATGACTTTGAGTTTATCAGCAATATCAAATGCTTGCGTTAATTCGCCGGTAAAACTTCCCATCAAGTAACTTTTAACAATCTCAAGTTCGTCTGAAGGGACTAGATTAGCCTGTAGTTCCCGGATTTCTCGACGGATTTCGCTACATGTTTCCGCTGCATTTTCTTTATTCACGTCAGTTCCTACAGCCCAATAGCCTGCTCGTCTCAATGGTACAATTGAGGAAGAAATTCCATACGTAAATCCTTTTTCTTCACGGATATTTTTCTGTAAACGAGATCCAAAAAAACCTCCCAAAATAGTATTCAAAACACTGAATTTGTAGTAGTCAGGGTTTTGGCGATTCATACTTATTTGGCCCATCCGAATGGAGCATTGCAAGGCTTGCTCACGGGTCTCATGGGTAATGATGGCTGGTGTTTGTATAATTTCAACGCGACCTTCATGGTCTATTTGTCCACGATGATTTTTGTCTACATAATCAGCAACACAAGCAATTTCCGACGGACTAATTTGTCCTGATAGAAATAGGGTTGGTTGTTGGCCAAGCCAATAACGCTGATGAAAATCGACTAAGTCGTCTCGGGTAATTTCTAGTAAGTTTTCAGCACGGCTGATACGTCCGTAAGGATCGTTTGGGAAGATTTGTGCACGAAATATTTGGCTCGCACTAAAAGCTGTTTTCTGCCAGTTTAATTTACTCTTCTGAATTTCGATCGCAATTTCTTTGTCAAATTCATCTGCCGGGAAGGTGGCATGGTTGATAATTTCAAAAACAAGTGCCATCAACGATTCGAAATGTTTTGTTAATCCGTAAACAGTGAATGTTGCGTGGTCTAAGCTGGATTGAACGTCCCAAAAGGCCCCATAAAAGTCAAATTTTTGATTTAACTCCTGGCCGGTGTGCTTACTTGTTCCGCGTTTCATTAGCATGGCAGTCAAACTTGCTACACCTGCTTTGTTTGCTTCACTTGTCCCTGCTTGGATCGTATATTCAAATTTGAAAACGGGTTGCTCTCCTAAAGATATCGAATGTATGTGGACGCCTTGCCTTGTTGTAAAGGTATTTGTTTTAGGAAATTGAATCCATTCAATCGGGTAGGCGGGGGGAGCAAGTGTCCGGTCAAGCATATGTATTATTGGAATGGGCTTAAAACACAAATGACATCCCGAGAGATGTCATTTGAAAAACGAAAGTCGTTAAATTATTTTCTTTCTTGGTTGATAGCGGCCAATAATGAAACACGTAATGTATTTGCTAATGGGCTGCTAGATCCTGTTGGAACTAAGTAAGCGAAATCAAAACCGTATTTTTGATCTAATTTAAATCCTACACCCATAGTGAAGTATTTACGATCTCCCTTCATTGAGCTTTCATTGAAATAACCACCACGAATCGCGAATGTATTATTGTATAAATATTCAGCACCTAAAGATGCAGTTACTTCTTTCAACTCTTCACCGAATCCGTCTGGAGCATCAAATAAGGAACCAAAAATACCGCCGATCGCTGTTGTATTGTTCGGGTCAGTACCTGTCACATTTCCGTTGGCGTCAACCGACTGTGGCGTTGGAACCATTAACTTATTTAGATCCAAAGTTAATGTCAACTTATTTTTTTCATCGATGTTCTTTGCAGCTGCTACACCTACACGTAGGTTCGTTGGGATAAAGTTTTTATCCTGGCCACCGTAAGATACTTTTCCTGAAATGTTAGATAAAACTAAACCATACGTTAAGTTCCAGTTTTTTTCAGAAACAGAGTTCCAGTATAGGGCTAAGTCTGCAGCAACAGTCTGTGCAGGCTTCATTTGAGAACCTGCTGCTTGGTAGCCACCTGTTAAATTCGAGTTAATGTATTTTAAGTTTACACCTAATGACAATGCAGTTGATAATTTACGAGCATGGGCTAAAGTTAACGCATATTCTTTCGAGTTAAAATTACCTGCACTTGTGCCATTGGCTGTTGTTGCTTGGAATAAGCCTTGATCAAAATAGTTGATTGAGAAACCAAATGCTTGGTCTTTTGACGTTTTTTTGTATCCAGCAATGTTATACAAAGCCATATCATTAACCAAATTGCGCAACCAAGGTGTATATGAGATAGCAAATCCTAAATCTTTATCTGCCGTCGCAAGTTTTGCTGGATTCCAGTAAATAGCGTTTACATCAGAAGAAATGGCAACCCCTGCATCTCCCATACCTGCTGAACGCGCATCAGGGGAAACATTTAAAAACAACATCGTTGGAGTAGGAACGCGACCCGCGTTTGTTTGACCCAAAACGGTAGTTGGTAATTGTCCAAAGGTTAGCGTGCTAATAGATACAGCAACTAAAGTAAAAACTACTTTTTGGATGATCGAATTATTCGTTGTCATTGTATTAAATTTATAAGAGAGTCTCTATAGCATTAAAGCTAGATTCAAAAATAGTTATTTTTAAGGTAAAAGTTTGAGATTTAAAAAAAATCTTTGGCAAAATTTATTTTAGGGTCATAAATTTGGATTGAACGGTTTCAATGATTTTACCCGTACTATCCAGTATGTTAATCCAAACAAAGCCGATTCCCCCGGCCCCAAGTATATCCACCGGGAACTCAATTTTAGCCTCTTGGTTTGGCAATTTAGTAAATTCCCCTACTTGTGTATACATTACCTGCCCTGTTAAATTAAATACCTTAAGTTCATATCGGTCGTTACTCCAAAGGCTGGTCAATTTTGTCTGAAAGGTCATTCGCTCCTTGGCAGGATTGGGATATAATTTCCAAATCTGCGGTAAATCAGCGTTTTCACCAACCGTGAAACTAAACGCTTGTTGGCTCGCATTATTGTTATTATCCCAACAATTCACGCGCAACTTGTATGAGCCAGGTTTCAAATTTGAAAATCCAAAGTGCATATTTCCTTGAGTGGGCTTGTCTAAAGTTGGTTCCCAAAAGGGTAATATAGGAATCTGCAACGTGTCATTAAGCGTGACATATGCTCGCTCATTCGCTGGACCTTGCCAGCGCAGCCCTTGATCATCTGAAATGTTCACCACTAAGTTTGGGCTTGAGGAAAAAGAACCTTTGTTGGGTTCTTCAGGGAAATCAATTTGTATCACAGGAGCCTGTGTATCGGCCAAAGTAAGCTGTTTTCTTGAGACAATTTGATATCCCGCTATGGGTGTCCCGAGGTTTGATTGGCCAATTAGTTTCAATTCTATTTTGCCACCTGATACGGGTAAATTGGTTGCTGCTATCGAAGTACTACCTTGTTTGATGGAGTGCGTGGATTTTCCGATAAGTTTACCAGGTTCGACAAAGGTGAATGCGGGCCCTTTCGTACCCAAGGTTTTAGCCAGCAGATTTTCTGCATAATAGTGGGCTGTAACGAAGCCGTCAGCCGCACTTTCAGATTTTGCGAGATAATCTTCACCCACTGGGGCAATTGTAATCTTGGAACTTTGCCATGGTAGTGGGCTGCTCGGATCGCCCAATAAACTTATGTTTCGATTAATAACCCCCGTTTTACTTGCATTTTTGGTATCACGAAATAAATCTCCAAGTCGGTAATCTGGGTTGTTGATATTTTCTTTCACGTACGCATAAAACGCCTTCCCAAATAAATAATTACTACTTTGAAAAACAGGTCTTGTGGTACTTATGAGCGCGATGGAACCACCTTGCGGGGATAAAAGTGCAATTTCCCCTCCTGATAATTGGTTCGGATCATCAAATCTACCAAACTGGCATGTTGCTGTTAAAAGGATGGGCAGATTTTGGCTATTTTTTAAATTAATGAGATCGTTATTCGTTAGAATTTTTTCATCTGTCCAGCCACTCTCTGAACCATGTCCTACAAAATGTATGAAGTCAGCTTCCTGCTTAAACATGTTAATTACCTGTTTTTTAGCTGCAGCGGACGTGTACTGGCCGTTGCTTACTTCCATTGGAAATTGATCCAGATACGTTTTTTGATAATCAAATGCGAAATTTCCGGTATGTAGGCTGGCATAAAAATCCTCTGCATCCTGCATGTGAATGGAGAAATCTCCATCGTCAGCAACCCAACTAAATCGATATGGTCGTTTTGTGGCAGGCGATGGTTTACGTTGATAGTCCATTAATTTTTGCACGAACATATTTGCCTCATTTGGATTCTTGGCCGGAATACGCCCAATCGCAAGTTGGATCGCTGGTTGGGTACTTTCCCAATCACCCGCAGCATCATCAATAATGCCAAAATAGTCGTCTGAAGAGTAGCTGAGTAAAGGTTGGGTGGATTCTTGACTTTGATATGTAGGCACATAACAGCTTTTTTCCAACGAACTGGCTACTGTAGATTTGCCTTTGTAGTCGAATGATGCATCTCCTATGAGCAATACATACCGCAAGGAGGTTTTTTTAGCTAGCGCTTTTAGATAATTTCTAATGGCACTAACATCTTGTTTACCCCCAGAAAACTCTTGGTAAATTTGAGTTGTAGTGACGGCTTTACTTGGAATTTTTTGCGTGTTGGACTTGAAATTGGCTAATTTTTCAGCTGCGGCAAGTAAGGGTGAACTTGTGATGATGATGAGTTGTAACTTCGGGTCCTGAGCTAAGATATCTTGATTGGAAAGCTTTTCTTGCCAAATTGGATAATTACTTGTGCTTGGATTTCCCAATGCCAAACGGCTGGCTGGAGCGATACGAAGTTCCATTTCTGCACCTGATGCCTGTATTTTTTGCCAATCACTTTGTCCATTCTTTAGCCAAATGAGACTTGTTGCTTGTAAATTTGGAATCTGTATTTGGGCGGTTGTGTCGCGGGAATTAGTGAATAAATAAAGGGGCAGATCACTATTTGCGTTAAATTTTCGTGCGTAGGCAAATTGGATAAAATCTAAATATCCGGATCCAGAACTACTCTGATAGGCAATGTTCCAATTCCAACTTGAGCTGTTTGGACTTATTGTGATGAGCTGACGTATATCTTTGTAAAACGCTTTTTGATCATATCTATTTCCTGAGATAGCAGGAATATCGATTGATAGGGGGGAATTGCCCGGAATGCTAAGGGTAAAATTGCTTGGAGCTGTACCTGCGGCATAAAAACGTGCTTTCAGTTGTGCTTTGGTTCCGTCTACCACATCTTTCAAAACGTATTGTAAGGCTAAATTCCCAGAACCAAAAAAGGCATCCCCAAGCCAGGTGCGCCCGGATTGTATTAAGTTGTATTTCTCAGGCTCATATCGAGAAAGTGTCGTAGCGAAAGTGAGTGGATTTCCATTCCCTTTTGGTGGTTTAACGATGTTAATCCGGGCGGGCTTGGGGTCATCTATCCGCAAATAATAATAACTAGAGTCGGCATATACATGTGTCTCTTGGTCCCAGGAGGCAGATTTTACATCAAATCGTAGTTCATGAGGTGATTCCCCCCAAAATATTAGTTGGCCTTCCCCCTCCACCGAACTTGGTACGGGTGTCAAGTTGCTGGCTGGCGCTTTGGCTGGATCTTGAGGAAGCATACCGGCAGGCGTCGAATATAAACCGAAATTGCGTATATCGCCTTTAATTTGATGTTTTGCTAACCACGCTTGGTCAATCCGGTAAAATCCTGAATTCGCGATTGCGATCCGATGCCACGTGCCTTGTTTAAATATAGATTGTGCTAGGGATGTCAGAGGTAGGCCAATCAGCAAAATGCCAATACATTGGAATTTACGCCAAAGGTTCCTGCGGTTGTACATATGCGTTTTTGGCAACTAAATAATTTTTGCCTGATTGAGTATCTTGACAAATGTAGCGTGTTCTGCGAAGTTTCCCTTTGATCAGTGTCAGGTTTTTTAATTGGAACACTTGGCCTTCCCCTAAATCCACGAGTCGGACACCAGCGACTTGATCTTTATCGAAGGACGCAAGTACAGTTACCAAAGGAGCATACCCATTAGATGTGGCCGTAGGATTTTGTAAGTATTTTTTTAGGACCGCCACTAAGGTGGCTGGAAGGAGCTCGTCGTCTAAAATAGGCTCAAAAAGTTCATAGAAATTACGTTTCCATTCATTGCCATGCGGGTTGACTTTGTTTTTATGAAGGTCATAAGTAACGCGGTGCGCCACCTCATGTAGGTAGGTCACTAAAAAAGCGTAAGGATTTAGATTATGATTAACTGTAATTTGATATCCTTTTGAGGGAGAAAATCGAAAATCCCCCAGTTTTGTATCGCGTGCTTTCGAAACAATGAATTCAAAAGGGTGGTCCTGCCATAATTGAAAGCAATATTCAGCCACCTCTGGTGGGAAGTGGTCAAAGAATGATTCTATTTTCTTGCTTTTGTTCATTCGTGGACATAAAAAAAGTCCTCCACAAGTGAAGGACTCTTTTCTGTAGCTTGGCTAAAATTATTTAGCAGCAGCAGTGTCAGCAGCAGCAGCAGTGTCAGCAGCAGCAGAATCAACTGGTGCAGCAGCAGCAGTATCAACAGCAACTGAATCAGTAGCAGCCTCAGTTTTTTTCTCACCACAAGATGCTAAAGTTACCATACCAGCAAC
>JACCDL010470428.1_pt1 | contig 14174 bp, 16 predicted proteins | sample 7441931 | NCBI WGS metagenome assembly JACCDL01 (sample SAMN15323437, study PRJNA562643) | freshwater metagenome | isolation source: river surface water | place: USA:Blue River Watershed | collected 2017-08-16 | reverse complement strand
CCTCCTCGGAGGAAATCACGCCGAAATCGAAAGATGGCGCCGGGAAAGGCAGATTGAGAAGACCAGAAAACGCCGACCCGACCTGCTGAAAGACCAAGAAAAACAGCCATGAGCAGCAATCATCCCCGCATCCAGTTCGCCACCCAGTCCCAGATCAAGCAGGGCCGGGGCCACGAGGCCTTCAAGGTCGGCGACGGCGTCCGCGTCTCCACCAAGGTCCGCGAAGGCGACAAGGAGCGCACCCAGGTGTTCTCCGGCATCGTGATCCAGCGCAAGGGCGGCGGCATCCACGAAACCTTCACCGTCCGCCGCGTCTCCTTCGGCGAAGGCGTTGAGCGCACCTTCCCGGTCCACTCCCCCAACATCGAGAAGATCGAGGTGGAGAAGGTCTCCCAGGTCATGCGCTCCCGCCTCTTCTACCTCCGCGACCGCCAGGGCAAGTCCGCCACCAAGGTCAAGGAGCAGCGCTTCGAGGCCGAGGCCTCGGCTCAGTAATCCGGCCCTCCAGGCCGCTTAAAAACCCCGCGAAAGCGGGGTTTTTCATTGCGCACCCAAGCCCAATCCTAGGCGGTCCATTTCACAGGAGCGGAGGGGGTTTTAACCAAACCTCACCTCAAATCGTTCAAAATCAGTTTTTTAAAATGCGTGATTTCAATGATTTGAAGGAGGGTGGTAATAAAAAGAGGGGGTGACGGGCTGGGGAAGGCTTGACTCCCCCTCCCCCGAGTGTGTCTTTCCACGTTCCATTTTCTTTCAACACCCATGCTACGCATCCGCCTCCAGCGCTTCGGCACCAAGAACGAGCCGACCTACCGTCTCGTCGTCGCCGAGCAGAGCATCCGCCGCGACGGCCGTTTCGTCGAGGTGCTCGGCAACTACAACCCCCGCGCCAGGGGCAAGACCCCGGGTCTGACGATCGACGTCGCCCGCGTCGACCACTGGATCAAGCTGGGCGCCCAGCCCTCGGACACCGCCAAGTCGCTCGTGAAGCGCGCTCGCGCGGAGGCCGCCCCGGCCAAGGCCTGAATCACGGCGGAAACGCCCCACCCTGACGATGTCTCGCCCCGCCCTTCGGCGGGGCGATTCATTTGCGGGGTCTTCAGTTCGTCCGGGTCCAGCCGCCTTCGCCGTTCTTCTCGAGCTTCTTGAAACCGGCCCGGGCCAGCTTCTCCTCGCTGACGGCCTGCTTCATGGCCCCCTCGCCGTAACGGGTCGTGAGCGTGGGCGCCTCGATGACCCGACGGCAGGGTTCGCCGGTGACCGGATGCTTGCTGAAGTCGGGAGCCTCCGGAGGAAGGTCCGCCTCGAACAGCTCCCCTTCGGAGCCGTCCGGCCGGATGACTGCGTAACGTCGGATCGGCATGGTCAGCGGCGCGAAGTGCGCGGATCGAAGGCGTCCCGCAGGCCCTCGCCGAGGAAGTTCAGGGCGAGCAGCGTGAGCGCGAAGACGGACGAGGGCGCCAGCAGGAGCCAAGGGCACTCCTCCATGATGTCGGCGCCTTCCTTGATCATCTGGCCCCAGGAGGTCATCGGCGCCTTCACGCCGAGGCCGAGGAAGCTGACGAAGGCCTCGAGCATCATCACCCCGGGCACGGTCAGCGTGGCGTAGACCGCGATGAGTCCGGCGAGGTTGGGCAGGTAATGGCGGCGGAACACGCCGACGCGCGTCTGGCCGAGGGCGACCGCGGCCTCGACGAACTGGCGCGACTTCAGCGCGCCGGTCTCGGTGCAGACGATGCGGGCCATGGTCAGCCAGGAAACCATGCCCACGGCCAGGAAGATCATCCAGACGTTCTGGCCGAAGACGACCATGCAGAGGATCACGATGAGCGTGAGCGGCAGCGTGCTGAGGATGTCGACGGCGCGCATCATGAGCCGCTCCCAGGCGCCCCCGAGCTCGCCGGCCGCCGCGCCGTAAAGCACCCCGAAGACGAGGGCCACGGCGGTGGCGAGCAGGCCGACGGAGATGGAGATGAGCCCGCCCTGCATGACGCGGGAGAGGACGTCGCGGCCGAGGAGGTCGGTGCCGAACCAATGGGCCCAGGAGGGCGCCTGCGCGCTGACCGCCAGGTCCTGCTTCATGTAAGGATACGGCGCGATCCAGGGCGACAGGGCGCAGACCAGCGCGATGAAAGCGAGGAACCAGGCCGACCCTACGGCGGCACGGGAACGGCGGAAGCGCCGCCAGGGCGTGGAATCAGGTCCGTCCGGAGTCATCGGGCGGCGCGCGCGACGCGCGGGTCAAGGGCGGCCTTCGCGAGGTCGGCCACGAGGTTGAGGACGAGCAGCGCCAGGGCGTACACGAGGGTGGTGCCGAGGATCAGGGTGACGTCGCGGTTGACGATCGAGGAGACGAAGAGCCGGCCGAGTCCGGGGACGTCGAAGAGCGACTCGACGACGAAGGAGCCCGAGACGAGGCCCGCCGCGGCGGGGCCGAGATAGGTCACGACGGGCAGGAGTCCGTTGCGCAGCGCATGCACGAACCACACGCGCCTCCACGGCAGGCCCTTGGCCCGCGCGGTGCGCACGTAATCCTGCGAACCGGCCTCGACGACCTTGGCCCGGGTGAGACGGGCGATGGGCGCGGCCGTGACCAGTCCCAGGGTGGCGGCGGGCAGGAAGAAATGGCTGAGGTCACCCCAGCCGCACGGGGGCGCCCAGCCGAGGCCTTGGGCGAAGACGAGCGCGAGCAGGGGACCGAGCACGAAGGAAGGGATGCAGATGCCCGCCATGGTCAGCCCCATCGGAAGCGAATCCAGCCAGGTGTTGTGACGGGAGGCCGCGAGCACGCCCACCGGCACGCCGAGCAGCACGGCCAGGGCGAGCGAGGTCAGTCCGAGGGAGACCGAGACGGGGATGCGGGGCCCGATGATCTCGTTCACGCTCCAGCCCGGATACTTGAGCGACGGCCCGAGGTCGCCGCGGACGAGATTCCCCACGTAGGAGCCCAGCTGCTCATGCAGCGGACGGTCCAGGCCGTAGTAAGCCTCGAGCCGCGCCTTCACCTCGGGCGGAACCGGACGGTCGCGGTCGAACGGACCGCCGGGCACGGCATGCGCGAGGAAGAACGTGGCCGCCACGACGACGAGCAGCACCGGCACCATCTCCAGCACTCGTTTGACGACGTAGGACATGGCGGCGCGGTCCGATTACTAATCGGCGAGGCGGGCCGCAGACAAGGCCGCACACTCGGAGGCCCCTCGGCGACGGAGCGCCACCTGCGCATAGACGACGTCGCGGAGGGCGCGAGGCACGAGACGCAGCAGACGGGCGAACAGCGGCCATGGCCCGGGAAGCGCCGCCAGGAGACGGATGATCGCCGTCGAACGGACGAGGCGACGCGAGCCGTCCCAGACGACCACGGTCATCGGGTCCCCTCCCGGCTGCTCGCCGGCGATGCGCGCGACAGGCCCCCGGTTCGAGGCGAACACCATGCCCTCGTGCGCGTCCCGGGACGACAGCCAGGCGGCCGTCCGGCAGCAGAGGACGCAGTCCGCGTCGATGAGCACCACGAGGGGCGTGTCCGGCATGCCGTGAGGATGCCCGGCCCGCCGGAAGGGGAAAGCCCCGACTTACGGCGGCGAAAGCGCTTGTCACGGGAGACGGCACCCCCCTATGTTGCCCCTCCTGTTGGCCGGAAGGGTGTCCGAGTGGCTAAAGGAGGCGGACTGTAAATCCGCTCAGCTTCGCTGTACGTGGGTTCGAATCCCACCCCTTCCACCAGCAGAGGACGCCCCCGGGGCTCCCAAATCCTCGTTGACTACGCCGCCCCGCCGCGGCTTCCCTTCTCCCTCACATGGCCAACATCAAAGCTAACCAGAAGAGCATCCGCCAGGCCGCCCGCCGGGCCGAGCACAACAAGTCGGTCCGTACGCGCCTCAAGTCGCTGGTGAAGGGCTTCTCCGCCGCGGCCTCCGCCGGCAGCGCCTCCACCGTCGCTTCCGCCGCCGACAAGGCGGTCAAGTCCGGCGTGATCCATCGCAACAAGGCGAACCGGATCAAGGCCCGCCTCGCCAAGAAGCTGGCCGCCGCCAAGAAGTGATGCCTTCGGGCGCCACCCACGACCCCGTCGCCTGACCGGCCGCGGGGTCTTTTCATTTCCGGAGATGAGCGCCCCCGACTCCATCGGCTTCCCGGCGGGCACGCTCGGCGAGACCGCCCTGCGCGTCCAAGTGCTGGCGCTGGGAGAAGGATGGGCGGCGCTCAGCAAGCCCGCGGAGGTCTGTCTGGAAGACCACCCGTGGCAGCAGGGACGCCCCACGCTGCTGGGCTCACTCCGGGCCCAGCTCGCGGCGGGCAAGCCCGAGATGCGGCGGCTCGGACTCGCGGATCCCGCGGCGGTCTTCGGCCCGGAACCGGAAGTGGACGGCGTCGCGGTCATCGCCGACCGCGAGCGCTCCCTGTCCGCCTGGCGCGAGGCGGTGGGCTCGGGAGCCTTCGCCTTCCACTACGAGTTCATCGCGCGGACCGAGGACGCGCCGGAAGAGGGCGGGCTGTGCGACCTGCCTCTGGCGATGGACGACGAGGGGCGTCGCGCGTTCGTCTCCCATCGGAACGGCAAACGCGCCGAGACGCGCTTCGCGGGCGGCGAAACGATGGGGCGATGGCGGATCTGGACCGCACGCACCGCCCTGCCGCGCCGCGACCAGGTGCGCGTGCACGCGGCCGAATGCGGGCTGCGCATCGCGGGGGAACTCCGCTACGGCCGGTCCGGCCGCGTGACGCTCACGGACACGACGCCGAAAGGGCGGCTCAACAAGGGCGAAGACCGGCCGCTGCATCGGGGGCTGCTCCTGCGGCTGGCCGAGGTGCGCGGCAAGGTCGGCGGACTCGAGGTGGCGATCACCGCGCCTCCGGCGGACGACTTCGCGACGACGGTGAAGCGGCTCACCCGCGCCAGCTGATCATTCCCGCGGCGGCGGAATCCGGAAGCGGTCGGTGCAGCGCACGTAGCCGTCGGGGCTGTTGAGGCGGCCGACCGGCACGTAGGCGGAGTAATCGACCTTCCAGGTCTCGGGATCGGCCAGTCCTTCGCGCACATGGGCGAGCAGCAGCTCGATGACGACGAGCCGGTTCTCTCCGTAACGCCGGACGTCGAGCAGGCGCCCTTCGAGGGCCACGGGGCAGTCGACGATCACGGGCGGCCGCACGCGCTCCGCGGGCCGCACCGCGAGTCCGGCGCGCAAGGTCTCGTCCTGGCCGGGCGGAAGGGACCGCGAGCACTCGACCATCCGCGCCGCCACGGGTTCGTCGCAGAGGTGGATGACGCACTCTCCGGTGGCCGCAAGGTTGGCGGCGGTGTCCTTGGGCGTGCCGTCGTCACGGTCGGCGGGAGCGAGCACGGCGATCGGAGGCTCGGCCCCCATGACGTTGAAGAAGGAGAACGGAGCGGCGTTGACCCTTCCGGCCGCGTCGACGGTCGTGACGAGGGCGATGGGGCGCGGCACGACGAGTCCGGCGAGGAGCCGGTAGGCGCGGCCGCCGGGATGGGCCGCGAGGTCGAACCTCAGGCTCACCTGCGTCCGGCCAGGTCGTCGCCGGAATGGGACTCGATGGCCTCGCGCCGGGAGGCGTCATGCCGGTAGGAGCAGATCACGTAGAGTCCGACGCCCACGCAGATGCACGCGTCGGCGACGTTGAAGGCCGGGAAACGGTAGCCCCACGGGAAGAGCAGGTCGATGAAGTCGATCACGTGGTCGCCGAAGACGCGGTCACGCACGTTGCCCAAGGTTCCGCCGACGAAGAGTCCGAAGGCGAGCTGGCCGCGGGGCAGCTCAAGGAGCAGTTCCCGACGCCACCGCCACACGAGCAGCAGCACGACCAGCGCCACGATGACCAGGAAGGGCCGGACGTCCTGCTGCGAACCGAGTCCCCAGGCGGCGCCCTTGTTGCCGACGTGGACCAGCCGGAGCCAGGAAGTGAGCCCGACGGGCTCCGCATTGAAGGGGATGCTGCGGACGACGAGGAGCTTGGTGCCCACGTCGGCCGCGAGGGCCGCGAGCGCGACGATCCAGAAGGTCAGGTAAGGCCGCAGTCCGGACATCGGGACCGGGCTCAGGTGTCAGCGGGCTCGTCCTCTCCGCCTCCGCCGCCGGTGCCGAAGCCGACCTCGTCGCCGGCCTCGCCGAGCGGATTCTGTCCGCGGCGCCGGTGCGCGCGACGGTTGCGTTCCAGCTCCTTCTGCCCTTCGAGGGAGAAGCGGGTGAAGGGCACGGCTTCGAGTCGCTTGACGGGGATGGGCTTGCCGGTGATCTCGCAGACGCCGTAGGTGCCGTTCTTCATGCGCTCGATCGCCTCGGCGATCTCCTTGAGGGCCTCCTGTTCGTTGGAGATGAGGGAGAGGGCGAAGTCGCGGTCGGCGGTGTCGGTGCCGGCGTCGGCCAGGTGCTGCGAGTAGCCGGAGAGGTCGCCGGCGTCGTCCTTGCCGGACTTCTTGAGGGCCTCCTCGGTATGGAAGGCGAGGCCCTTCTCAAGGGCGTCGCGCATGGCGGCCAGCAGCCTGTAGTACCGGCGGAAACGCTCGGGCACGAGCTTGATCTCATCGACCGTCTCGCCCTTCTTGCGCACCGGATTGACGCCGAGGATGTCGGCCACGGAGGCGACGCCGACCTTGTTGGGCCGGGCGGCCTGGGCTTTGGCCGCGGCGGCCTTCTCACGCGCCTTGCGCTCGCTCTCGGGCTTCCAACGGTTGAGCTTCTTCGCGTTGGGACGGTTCAGGTATTCGCGCAGCACCTCGAGGGTGTAGGCCTGGAGCTTGGGCTTGGGAGCGACATCCAGGGCCGCATCCTGATGGTGCTCCTTGCGGTGATGGTCGAGAAGGCGCTTCTGGGTCTCGTGGTCGAGACGCGGAGTCTTGGAGCCCTTGCCGCCCTTGCCCGACGCGGGCGAAGGAGCCTGGGCCTGCTTGCCCGCGGGCTGCTTGGCCCCGCCGGATTTGCCGGCCGGAGACTTCGGGGCGGCGGACTTGGCGGCGGACTTCGGCTGGGTCTTGCCGGCGACGGCCTTGGGGGCCGACTTGGGGGCGGCCTTGGAAGGGGCCGCCGGCTTCTTGACGGGGGCGCTCTTCTTGGCGGCGGCAGGTTTGTCCTTCTTGGAATCTTGTTTCTTGGGCATCGGTGAAAATCAGAGTCCGGGGTATTTGGCGGCGAGCGCCTCCCGGCAACGGGGGGACACCATACCGAAACGGCCGGCGTCCACAAGTGCCGGCACCCATCTCCAGGAACGCGGGCAACGGACGCCCGGGGCCTTGGCCACCTGGAAGGCGAGCGGGGCCCCGGCCGCAGGGTGCAGACTGACGGCTGAGACGATCCAGAGCTCGGAAAGAAGTCCGGCGTGGGCCGTGAGCATGGCGAAGTCGCCGTCCGACGGGTCGCCGGACACGCTGACCGCGGCCTCGAGGGACTGCCCCAGCGTCTTGTCCTGGCGCAGACGCTCCAGCTGGACGTTCACCTGGGCCGCAAGCTCGAGCACGCGGGCGACCGAAGCGTGGGCCTCGAGTCCGGCCGCATCCTCCCATTCCGCCGGCGCCTCCGGCCAGTCCTGAAGGTGCACGGACTCCCGGTCGGAGTACTCGGAACGGGCGGTGAGATGACTCCAGGCCTCGTCGGCGGTGAAGGGCACGAAGGGCGCGACCGCCCGGACGTAGGCGCGCAAGATGAGGTCGAGCGCGGTCTGGGTGGAACGGCGCAACGGGTCCGCCGGAGCGAAGGTGTAGAGTCGGTCCTTGATGACGTTGTGGTAGGTCGCGGAGAGGACTCCGGTCGTGAAGGACGCGACGGCGGCGGCGGCCCGGTGGAATTCGTTGCGCTCGCAGGCGTCAGTCACCTCGCGCAGGAACTTGGCGGTCTCGACCAGCGCCCAACGGTCGACCGGCGACATCCGGGCCACGGGCACGGCGTCACGCGCAGGGTCGAAGTCGAAGAGATTGCCCAGCTGGTACCGGAGTCCGTTGCGCATCGCGCGGTACTGGTTGGAGACGGTCTCGAAGATCGCGTCCGACAGGGGGATGTCGGACTGGTAGTTCTCGGACGCCACCCAGAGACGCACGATGTCGGCGCCGTATTTCTTCACGTAGTCGTCGGCGGTCTGGGGCTTGCCGTCGGACTTGGAGATCTTCTTGCGCTTCTCGTTCACCACGAATCCGTGCGTGAGCACGGCGCGGTAGGGCGCGGCGCCGCGGACGGCGACGGCGGTCCAGAGGGAGGACTGGAACCATCCGCGATGCTGGTCGGAGCCCTCCAGATAGAGGTCGGCGGGCCAGTGAAGCTGCTTCTGGGCCGCGCAGACGGCGAGATGGCTGGACCCGGAGTCGATCCAGACGTCGAGGGTGTCGAAGGCCTTGCGCAGGTCCTTGGGCCAGGCGGCGGGGACGGGAGCTCCCTTGAGGACCTCCTCGACCGAGGCCGACCACCACCAGTCGGAGCCGTGCCGGGAGACCTGGGCGGCCACGTGACGGATGACGGCGGCGTCGAGGAAGGACTCGCCGCTGGAGACGGAGACGAAGGCGGGGATGGGCACGCCCCACGCGCGCTGGCGGGAGATGCACCAGTCAGGCCGGCCCTCGACCGCCGCGCGGATGCGGTTCTCGCCCGAGGCGGGGATCCACTTCACGCCGCCGACGGCCTCGAGCGCGCGCCGCCGGAGGCCGCCGCGGTCAAGTCCGACGAACCACTGGTCCATCGCCCGGAAGATCACGGGCGTCTTGGAACGCCAGCAGTGGGGATACTGGTGCTCGAAGGCGCGGGCCTTGAGCAGCGCGCCCGCGGCCTTGAGCATCTCGATCACGGCGATGTTCGCGGGATTCTTCCCGTCCACTTCGTGCACCGAGACGCCCACGAGCGGGGCGGGCACGCGGCCGTCGTCGGCGTAGGTGCCGTCATCGCGCACGGGGCAGTAGGGCTCCAGCTTGTAGCGCAGGCCGGTCTGGTAGTCCTCGAGTCCGTGGCCGGGAGCGGTGTGCACGCATCCGGTGCCGGCGTCGGTGGTGACGTAGTCGGCCAGCACGAACGGCGAAGGACGGTCGATGAAGGGATGGCGCGCCTCCAGTCCCTCGAGCGCGGCGCCCTTGACGCGGATTCCGTCCACGGCGCCCTCGAGCGCGCAGTCGGCGACGAACGCGTCGCGCAGCGCGGACGCGACCAGGAAGGAGCGTCCGCCGTGACGGACCTCGACGTATTCCAGCTCGGGGTGGACGGCGACGGCGAGGTTCGCGGGAAGGGTCCAGGGCGTGGTCGTCCAGATGACGACGGAGAGGGGGTGCGACGGGTTCAGTCCGGCGGTCTGCGGCGCGGGCACCGGGAAGGCGACCCAGACGGAGAAGGAGCGCTTCTCCAGATACTCGATCTCGGCCTCCGCCAGCGCGGTCTGGCAGGCGATGGACCAGTAGACCGGCTTCTTGGAACGGTAGACGAGCCCCTGCTCCACGAACGACGCGAAGACGCCGAGGATCTCGGCCTCGTAGGCCGGATCCATGGTGCGGTACTCGGACTTCCAGTCGGCGAGCACGCCGAGGCGGCGGAACTGGCCGCGCTGCTTCTCGATGAAGGAGGCGGAGAACTCCGCGCAGGCCTTCCGCACGCCGAGGGGCTCGAGCGCCTGCTTCTTCGCCTGCAGCTCCTTCATGACCTTGTGCTCGATGGGCAGGCCGTGGCAGTCCCAGCCGGGGACGTACGGAGTGCGGAAGCCCCGCATGGACTTGTACCTGAGGATGGAGTCCTTGAGCAGCTTGTTCAGGGCGGTCCCGATGTGCACGTCGCCGTTGGTGAAAGGCGGGCCGTCATGGAGGACGAAGGCGGGGCGGCCTTCCCGGGCCGCCTGGATGCGGCCGTACAGGCCGGTGCGGTCCCAGTGGGCCACGCGGACGGGCTCGCGCTCGGCGAGCCCCGCGCGCATGGGGAAGTCCGTGACGGGGAGGTTGAGTGTGTCCTTGAGCTCTTCGGCCATGTTTTCTTGCGGCAAACCGGCGCCTGAAGGGGGACTCCGGGGCCGGCAGGGTGAACGGCCCCGCATCGGAAGCAAGGGATTAGATGCGGCGGATTGACAGGCGGGCGGGCGGTCCACCCAATGGACGCCCCATGGACAACATGAAGCCCAAGCTGGTCACCCGCCAGGGAGTCGTCATCGACCTCGTGATCACGGCCGTCTTCTTCGTGTGGATGACCGGCGTGCTCAAGAAGCACGTGCCCTGGTCCGAGTCCGGCGACACCGCGGTGCTGCTCGGCGCGGCCTACTGCTCGGCCTGCCTGTCGGGAGTCCTGTGGCTGGCCCTTTCCCTCTTCCGCGTCACGCTCGCCGACCAGATGCTGCAGAAGACGGTCCCGGGCCGCAACGAAGGCCGCTGATTCAGCGGGCGGGCTGGGCCAGCGCCGCCTCGATCTCGGCGCGCAGGGCGCCGGCCTCGGCGCGCTCCCTCTCGAACTCGCGCCACAGGGCGTCGAGCTCCGCCGGTTCGCCTTCCTGGAAGCGCTCCAGCCAGACGCCGAGCGCACGCCAGGCGTTGTGATACACCGGATTCTGGCGGATGATCTCACGGCGCAGGCCGCGGAGCCGGATCTCGACGCCCTGCCTGACGGCGACGAGGCGGCGGTGCGGGACGATTTCGGGCCCGGTGAAGACGGCGTCGCCGGCGCCGAGGTCGAAGACGAAGGCGGCGATGTCGTCGAGGGCCTCCGACGACTCCCTCATGCCGAGGCTCACCGGCGGACGGGAAAGCAGCAGTTCGGTCCGCATCAAGGTCCACCAGGACTCGGGTGACTTCGAGCGGGCCTTGAGCAGCGCGGCCAAGGACTGCCCGCGCGCCAGGTCCTGCAGGGCGGCGGGAGCCTCACGCGCGGGAAGCTCCTGCCGCAGGCAGCGCCAGAGCAGGAGCGACTCGCGGACCGGCGCCTTGCCCGCCGCGACGTCGGCGAAGGAGGGCGCGGCGCTCAAGGAGGCCTCCCTGAACCAGAGGTCGGGCAGGGCGGGCCGCAGCTGCGCCAAAGTCTCGGCCGCAAGGGCCTGGATGAGCCATCCTTCGGCGGCAGGACGGACGCCCGCGGACAGCGCGGCCCTGCCGGCCCAGGCGCGGGCCGCGGCCTCGGCGCAACGGTCCGCGAAATCGGCGGACGGACCGGGCCGGACGACGATCAGCATCTGGCCCGCGGCGGGCCGTGATTCCACGGGAGCCAGGCCGCGCACGTCGGCCAGTTCCACGCGGGCGCCGGAACCCTGGAGCGGCGGAACGCCGACGACGTACTCCAGATAGCGGTCGAGGGCCGAGAGATGCGCCATCGCGAAACTGACTTCGGCCTGACGCTCGCCGACCACCGTGGCGATCTTCGGTTCGGCGAAGAAGACGCGCGGCGCGTCGGGAGGACCGGCCTCCTTCCCGGCCGGAGCCGCGGCGGCCGCGGCCAGCGCCAGGCACATGACCGGCAGCGCCGGCATGATCAGGCTCCGCCGAAGTGGCCTTCGTCCAGCTCCACCGGCTGACCGCCGGAAAGATGCACGGGCTCTCCCAGGGGCGTCTGGTCGTTCTTCCAGACCTCGACGGTGGCGGCGGCCTCAGGCTCGGGGCACACCCACTGCCAGCGGCCGATGCCGAGGAAGTTCATCGGCACGCCCTTGTCGGCGCTGAGCCCGGGCCCGCTGCCGCGGACGAACGGCTTGTTGCCGATGCCGATCATCAGATTGATGGTGAGCGAAGTGCCCTGCCCGCCCGCGGCGGCGGGCGCGGAGGAGGTCTCCGGCGCGAAGAGCGCGGGCTCCTCGGTCCGGACCGGGGCGGAGGCGACGGACTCCTCGGACTCTTCCTCCGGCTCGTCCTCCGGCTCGTCGCCCTCGTCCTCATCCGCCGGAGCCGGGCCGGGGGCCGGCCGCTCGGCGAGCGCGGCGACGCGCGATTCCAGTTCGCTCACGCGTTCGGACAGCGCGGAAGCGGACTTCTTCAGCTCCTTCTTCACGTCCTTGAGGAGGTCGTCCCCGGAAGGCGTCTTCTCCTTCAGCTGCGTGAGCTCGGCGGCGACCTCCTCGACGTCGGCCACGGCGCCGCGCACCGAGGCGGCCAGCGCGTCGAGGCGGGAGGAGAGGTCGTCGTCCGCGGACTTGTCATCGAGGCCCTGCCTGAGCGCGGCGACCTCGGCCTTGAGTCCTTCCAACGCGGACCGGAGCGCGTTGATCTCGGTGGACGCGCGCTGGGCCACCGCGGCGGCGGCGGCCTCGCCCGCCTTGCGGGCGCCGACTTCGGCGTCGGCGGCACGCCGGGTGGCGGCCTCGACGCCCGTGCGGAAGTCGTCACGCAGCTGGTCGATCTCCTCCTTCAGGGCGGCGCGGAGCCTGGCCTGCTCGGCCAGCCGCTCGGCGCGGCCGCCGCCGTCCTGCATCACCGGGATGACCACGATGAGCGAGGCCCCGAGGATGCCGAGCACGGCGAGGAAGCCCTCGAAGGCGTCGCGGGGGTCCAGCCCGAGGCTGAGGACGGCGACGACGGCGATGAAGTCGGCCGCCACGAGGAACCACTTCTCCTTCAGTAGCTTTTCTAGGTCGCGGGTGAGCATGGGAGTGCGGAGGGAAAGAGGTCAGCGGGGACGCTCGACGAATCCGACCTTGCGGTGGACCTTCGAGAGCGTGCGGAAGGCGGCGGCCTGCGCCTGTTCGGCGCCGGACTTGAGGATGCGGGCGAGCTCGGCCTTGTCCTTGATGAGCTCGTCGTAGCGCAACCGGACCGGATCGAGCGTGGCGACCACGGCGTCCGCCACGGCCTTCTTGAAATCACCGTAGCCCCGGCCGGAAAAGTCGGCCTCCAGCTCCGCCGCCGGCCGCCCGGTGCAGGCGGACATGATGGCCAGGAGGTTGGTCACGCCGGGCTTGTCGGCGCCGGCCCGGACCTCGGAGCCGGAATCGGTCACGGCGGACATGATCTTGCGACGCACCTCCTCCGGCCGGTCGGTGATGAAGACCGTGGCGGCGTGGTTGGGGTCGGACTTGGACATCTTCGAGGCCGGATCCTGGAGGGACATGATCCGCGAGCCCACCTTGGAGATGAAGGGCTCGGGGATGCGGAAGGTCTCGGAATATCGGTGGTTGAACTTCTGGGCCAGGTCGCGGGCGAGCTCCAGATGCTGCTTCTGGTCGTCCCCCACGGGCACGAGGGCCGCATTGTAGAGCAGGATGTCCGCCGCCATGAGCACGGGGTAGAAGAGCAGGCCCGCGTCCACGCTCTGCTGCTTCCGCGACTTGTCCTTGAACTGCGTCATGCGCTCCAGCTGGCCGAGGGGGCAGAGGCAGCCGAGGACCCAGGCCAGCTCGGTGTGACCGAGCACGTGGGACTGGACGAAGAGCCGGCTGCGGGCGGGATCGAGGCCGCAGGCGACGTACTGGGCCAGGCAGGAATAGGTGTTCTCCCGGAGTTCGGCCGGGACGGTCGGAACCGTGATGGCATGCTGGTCGACGATCCCGAAATAGCACTCGTGGTCGTCCTGCATCCGGCCCCAGTTGAGGACCGCCCCCAGGTAGTTCCCGAGGTGCAGCCTGCCGGTCGGCTGCGCGCAGGTGAGCACCACGGGCCGGCCGGAGGGCTTTTCTGAGGGTTCAGTCATGCCTCTGGCCAGCGTGGAGCGCCCCCTCTCCCGCTTCAAGCGGATAGGGCGTTCGGCGACGCTTGAAATCGGGGTGCCATCCGTCTAGGTGAAACGACCCCTCCCCCACGCCTCGCATGAGCCTGCTCGCACAGACACAGCCCGCCGCGACGGCCGGCGCCCAAGCCGGTTCGGTCGACCCCAACCTGATCGCCATGGCCCTGGCCTACATCGTCGGCGCCGCGGCCGTCGGCTGGGCCTCCAAGCGCGTGCTCAGCTGGGCCTCCGGACTGTTCCGCAAAAGCCCGGTGACCGAGGCCCTCATCGCCTCGGTCGGACGTTCGCTCCAGTACCTCATCCCCGCCTACACGCTCTTCTTCTACCAGGGACGCAACCCGGGCCTCGTCCCGGCGGACTACGACGCGCTGGCCAACAAGGGCATCGAGCTGCTCCTCTCCCTCGCCCACACCGCGTCGGTGTTCCAGATGGTCGCGGTGCCCATCGCCTGGGCGGAGAAGATGGCCGACCGCACCGACAACAAGCTCGACGACGTGCTGGTCCCGATGCTTTCGACCGTGACCAAGGTCGCGGTGGTGCTCGTCGGCGGAGTGAAGGCGGTCT
>JACCDL010484733.1_pt1 | contig 14178 bp, 14 predicted proteins | sample 7441931 | NCBI WGS metagenome assembly JACCDL01 (sample SAMN15323437, study PRJNA562643) | freshwater metagenome | isolation source: river surface water | place: USA:Blue River Watershed | collected 2017-08-16 | reverse complement strand
TCATTCGCCCCGGACATATTTTTCCACTCATTGCAGTACCTGGTGGATTGGCGGAGCGACGCGGACATACAGAGGCAATCATTGAATTATGTGCTCGTGCAGGTAAAGAAGAAGTCGGTGTTATCTGCGAATTGGTAAATGAAGATGGATCGATGATGCGGGGCGATAATCTCTTTAAGTTTGCTGATGAACATCAGATTCCAATCATCACAATTGAAGAGTTAGCCAAAAGTTCTAAGAGTTCCATTGCAAAGGTAAGAAGTGCTCTGGAGTGGGCAAAACTGCCACGCGGTGATCATGATTGGCAGATCGCTAGTTTTGCCGGAAAAGGTGGCGTCACCCACGCGGTGTTGAAATTGGGAGAAATGTCCAAGAAGCCAGCCTTAGTGCGTATTCACTCAGAATGTTTAACGGGTGATGTTTTGGGTTCACAACGTTGCGATTGTGGCGATCAATTGGCGAATTCATTTGCTGAAATTGATCGTGCAGGTAGTGGGGTAATTATTTACTTACGTGAACAAGAGGGTAGAGGAATCGGCTTAAGCGAGAAGCTAAAAGCGTATATATTGCAAGAAGGTGGCATGGACACTGTCGATGCAAATTTGGCGCTTGGACATGATGTTGACGAGCGAGATTTTGCTGATGCCGCAGAAATCTTGAAAAACTTAGGAATAGATTCGGTAAATTTATTGACGAATAATCCAGAGAAGGCAAAAGTTTTGATGGAATCCGGAATTACAACAAAAGTAATCCAATTACCAACAAATTCAAATCTTCATAATCTCAACTACTTACAGACCAAGAGAGATCGATTGGGCCATTCATTACTAGAAGGAGATAACGGTGTCCGGAGTATCACCAAAGATAAATCTTAAGGATCTATCTAGTAAAAAGGTCAGCATTATTACTGCCCGCTGGCATAGCGAGATTTGTGATGCGCTTGTTGCTGGCGCTAAGCGAGCACTAGCGGATGCAAAGATTACAAATTTTGAAATCTTAGAAGTTCCTGGTTCATTCGAATTACCACTTGCTGCAAAGTATGCGTTAGAAAATGGTGCAGATGCAGCGGTAGTTCTGGGTGTTGTAATTCGCGGTGAAACTCCTCATTTTGATTACGTATGTCAAGGTGTTACGAATGGCGTAATGGATTTGTCCCTTGAACTTGGTAAGCCAATTGGTTTTGGCGTTCTTACTGTCGATAATGTTGAACAAGCTATTGCAAGATCTGGCATATCTGGAAGCAAAGAAGATAAGGGCTATGACAGCGCCGTTGCAGCGCTCGAGCTACTTAGACTGCAAGACCAACTCGGTGATAGATTCGCGTAGTGATTCCGGCTGGTAAACGGTTCCGCGAAGCGCTTCGCGATGAATCACCGCTACAAATTGTCGGAACAATTAATGCAAATCACGCGCTGCTAGCTAAAGCAGCTGGTTTTAAAGCAATCTACTTATCCGGTGGTGGAGTTTCTGCAGGTTCACTCGGCTTACCAGACCTTGGAATCCTTAGCTTGGAAGATGTATTAATCGATGTACGGAGAATAACTGCCGTCTGTGATCTGCCATTGTTAGTTGATATTGATACTGGATTTGGGCCATCTGCATTTAATATTTCGCGAACCATTAAATCTCTGATCTCTGCCGGCGCAGCAGCAGCCCAAATCGAAGATCAAGTTTTAGCAAAACGATGTGGACATCGTCCCAATAAGGAAGTTGTACCAACAGAGGAAATGGTTGATCGAATCAAGGCAGCAGTTTTAGCACGAGGTGAAGATTCCTTTTACTTAATTGCCAGAACCGATGCGGTTGCAATTGAGGGAATTGATAGCGCAATTTCGCGAGCAAAGGCATATGTAAAGGCTGGCGCTGATGCAATATTTGCAGAAGCTCTAACTGATTTAGATTCGTATCGAAAGTTTGCAGAAGCTGTAGATGCACCAATCTTGGCTAATTTAACTGAGTTTGGTTTGACACCACTTTTCACTACGAGCGAATTGAAATCAGCGAAGGTTGCGATGGCTCTCTATCCGCTCTCGGCATTTAGAGCTATGAATAAAGCTGCCGAAAACGTTTTCAGAGTAATTAGAACTGAAGGATCCCAAAAATCTGTCATCGATGAAATGCAGACTAGGGAAGAGCTTTATAAATCAATCAATTATCATGAATACGAGAAAGCATTAGATAAATTCCAGAGTGAGCAGCGCGGGGAATGAGCGAGTTCAAACCTAAGAAATCTGTAGCGCTTTCAGGAGTTCCAGCAGGAAACACCGCTCTCTCAACTGTGGGCAGAAGCGGTAATGATCTCCATTATCGAGGCTATGACATATCTGACCTGGCTCTCAAATGTGAATTTGAAGAAGTCGCTTACCTGATTCTCTACGGAGAATTACCAACAACTACTCAACTTTCAAGTTATAAGGAGAAATTAGCGAAGTTACGAGATTTGCCTCAGCCTGTTTTAACAATTCTCGAAAACATTCCAAAAACTGCACACCCAATGGATGTAATTCGCACTGGAGTTTCCGCCCTTGGTTGTCATATTCCAGAACCAAGTACCCATAGCGATAAAGATGCCCAAGATGTCGCAGACCGCTTAATTTCATGTACGCCATCAATGCTTCTTTATTGGTACCACTTTGCTAATCATGGAAAGCGAATCTCGCTTGATACAGGGGCCAAATCAATCGGTGAACATTTCCTCTATCTGCTGCATCAGGAACCGATAAAGGATTCGTGGATTAAGGCGATGCATATCTCGCTAATTCTTTATGCCGAACATGAATTTAATGCATCGACTTTTACTGGACGTGTAATAGCAGGTACCGGTTCAGATATTTACTCTGCAATTACCGGTTCAATCGGAGCGCTCCGTGGACCTAAGCATGGTGGCGCAAATGAAGTCGCGCTTGAAATTCAAGAACGATATTCCTCGCCAGATCAAGCAGAACTTGATATTCGTGCCAGAGTCGAAAATAAAGAGGTCATCATCGGTTTCGGTCATCCGGTCTATACGATCGGAGATCCACGTAATCCCATAATTAAGAAAGTGGCAAAGGATTTATCTGAAGAGAACTCCTCGCCACTCCTTTTCTCGGTCGCCGAAAGAATCGAATCAGTGATGTGGGAAATCAAAAAGATGTTCCCTAACTTAGATTGGTTCTCAGCCGTCGCCTATAAAGAGATGGGAATACCAACAAGCTTCTTCACTCCTATTTTTATCTTCGCAAGAATTACCGGTTGGTCTGGTCATGTTATGGAACAACGACATGACAATAAGATTATTCGCCCCAGCGCTAATTACACAGGACCCGAAGATCGCAAATTTGTTCCGATAGGAGAGCGGTGATGTCGGCAAATTTCACCGAAAGTAATCTGCCATTTGATCAAGAGATGGTCGATATCGTTGATTATGTTATCAATTATGAAGTTAATTCAGATTTGGCAAAGCAGACAGCTTGGTATTGCTTTCTCGACACGATCGGTTGTGGCTTAGAAGCTCTCGAATATGAAGCATGTAGAAAACTTCTCGGAGCAATAATTCCAGGTAATTCAACAACTGGCGGAGCGCGAGTACCTGGTACTAATTACGAGTTAGATCCGGTACAAGCGGCATTTAATATCGGCGCCGCAATTAGATGGCTAGATTTCAATGACACATGGCTAGCTGCAGAGTGGGGACATCCTTCGGATAATCTTGGAGCAATTCTTGCTGTCGCTGACTGGATCTCACGTAATCATAAAACTAATGGCAACAAGCGGTTAGTTATGTCAGATGTATTTACAGCAATGATTAAAGCTCACGAGATCCAAGGTTGTATTGCATTGGAAAACTCATTTAACAAAGTTGGCTTAGATCACGTAGTTCTTGTGAAGGTTGCATCAACTGTCGTGGCCGGCGAACTTTTGGGGCTCACAAGAGCTCAATTGTTAAATGCACTCTCACTTGCCTGGGTTGATGGTCAATCACTTCGCACATACCGCCACTTTCCAAATGCTGGTTCAAGAAAGTCTTGGGCAGCAGGAGATGCAACCTCACGTGCGGTACGTCTTGCACTCATTGCTCAAAGTGGCGAGATGGGTTATCCAGCGGCACTTACTGCAAAAACTTGGGGTTTCTATGATGTTTCATTTAAGGGCGAGAAGTTTAAGTTTCAGCGCCCATATCAATCTTATGTAATGGAAAATATTCTCTTCAAGATTTCATTCCCTGCTGAATTCCACTCTCAAACTGCCGTAGAAGCTGCCATGGCAATTCATAAAGAAATGGCAAGTTCAAATAAGACGCTTGCTGATATCGAACGGATTGAAATCAAGACTCATGAGGCTTGCATCCGAATTATTGATAAGAAGGGTCCGCTCCGAAATCCAGCAGATCGCGACCATACGATTCAATATATGGTTGCAGTTCCAATAATTTTTGGCAGATTAACTGCGCGCGATTATGAAGATGATGTAGCTGCAGATCCAAGAATTGACGAATTACGAGCGAAAATTACCTGTATTGAAAATCCGCAATATACAAAGGATTATCACGACCCAGAGAAGCGATCAATTGCCAATGCACTGACTGTGTATTTCAAAGATGGCAGCAAAATTGGCGAAATTGCCATTGAATATCCAATCGGACATAAACGTCGACGTAGCGATGGCATCCCATTGTTAATTGAGAAATATAGAAAGAATTTGGCCCGCATCTACGACGCAGCTCAACAGGATGCAATCCTTAATTTAACGTTGGACTATGAGAAATTCAGCAATACTCCAGTAGATGAAGTAATGAATCTCTTAGTTAAAAAATCTAACTAGCGATTCTGCGGAAATCCTAAGTTAATTCCACCGTGGCTTGGATCTAACCAGCGACTTGTAACCACTTTGCCGCGGGTAAAGAAATGTACGCCCTCAGTTCCGTGTGCGTGGGTATCACCAAATAGTGAGCTCTTCCAGCCGCCGAATGAGTAGTAAGCAGTCGGAACCGGAATCGGCACATTGATACCAATCATTCCAACATTTACTTCATTCTGGAATCTACGAGCCGCACCGCCATCATTTGTAAAGATTGCGGTGCCATTTCCATAACGATGTGAATTAATCAGATTTACGCCTTCTTCATAACTATTTACTCGCACTACTGAAAGTACTGGGCCGAAGATCTCATCAGTGTAAATCGACATATTTGGAGTTACCTTGTCGAAAAGAGTTGGTCCGAGCCAGAAACCATTTGCTTCACCATCAACTTTTGGATTTCGGCCATCAACAACAAGAGTTGCGCCCTCTTTTTCGCCGGCATCAACATAAGAAGCAACTTTGTCGCGATGTACCGCAGTAACTAGTGGCCCCATATCGCTTCCGCGCGTTCCATCACCAGTCTTCAATGTGGCCATTCGCTCTTTAATCTTTGTAACCAATTGATCTGCAACTGGTTCAACAACGACAAGTGCGGAAATCGCCATGCATCTTTCGCCAGCAGAACCAAAGCCTGCATTAACTGCCGCATCTGCCGCCAAATCAAGATCAGCATCTGGAAGTACCAACATATGGTTCTTGGCGCCACCTAGCGCTTGAACCCGCTTTCCAGCCTTTGTGCCATTTTCATAGATGTATTTGGCAATAGGAGTAGAGCCTACAAATGAAACCGATGCGATATCTGGATGCTCAAGGATTCGATCAACTGCAACTTTATCTCCGTGGACAACATTGAATACGCCATCTGGCAAGCCGGCTTCCTTTAAGTATTGCGCCGTCAACATGGAAGTTGTCGGATCTTTCTCACTTGGTTTGATGATTACGGCATTACCTGCGCCAATTGCTATCGGGAAGAACCACATTGGAACCATTGCTGGGAAATTAAATGGCGAGATAATCGCGCAAACACCTAGCGGCTGGCGGATTGAATAAACATCAATACTTGTTGATACGCCTTCGCTATATGAACCCTTGAGCAAATGTGGAATGCCGCAGGCAAACTCGACAACTTCTAAACCGCGAGTTACTTCACCTAAGGCATCCGAGAAAACTTTTCCATGCTCTGCAGTAATGGCTTTTGCTAATTCTTCCTTGCGCGCATTAACAATCTCTCTAAAAGCAAAGAGAACTTGAGATCGCTTAGCTAATGAAGCTTTACGCCATTCCTTTGCAGCTGCGCTCGCAGCGGCTACTGCCTGATCAACAACTGCGTTATCTGCAAAATCTACTTGGCCAGTTACAACTCCGGTCGCTGGGTTATACACATCGCCTTTGCGATCTGCAGTGCCGTTCCAGGTAGTTCCGTTTATGAAATGGGTAATTCGATTCACGTTAATCCTTACCTTCGTAGTATTTGCCGATTGTTGAAAGCGCTTCATCTAAAATAGCAATTCCCTCACGAACTTCTGCCTCGGAAACATTGCATGGTGGGACAACATGGATTCGATTGAAGTTGCTAAATGGCATTAAGCCACGCTTCTTACATTCGGCTACCACTTCTCCCATTGCAGGACTTGTGCCGCCATATGGAGCCAACGGTGCTCTAGTTGCTCGATCTGTTACTAGATCGAGCGCCCAGAAAACTCCTTGACCGCGGACTTCGCCAATAATCTTATGTTTCTTAGCTAATTCGCGGAGCGCGGGACCAATTACTTTCTCACCAATCTCTGCTGCTGCTTCGACAATCTTCTCTTCCTTCATGACATCAATCGTCGCGACTGCGGCCGCACATGCCAGTGGATGGCCTGAATAAGTAAGGCCACCTGGAAATACTCGATCGTTAAATGTCTCTGAGACTGGAGTTGAAATGACTACGCCACCAAGTGGTACGTAACCTGAGTTAACTCCCTTTGCAAAGACGATTAAGTCCGGTTCGACAGATGAGTGCTGATAGGCAAACCACTTACCGGTTCTACCAAAGCCAGACATAACTTCATCTGCAATCCAGAGAATTTCATATTTATCGCAAAGTTTGCGAACTCCTTCTAGATAACCCTTCGGTGGCATCAATACACCAGCGGTTCCGACAACTGATTCAATAAGGATTGCGGCGATTGTCTTTGGACCCTCAAAAATAATTACATTCTCTAGATGCTCTAACGCACGAGCACACTCTTCCTCTTCTGATTTAGCCCAGAATGCACTGCGGTATGCGTATGGTCCAAAGAAGTGAACGTGGCCAAATGCGAATTCGTTTGGCCAACGGCGCGGATCGCCAGTTGCGGCAATCGCAGAACTAGTGTTGCCGTGATAGGAACGATAGAAGGAGAGCACTTTATGTTTTCCGGTATGGAGTCGCGCCATACGGATCGCATTCTCATTTCCATCAGCTCCGCCGTTTGTGAAGAAAACTTTTGAAAACTTTGAACCGGCAAGTCCAACGATTCTCTCTGCGGCTTCACTTCGCACATCATTCGCAACTTGCGGTGCGATAGTTGTGAGAGTGTCAGCCTGTTTCTTTATTGCATCAATGACTCTTGGATGTTGAAAACCAATATTTGTAAAGACCAATTGGCAAGAGAAATCTAAATATTTCTTTCCATCAAAATCCCAAAAATATGAACCCTTGCCACCAGCAACTGGCATCGGAGAAATCTGCGATTGTGCCGACCAAGAATGAAAAACATATTTACGATCTAAATCAAAAACTTCTTTACCGCGTACGGGATTTGGCGTGAATTCAGACATATCGCAATCTAAGCACTAGAGGCAGGGATGCTCAAACGAAAGTGAGGCAATCCATAATCTCGAGGGCTGAGACCGATTCAAATTTCGCTGCGGCGTATCTACCGGCCCGGGAGTGAAGCTCAACAGCGTTGCAGACTAATTGGAAGGGATCAGCCGAATTTGCAGCGAGCATTGAACCAATCAGCCCCGCCAATACATCGCCGGAACCGGCAGTCGCTAACTCGGCGCCACCTATTGAATCAACTTTAGATTTTCCTGGTCCAGCAATAATTGTTTGATTTCCTTTTAATACTACGATGACACCAAATTTATTTGCAATCTCTTCTGCTATTGCCCGTCTTGAAAGTTTTCTAATCTGTTCAAGATACTTTTTATCTAAGAATCGTAGTTCGCCTTCATGCGGTGTTATTACCGTATAAGCGCTGCGTTTTTTAAAGTCATTACTCTTAACAAAACTAATCATTTCACCGTCAAGAACTACAGGAATATCTCGCGGAATTGTATTTACTTTCGAGCCACCGGGACCGGCTACTAGCACATCAACTCTTTCATTTTTTAGATTAGAAATTGGAACGCAATCCGGAAACTTTGAAATTACAAGATCCGCTAGCCTCGAACTTGAAGTGAGAAATTTTACGTAACCTGCATTTCCTCGCCTTGCGCCGCCAACTGTAAGAATCGCCGCACCCGGAAATTTATTTGAGCCTGCTGTTACTGCAACAACACCACGAGAATATTTGTTATCTGATTTTTGCAGCTTGCGACGTAACATCAGACGCGCGCCTGATGACTACATTCAATTTCTGCCGAATGAGCTGAACAATTTGCACAAAGAAGATATAAGAAGTGACAGGAGGGTTCGGCGCAATTCTCAAATGTATTTGTTGGGCTGCCACACAAGTCACATTCTCCAATAATCTTTGTTCCTTCTTCAAAATCAACTTTCATTCTGCCGTCGAATGTGTAAAGCGATCCTTCCCACAAGCCTTGATTACCGAAAGTTTCGCCGTATCGAACGATTCCACCAGCTATTTGATAAACCTCTTTAAATCCTCGATTTTTCATAACAGTTGAGAGAATCTCACATCTAATTCCGCCGGTGCAGTAAGTTACGATTGGCTTATCTTTCAGGTTATCAAACTTTCCACTTTCAATTTCCCTCAAAAAGTCCTTAGTAGTTCGCACATTCGGTACGACAGCATTCTTGAATCTTCCTATTTTTGCCTCGTAAGCGTTTCGGCCGTCAAAGAACACAACATCTTCACCACGTTTTTCTACTAAGTCATGGACTTGTTTCGGTGATAAATGTTTCCCGCCGCCAACTACTCCGTTTTCGTCAACCTTAATTTCATCAGGAACGCCAAAGGTAACTAGTTCATTTCTTACCTTGATGGATAATCTTGGAAAGTCATCTCCAGTTCCATCAGCCCATTTGAAATCAATCTCTTTAAATCCTGGATACTCTCTTGTCTTCTTTACATATTTTTTCAAATCATTCATTTCGCCGCCGAGCGTTCCATTTATTCCATGTTTAGAAATAAGTATCCGACCTCGCAAATTGAGAGATTCACATAGTGCTGATTGCCAAAGCCGGAGCGCATCTGGATCGGCTACAGGCGCGAATCCGTAGTACAGGATGATCTTCGGCATCTCCATGTGCCTATCTTAAATGAGTTAGTGGGATGATTTGCCAATGGTAGCTAAGGCGAAAAAACCGGTAGGACATCACGATAGATTCGATTGGTACTCGCTATACGTTTATGCGATATCGCTAATCACAATACTTATCTGTCTCTTCTCTTTAGTAGCAATTGTTCGAGGCGTTGTCGATGCAGTCTGGCCCGATATGGGTTATTTCGATCCCTATGCAGTCAAGAACGATACTGGTTTAACACAGGAAGAAATTCGACAAGGTTATCTCGATCAGAATCGACGTCAGGCAATCAAATCTATAGTTACATCATTTGCAACATTGATAGTAGCCGGGCCGCTATATCTTTATCATTGGAATCTGGCGAAACGTAGACGATCCGAGCATTAATTTAAAGTAGCAATTGTTTCTTTGATTAATTTGCCGAGCAGCTTCTGATCAACTTTCCAATCAACAGGTACCCGTATTGTCTTTTTGTTTGTCTCATATTCAGAGAGCTCTTTGCTTAAAGTCTTTATGACCTTAGGTTGAAATGGTGCGATAAGTAAATGGTTTTTTGCAACCGAAAGCCCAAATACATATTTGCCTTGATGTTTCAACATCGGCTGATTCCATGCGATAACAAGTTCTAGTTTTGGATATTTACCTTTTATTACTCTAAAAATCTCTCGAGCCTTATTTCGTTTTGCTGGCTCCAATGAGTCAAAGAACTCTTTAGGAGTCTTGTAACGCTTGGATGAAATTGATCCGCGGCTAAACATAACGAGAGCGTTTGCGTGCGATTGGCTAAATCCAAAATTTTCTTTAAGAAATGCGACTTGTTCTGGGTATTTTTTTCCAGCAACTTTCTTCATTTGTTTAAACCAATAACTCATTGGTTCGCCATACTTCTTCTCTATAGCTGGGAAGAACGATTCTCGTTTAGATCGATCGATAGCCACTTAGTTACCTCTTTGAAAAATTGTCTCTCGATAGTAATCAAGTTCATCTATTGAGTCTCTGATATCTCCCAGAGCTCGATGATTGCCCTCTTTGGCAGGTGCGGCAAAGTAAGTTTTGGGATACCAACGTCGCGCAAGTTCCTTAATAGTTGAAACATCGATGGTCCGATAATGTAAGAAAGAATTCAACTTCGGTAAATCCCTAGCTATAAAGGCTCTATCCATATAAACCGAATTGCCGGCAAGCGGTGATTTGCCCGGCGCCACTTGATATTTGGTCAGGTATTCGGCAATTACTTCATCGGCGGCTTCAAGTGATACGCCGTTTGGTATCTCCTTGAGGAGTCCAGAATCTTCATGCATCTTTCGTACAACTTCGTTCATGCCATCTAATTTCGCTTGCTCGCATTTGATAACTAGATCTACACCCTCGCCAATCACATTTAATTGGGCATCAGTTATGAGAACAGCAATCTCAACCAGGGCATCGCTCTTCGTATCCAGCCCGGTCATCTCACAATCGACCCAGATTATGAATGGAAGATCGCTAGCCACCGGCGGAGTCTATGACAGGGAGAGTTTTCACTCCTCGTTCACCTTCTCTTAACCTTTAATACCCTGCACTTGCCCCGAAATCTCCCATGATCGCCATGTGAGTTCAACCCTCGAGCAAGCAAAAACGGTGCCAACGCCGCGCGAAATAACAACAGTGCCTCGTTTATCAGACAAGATATTCAGAGGCGTAGTCAGCGCAGGAGGACTTTCAACTCTATTAATTCTTGGATTGATTGCATTTTTTCTTGTCTACAACGGATTTGAAGTATTTCGCTCTGAAGGTTTGAAATTCTTAACTGGTTTTGACTGGATTGATGCCATTCCTGAAGAAGGAATCGCTGCTAGTTATGGAATTGGCGCGATGCTTTACGGAACTTTAGTTATCGGAATCCTTGCCGTTATTTTTGGCGTACCAGTTGCCGTTGGAGCAGCTCTATTCCTTTCTTATTATGCACCGGAATGGATTAAGCGACCGATGGTTGTCGTAATTGATGTTATGGCAGCTATTCCGTCTGTTGTCTTTGGACTTTGGGGCTATTTTATTTTGATGCCACATGCAGAATATTGGGCAAAACTGATTCACAAGTATCTTGGTTTCATTCCAATTTTTGACATGCCAGCACCGGCATATTCAAGATCACCATTTATTGCAGGTCTCGTTCTTGCAATCATGATAATTCCAATTGTCGCTTCAATTTCGCGTGAAGTATTTGCACAAACTCCGCCTGATCGAATTCAAGCAGCATATGCGCTTGGCGCAACAAAATGGTCCATGATTAAAGCAGTTGTCTTTCCATATGGAATTGGTGGCGTGATTGGTGGCGCCATGCTTGGTTTAGGTCGAGCATTGGGAGAAACAGTTGCTGTATATACAGTGCTAAATCTTGTTTATGACATCCGAATCGAAATTTTGCTAAGCGCTGGCGGTTCAGTTGCCTCGATGATTGTAAATAAGTTTGGAGAGGCAGATGCAGTCGAATTAAGAGCACTTATGGCAGCAGGCTTTGTCCTCTTTTTAGTGACTTTGATTGTTAATTTTATTGCCAATGTCATCATCAATCGCACGGCAAGGAAGGGGTAATAATGACAACTGTTACCCCGAAGAAACCCTGGCGGCCAAAGCTTAGAGATTTGTTACCAGAGATTTTCGGAGCTTTTTTCACCGCTTTTTCTACGCTAGTTGTCGTAGCTGTTACTCCGCTCAAAGGAAAACTTGGTTTCTCAATCGCGCTCTTCATCATGGCAATTATTACTTCGGCATCGATAAGTTGGATTCGCAAAGATCGTAAAGCCGCTCTCAACAGCGTAAGTACGGTATTTGTTTACGTTGCCGCAGCTTTTGTAATTATCCCGCTTGCGTCTTTGCTCTTTGAAATAATTAGAAAAGGAGCGCCCGGACTATCTTTTGGAATTTTTACAAGGGATATGTCGCTTGCCTCTGCTGATTCACCACTGAATGAAGGTGGTTTGCTTCATGCAGTGATTGGAACTCTCTATGTAGTTTTGTTGGCAACCATCATTAGTACACCAATCGGTTTTCTGACCTCCTTGTACATTGTGGAAGTTAAAGGACGTTTTGCATCTACCGTCAGATTCTTCGTTCAAGCTATGAGCGGCGTTCCGTCGATTGTTGCCGGCTTATTTATCTATGCAGTTTGGATGATCGGACTTGGAAATAGCTACAATGCCGTTGCGGGCGCCGGAGCGCTAGCAATCTTGATGATTCCGACTGTGGCTAGAACTTCTGAAGAAGTTTTAAAACTCATTCCTAATGATCTTCGCGAAGCGGGACTCGCTCTGGGTGCGACTCAGTGGCGCACAGTCGCAATGATTATCTTGCCCGCAGCTAAGAGCGGTCTAGTTACATCAATGATTCTTGGAATTGCTCGAGTAGCCGGTGAAACAGCGCCACTTCTTCTAACAATTGGTGGTGCTGATGCAATTAATCTAAACCCGTTCTCCGGAAATAGTTCGGCACTTCCATATTACGTTTGGAAGAACTACTCACTTGGCAATCCAGAATCTATTCAACGAGCTTGGCTTGGTGTGATAGTTCTAATGATGATGGTTTTCATTTTCTTCTCCTTAGCAAGATATTTTGGTCGCACCAAGGGGGCGCGCAGATGAACATTCCAGCAAACGAAGGGAATAACGAGGAAACCATGAAGACGAAATCTGAACCAACGCTGAAGCAAGTAACACCCTCATCCCTAGCAAGCGTGGCGGCCACTAAAACCACATCTATTACTCGAGAAATCGTTGATGGCATGGGGTTGGAAGCTCGAAATATCTATGCCTGGTTTGGTAAAAAACTAGTCCTTGAAGATATCTCTATGGATTTTGCCCCAGGAACAGTAACGGCATTGATTGGCCCTTCAGGTTGCGGAAAATCTACTTTTATTCGAATTCTTAATCGCATGCATGAATTTATCCCAACCGCTGCCTTAGCTGGAGATGTTCTCCTTGGCGGAAAAGATATTTACGGATCTGGAATCGATGTAACGAAGATTCGTTTGAAGATCGGCATGGTCTTTCAAAAGCCCAATCCATTCCCATCCATGACAATTAAAGAGAATGTGTTATCCGGTTTGAAATTAGCGCAATTGAAGATTGATAATCAAGATGAACTACTTGAAAGCTGTTTAAAGCGCGCTGGTCTATGGGATGAAGTAAAAGATCGTCTCGATGAGTACGGCGGAGCACTTTCTGGCGGACAACAGCAGCGTCTTTGCATCGCACGCTCTCTGGCCGTTAATCCCAAAGTACTTCTTATGGATGAGCCTTGCTCTGCATTAGATCCAGGATCAACACTGCGAATCGAAGAGACCATCCGTGAGCTTTCCGAGAGCATCAGCATCGTAATCGTTACGCACAACATGCAACAAGCAGCACGTGTATCTGATTACACAGCGTTCTTATTGTCTGAAGGGGGACCAGGTCACCTAGTAGAGATGGGAAGCACCTCTGAAATCTTCTCCAATCCAAAAGATCAACGAACTCTGGATTATGTAACTGGTCGTTTTGGCTAAAACCAAGACACCAAGTGTTTACTTAATCTACACACCTAGTTTCCCCAGACTCCGGTAATTGTTGGGATTAGAAAAATACCTTTATCTCACGTACTTAACCAACTAGGGGGAAGAATGTTTTTAAGGAAGAGATTGGCGAAAATTTCAATCGCCACTTCAGCAATTCTGCTCATTGCAACGCCAGCTTTTGCTGGATCAATTAACGGTAGCGGAGCAACTTTTGCTGCACCTTTAGTAGATGCCTGCAAAGTAGATTTTGCTGCAGAAACTGGCCACACCGTAAATTATTCTGGTGGCGGATCAGGTAAAGGTCGCTCAGATTTCTCAGGCAATTTAGTTGACTTCGCAAATTCAG
>JACCDL011314951.1_pt1 | contig 14189 bp, 7 predicted proteins | sample 7441931 | NCBI WGS metagenome assembly JACCDL01 (sample SAMN15323437, study PRJNA562643) | freshwater metagenome | isolation source: river surface water | place: USA:Blue River Watershed | collected 2017-08-16 | reverse complement strand
GGGACAGATCATCCTTGACAAATACCTTATCCACTATGTCCGTGATGCTGTGGATACGGAAAAGGATAGCCTTGAAATAGTAGATAAACATCGGCAGTTTCGTTCGGTAGATATCCCTCAGATGTTCTTGCACATCCACGATAGACTGTATAAGATTTGAGGGCATGTTTGTCCGTGGGTTGAGCGTGTTGAGAAGGACCCGTAGTTTGAGGGCATTAGACAGGGTAATCAGTGAGTACTCCTTGGGTAGAGGAAATGCGAAGTACCCAACGGGTTCTGTCCAACCAGGGAAGTCGTATGGGTACCTTCCCACTCCCACCGGGACTACTGCAGCGCTAATATTACCCATGCCGGTATTATCTGCCTTTACCTTGCCCATATGAACTATATCAGGATATGAGTACCTGAAGGGATCCCCAACTGATGGACCAACTCTTCCCGTTGATAATCGACGAATGAGCGGCTCATATATCTTTGCGGTACCTCCATCCACGAACTGGAGGAGCATCTCCTCGATACCCCTGTTGATAGCTCCGAATATGTTGTTCTCGGCCGAGCTTCCGGACATATCGATACGTACCCGCTTGAATTCATCGGGAACGAATGCTCCCACGTTGAATGAGTCCAGCGCTGCTGACTCCAGAGACTTCTCCTTCAGTCGTACCACGGCCAGTGTGCGGTCCTCCTTTGTGTGGTAGAAGGGGAGCTTATGACACACCCTCATATCGAAGAACAGCATTGAAAGGAGTTGAAATCCTACTGGCACTGTAGCCTTATGGTCGTGGATGTGTGGAACCGCCGTGACCAGCGCCGCTGCTCCTGTATTATCCAGGAGATTCCCATCGTGATGAGGTATGCCCGGACCAAAACGAGACCCACATACCGAGACTATTCTATCTTCTACCTCTTCCTGTGTCGCCTTAATATCCTTGTTGAGGGTATCGATCGCATCGGACAGCTTGGAAGGCAGGCGTATCTCCTCTCTCCTTGCCTCATCTTGCCGTGTATCTCGCACGAACATAGCATAGATGTTCCTCTCCACTGTGAATAGATATCGATCGCTACGAATACTCGCACCGCGATTGTTCGGATCATCGATCATTTCACTCTCGTATGGAAGCAGAAGGGATGCGTCTATCCTCGGTCTCAATATTTCCATGTTGCGCCGCAACGTTGCGAGAGATGTTTGAAGAGTATCATACAGACGATCCGCATTGAAGGATATACTACCTCCCCCCGTTTGAGACACGTTGATGGTCACCAGGTCCTCCATGAACGACGCACATCCAATGAGAGAGTTGATGTTGGATGTGACGATATCCTTGTAGCCATAGGCTTTCCTCAGAAGTTCGAAGCCCTTCTCGAGTGCCTTTTCCCTATCATCGTTCTCAACCTCTGTCTGAAGAAAGGCCGGATCATCCCATCTCTGAACGAGGTCGTTAGGATGACCTCCCAGTGCCACTATCCTATTTAAGAACTCGTTCCTTGTGACTGTGTTAGCAGTTGTTATTATATGTTCGTTGAGATAGGTACCATAGGTGATGGGACTTCTTACTCCATGGCGACAGGATACACGGAAGAAGGCATCGATGATGTCCTCTATTCTCTGCCTACGCTGGGCTAGTGTTACCGCTCCCGGAACAATGGCGCGATATTGCAAGTTTTCTGCCATCTTTACCATCTTCTTGATTTTTGTCGCTGTCAGTGTTTCGACCAGCTCATCCATTATACCACATACCCTCAAGATACAATCCATGGGAAAGACAACGAGTTCTTGAAACATGATGTGGATCATGCTGTTCTTTTGGGAGCTCTTATCTGCTGTTTTGATAAGAGAAGAGACGATCATCATCCTCTCTGCCTTGTCTGTCTTGCCGCGCAAATTCTCCTGGTGTTGAAGTATCATGTCTGAGAACTCAGACATGCTCATGAGTCCTTGACCCTGACCACCTGGTCCCTGGAACAATGCTGTCATTTCCTGAATTTGGCTGCCGAATCGACCATCGATTCGACTTCTAAATTCCCTGAGCTTGGTCAAGTTATCATTGTCTAGCTTGTGCTCCACCTTCGAAAGGAGCTCATCTCTGTATGTAGAAGCGCTCGCTTGTTCGGGGGAGCGTATATCCCGCCCAACCCTATCAGAGGGTGCCGATAGAAGATCGAGGTCCTGAGCAGAGATGGATTCATCCTCATCTGGTAGCAAGAACTTAGCCTCAAAGCTATCTTCATCTCGTACAGACTTTCCAAAGTCATCTATCATGCGTATGTTCCGTGTAGACTCGCCGTCTCTATAGGCATCGACGTGTCTCTTCTCTACTAGACTGTACCTCCTGTTGATCTCATTGACGAGGTCTTGGACCGCCGCTCGTACACCTCCCTTCTTGCTTGCGTAGTGGGAGTAGATATGGTTAACTTCATTGATTATAAGGCGAAGGGCACGATCGGTGTATGGAGCAGGAGCAACGGTGTCATACTCATGGAAGATGATCCGTATGAGGCTCTGAAACGGTGAGGAAAAATCATTGATGAATGATATGTACTTGCTGGTAGCAGCCGCCACCACACCGGGATCATCAAACACGGTCTTGAAGAACTCGACATAACGAGGCAGATAGAAATAGAAGGGGAGGGCCTCGTCGATGATGTCGGGAGAGATATGATCGGCGTGTTCGAACCCTCCTCTCATAAACGTTGATTTCAGAGAGGGCACTGCTCCAAATGGCATCATTTTCGAGCCCCTCATTCTGCGCCTGGAACCACCCACCAAGCTCCTCGTGGCATAGATGTCCTCCACATCGGTTGCTTCCTCCATCATATGAGTGAGGTTCGTGATGGTAAGGATGCGTGAGGCAATGGCCTTTATGGCATGGACGAAGAGATCATCCTCCTCCTTGTATGGACTAGCATAATAGGACCCTATACCTGCACGGTAAGTGAGATTGAGCCTCTTCAGCTCACCCTTCATGAACAGCGAGGAATCAACCGACGCCCCTCCTTTAAGATTATCCATTACCTCGTGGAGCATGGAGGGAGCACCTGGCTTCGGTCTACCATCCAGGTAGACTCCGAGCACTGTCTTCCTCACAGCAGTCGGGGACTCCTTGGGAGCCGCTCCCTTAGCTCTTGCCTCCACTGCCCTATCCGCGGCCTTCCTTGCTCGATCGAGACCAGTCACAGCGTCGTGTGCGTTGACATCAAGCAGCAATTTGCCAACAGCCGAGGGTCCTCCATCCAGCAATATGCTCGCCCTGGTGATGGGAGCAGCAGGGGCCTTGGCCTTGGGTCGGGGGAATGAAACAGTGGTATGAGACACCTCAAAATCACCGGACACCCTACTTGGGTTATCGGTGAAGGGAGTGCCCCTGTTGAAGTGAGGCCTGCCTGTCCCATATACCCCCGACTGGTTATACTTCTTATCATAAAGGGGATGGTAGTTGGATTCGGGATAGTAAGCAGGTAGGATAAGACCCGTATATTTGGTGTCTATCCTCGTCTTACCCGGGATACCGAAGCTGTTCACCTTGCGGGTGAGGGATGACTCCTTGAGATAGGAGAGAAAGGCATGATACACCTGAGATGGGGTCATGAAGAGGCTCTGATCTCCTACCTTGTCTGAGTTGCTCCCTTTCATATTGCCTATGGTGACAAACACATAGAAGATGTTCTTGAGAGCTTGCATGTTGTCATAGTACTCAGAGATACAGCGTCTCACCTTCTCTCTCTGTTCTGTCGAGCACTCAAGCACTCCCGTTGCTTTGCCTATGTTGAGCTCCTCGAGGAGCACCCATTCCCTTGGACAGACACCAAAGTTGTCATGGAGCTTGAGGTATGTCTCTCTTGCCTTCTTGAGACTGTCATAAAGGTGGCTGTACATGCGCTCGTAGTAGTGGGTATTCGATTGGTCATCCAAGCCGGAGTATAGAAGATCTCCCAGCATATTACCAAACGACAAGTCATTGAAGCTGGCATATGCTGTGAAATCGCTGATAATATCATTCGTTCCTGCGGCTGGAGCAGTAACAGCGCGGGTATATGCGTCTCTGATGATCTTCTTGCTGCCTATCTTATATACCTCTCCCTGTCTATCGACAGGAGCAGGAGCAGGAGCAGGATGCTCGGTTATCGGCGCGTAAGTAGTCGTCTCCAATGCCTCAATGTCTGTGGGTAATGTACAGTTTATACCACTGGGCATGGACTCGAACACGTTATATAGTCGATTGCCTGTTGAGTCTGTGCTCCAGCGGGTATATACCTTGGTATCATCGAGGGATGCTCTGATATGCTTCATGGTTGAGAGCCCATCGATGGCATCCAGCGTCATGTTACGCAGGATATGTTCTAATGCCTCGATGGCCTTGTAGAAGCGGGTCTTCGTTCTGAACTCCTCCTTGATGTGCTCCCTAAACTCCTTGAGCCTCTCATCATCATCGAGGAGCTTCTTGATGTGCTCGCTGAGGCTCTTCTCATAGTCAGGTATACCAGTGCTGATGAGACCCTGTGGATCCAGGCTCCCATTGGCGAAGATGTTAGACACGTAGTTGAGATTGGCGGGATCTCCGTTGAGCTCGATATCTCTCAGAGAGAAGTGGTGTTTGATGTCCTTCATGTACTCGGCGTTGGGATTGGCCTTCATGTTCTTCATATCCTCGATGATAGCGTTGAACCTCTCCTTGAGCTCCCTCTCTATGATGACCCGCTTCGTGCCTATGGCTATGGCCAGCATGTCTGTGTACTTGGCTCCATACTCCTTGGTCTCCTTGCCCCCATCTGAAATCGTGCTCTTGATGCGGATCATGTAGAGGAAGTATCGGAAGCGGGATAGAGCCTCATTGAAGTTGACAATGGAGGCAGGAACAGAGGGGAAGATCTTCGATAGCTCAACCTCTGGGATGGTCATGAACTCGGCATCCATGGCCTTGCTATAGCGCTCAACTACCTCCTTGATACCCTCCATCGCTGTCACCATCTTAGAATAGAAGGGAACGAGTGGAGCATATGCGGAGTCGAGCACAACCGATCGGATGAGTGAGATAGACCTATCGAGCTGGTTCTTGAAGCGGTCGCTCTCCTCTAGAGAGGAGGCATCCTTGTAGTAGCCAATGATGCTGAGGAAGTTCGCTCTATTACGCAGCCCATAGAAGGAGGCCAAGCTGGCTCGTATATCATCGAGAGGCTGAACATCCACATCTACCATGCCCTTCAGGGGAGAGATGGAGTCCTCTACTGCCTTGGTGAACTGGTTGAGCTTGTCTCCGAAGTCTTGGACGAAGTGCTTGATAACAGAGGATCTTACCTTCTTGACTGTCTCGAGCCTCTTGTCCATGGAGTTGTATGGAGTGACAGGCTCATGGAGATCGAGCTCATATGCTCTGCCCCCAGCCACGGAGTTCATGCCTCCCTTCAGCTGGTTGCGCAGAGCGAAGTGGGACGTCAGTCCATCAGCATATTGGAGGAAGCGAGCCATGTCCTCAGCAGATGAGCCCTTAGAGAAGAGCTCCTTGAACCGCTGAGCGATGGCCTCCTTGAGCTCGGATAGATTGGACATCTCCTTATACTGCTTGAGGGTGATGCCTGTCTCCTTGAGAGCTGTGTCTGTCACATACGATGCGAGCGTGGCGTCATTGAGAGCGCTGAGCAGATAGAACATCGTCCGGTTGAAGTCCAAGCCCATGGGGCCGTGAGATATGCCATCGATCAGATGCTGCAGTTCTCCCACATCTCGGGCCATGGCATCGACATGCTGCATGTCCTTCTCTGTCATGTTGAGGATGTTCTTCAGCATGGAGATCTGAGCTCTCCTCTCCTTCTCTGCGGTCTCATACAAGCTCTGCAGCTGAGAGAGCTTGAGCTGGTCTTCTGGGGGCGCTCCCCTCATCGAGCTGCTAATCTTCTTCATGATATCATCTCCCACAGAGGAGATCATATCCAACCTCTCAGCGATGGACTTCATATGCTCATAGACAGAAGAGAACTCGGCCTGAAGCCCCACCACCAGAGAGGATGTCCAATCAATCACTTGAGAGCATATCTCCTCATCGGATGCCTCGATATTGATCATCTTGTCCTTGCCTGGCGTGAAGGCATTGTTGAGCACGTTGGCTATGTTCTTGCACATGTTGCGCCTCTTATCCAGCGAGATCTTACCATGCCTGAGATCGGAGATGAGGGTCTGGAGGGCCTTCGTGATATCGAGGGGGTCATCCGAGCTATCGGATATCAATCCATTGGCCCTCAATGCCTTGCCTATGTTCTTGATGATGGTCGTTCTCATCTCGCTCGAGAAGGTGGTAGCGTAGTCTGGTATCTTCTTGACTATGTGAGCCGAGTCATCCCTACCCCCTCCCATCATGCTCTGCAAGAGCATATTATCGGCCTTGGACCCGCCCATTAAACGGGCGAGAGCGTTGAGCTTCTCATGTGGGGATCCTCCGTAGAGGCGACCGTGACCGCCTCCCATAGAATGAGATGATCCCATAGCTATATATGGGGGCTCATCTTCCTCCAACAAATATATTATATATCGTGTTCTGATATAGAGACCCCTATATAAGGGACCATGGATAGGAAGCGGAACGTGGTGGAGATAGATATAGACCATCCCGTACATAAGGGCCGCAAGAAGGGAGGGGCACGCGATGACTCCAGCTCAGATGAGGAATGGCCGCAGATGAGAGGGGGCAAGATCCGCCCCGAGCAGAAGATCAGGCGATGCCAAATCCTCGCCACATACATAAGAGAGAGAAGCGAAGACCTCGCCGATGCCATCCGCTCTCTATGCCTGGAACAGATCCTGTATCCATCCAAATTTGATGAGGGTCTCACCTTCCTGTACCCATCCAGCGAGATGATCAATCAGATAGTGAAGGAGACCTTCGAGGGAGACTCAGCACTGGCTGTGACTCTGATCCGCCGCCTCGTTCTGGGTCGAGCATTCAAGACCCCCGAAGACTTCGAGACCTTCAAGGACGATATCATCTGCAAGAAGGGCTACAAGTTCAGGTATGTCTCGAGATCGAAGGACAAGGTGACACTGGATGATGGCTTCGTTCTGAAAAAGGCCCCCTTCTCTCATAAGGGCAATGTCGATCTCGTCGTGTGGGATATCGATGCGGGACAGCCCCCCGAGACAGGAGAGATGGCCGAGAGGAAGAGAAAGCCCATGAAGAACGAGGGAGGGGATAAGAACGGCAGAGAACGCATGAGCATAGTGAGAGAGTATGTGGAGGCCTATCGGAACCAGCTCGGAGGGGATATCGATAGGGTCCATCCTCTCATGGTTGGATCGGTCTCTCTCTGCAATTTCCTCAAGGCATTTGCCTCTGATGTCTATGAGACCGTGCTCCCATTGCTCGATGCTGATCCCCGAACCTCCTTCTTCCTGCTGATGGCTGAGCCGGCCATCCCCGACCATCTCATGACGGGATCGGGCAATCCGAAGGACCCAGACCATCTCCGATATGGCTGGGGAGGTGTTCCTCTCTATGGAGATGCCCAGGAGAATTGGAAAGCCCATATCAAGAGAGCCTCGGTCCTGGCCAAGCCCAAGTTCAAGGGCAGAGAGATCAGCCTGGAAGAGGCACATGCCAAGATCAGAGATGAGATCAAGCACTTGGGGGATGCCGCAGCCATGAAGAAGGCAGCCACCATGTACAGAGAGTTCACGGAGACAGGCAAGATAGGCCTCGAGGCGGGCTCTCTCCAGCCGATGGGAGAAGAGGAATGGCGCAAGCTCTATCGAGATAGAGAGAGCAAGAAGGCGGTCCAAGATCAAGCCCGATACATCATACCCATGATCTTGGATGATCGAAAGGGAGGAGATGACCATGCCCAAGCCCTGCTGGAGGAGGCGGCCAAACTCTTCGAGAAGGACCCGAAGAGCGAGGATCTCATGCATGATATGTCGAGAGATGGCATCGGCCGATCATCCAGCAACACCGTCCATGCATGGCTTCGATCTCCCAACTTCATGCATATGAACGCCTCCCCCTTCCCCGACTTCAACAGAGAGAAGATGAAGAGAGTCGATGCCCTCATGGCCGCCAATCATCAGCCCCCACTGGTCTATCGATATATGAGCGCCATCCTCTCGGGGTCATCTCATCCCAGCCATAAGACCGATGCCAAACACAAGCATGAACATGAGGAGCCCGAAGAGAACGTCGAGGCCATAGACTTCGACGATGACTCACTGCCTGTCTTCGACAAGGACACAGCGAGGAGTACTCGTAGGCGCTGATGAGAGGGTCACAGGAGGAAGCATCTCAGTCGAGGGTCGAGATTTGAAGCCCCACATCTCTCTATATAGCTCTACCTATTCCTATTCCCGCTCGCTTCATCTGCTTCGATGAGATCTCCCATCGAGATATCGGCGGTATGCAATTGCAAGAGGCCCATAGGGGCCTTCTATCCAGTGTTCTCCCACATATATGAGGGCAGGCTCAAGGCCATCCTCGATGCCGATGGGATAGACAGGGGAGGGTTTGCCTCCACAGAGGATGGCCGCATAAGAATGGATGATGTGATGGATGCTCTCGGCATATTCAGCGTATGCTGCCGCACCAAGCTGATGGGTCATCACTCGTAGTCTCTGCCTCTGCCTCTCTGCCTTGTCTCATCTCGTTGTCTCATGTGGGTGTCTCATATAGCGGTCTCATGTGACTGTCTCTTCATGTGGTCTCATCCCATTGTCTCATATGGGAGTCTCATATGACAGTCTCATATGAGAGTCTCTCCACAGTGGAGCATCCCGTCGAGACCATATAGAGAGACAACATGATGAGATAACATGAGGAGACTACATAGAGAGACAACGCGATGAGACAATGCGATGAGACATCCCGCCGAGACTACATGGAGAGACCGCGAGACGAGACAGCGAGGGCATGCTCTCATTTTGTATGGGTCATATATAGCTCATGCCCCCACCTCTGGCCTCGTTCATAGAGGATGGTCGCCTGTGGATGGAGGAGCAGGACATCAGCATGTATGAGAGAGAGGAGCTCATCAACTTCATCGTCATGGCTGCGGCATCGGGCGTTCTCTCATACCCCTTCGTCAGGCTGTGTATCTCTGATCCTCTCCCCCTCTTCGAGAACCTCAAGCAGATGAAGCTCGAGATATCGACCGATCCCTTCTCATCCCCCAACAAGGCAGGGACAGAGCTGGTAGATGTGGGACAGTCTCCATATCTCTCTATCATATGCAAGAGGAGAGAGTACTTCCTGGGAGACATCATCACAGATATATATGCAGAGGAGGCAAGGATGAGATGCCGAGAGATGAGAAGCCCCATACCCATCGAGGAATGGAAGAAGAGAGGCAGTGTTGAGAAGTGGGTCTCTCTCTGCTTGGGAACCTTCGGTATCCTCACTCCCTTCACGATGAGAGAGTCCATCTTCCAGTCTCATCTCTATAAGGAGTGTAACCAGTATAAGCCATCGGTTGTGGTATATCTTATCAATCTCTTCCGAGCGAAGAGAGTGCTCGATCTCTCATGCGGATGGGGCGATCGTCTCATCGGCTCACTGGCAGCTGGAGCTGAAGCATATCATGGATGCGATCCCAACCCGGACCTCTCCCCCGTATATGCTGGGATGGTCCGAGATCTCGGAGGGGATACCGATGTCCGGATAGAGCAGAGCAAGATGGAAGACTATACAGTGAGAGAGGGCTTCTATGACCTCTTCCATTCCAGCCCTCCCTTCTGGATCAAGGAGCAGTATAACACGATGAGAGTGGATATAGGTCTCGATGAGTGGGTGGAAGACTTCCTGCTGCTATATGTAGATAAGGCCATGAGAGGCCTCAGAAGAGGGGGTATCATGGCTATATACATCAACGACGTGGGACGTATCAAGTACGTGGACAGAATGAACGATCACATCTTCGCTGCGGGGCATAAGTACAGGGGAAGTATAGGCTTGAGAGGTGCCACCTCATCGATGACATATAATATATGGCTATGGGAGAGGAAGTAGCCACTCGTTGATGCCCCATGGGATGCTCCATGAGATGCTCCATGGGATGCTCCATATCGAAGCTTCATATCGAAGCCCCGTATCGATGCCCCATATCGAAGCCCCATATCGAAGCCCCCATCAAAGCCCCACCAGTGAGGGGCAATGGCAAGCCCCACCAGTGAGGAGCATGAGTAAGGGGCATGAGTAAGGGGCATCGATATGGGACATCAGTAAGGGGCATCTCATGGGGGCACAAAACAAGAACTACTCCCTCCCTCACATGTCAACAGCGATGTGCTGTCTCCTCTCCCATATCTCCTTCATGATAGCTATCTTCTCTCCCATCCTGTACCTGATGATCCCCTTCTGCTCCTTCGCTCTTGCTGCCTCTCTCTCCAGCTCTCGAGTGAGCGATGGAGGCCATGGGTACTTGGGAGCAGTAGATGGAGTGGGTGGAGCAAGTACCACTGGTCGTGGGGCTGAGACAGTAGCCATCCTCAGCAGAGGAGGAGATGGAGCCTCTGCCTCTGAGCCGCTATCATCAGTGTATGAGGCAGATATACCATCATCAGAAGGGGAGGGACTGTCTGATCTCCTATTCCTTCTGACTCTCTGGCTCCTTGTCACCTCATCCTCTATGGATGGCAGAGTAGCCAATGCTTCGAGGGCTGCCCTTGCCTCTGCCACCATCTCAGCTCTCGGCATCGAGGCTATGTTCATGATGAAGGAGGTGAGCTGGTCCTCCATCGTCGGGTAGTCGTAGAACCACTCTGTGTGTTTGCTAGTGCGAACATCCTCGAGGAACACATGTACTGCTCGCTCTGTCATCTCCATATCTGGCACCTGCCACTTCCTGTGGCAGTACATAGCCGGCTCTGATGTTCTGAACTCAGAGAGTCTCCGTTCCACACAGTCAGTGAGTCCTATCTTCGAGATCCCCTCTCTATTGGGAGTTCTCATCATGTAGATGAAGCCGGGTCTCGAGCTCTTGTCATGTATGCGAAGGAGTACCTCCTGCTTCCTCTGCCACCTGGCCTTAGCTTCTGCCTCAGCCTTGGCTCTCTCCTCCTCTCTTACTCTCTGAAGCTGAGACTCCTTCTCTGCTAGTACCAGTTGCATCTGCTCTATCTGCTGCCTCATCAGCTCCACCTCTGGTGTCTCATGCCCTAGTCTTACCTCTCCCCTCACGAGAATCTCCTGAACCCAGCCGGAGACCTGAACAGCGAAGTCAAGGGAGATCCATTGCGATATGTGAATTGCTATCCTGGGATGGACCCATGTGGCTCTCCCATATATGCCATGGTTCTCGTATCTCTCCAAGTCTGCGGTGCAAATTTGCACCGCAGAGGATAGCTTCCCTATGAGGCCCCCATATGTCCTCTTCCAGGCCTTGTACTCCTTCTTCTCTCCTCCTGCCTTGCATAGAGCAGTGGCATTGATATAACCATCACTCGCTCGACATATCACTTGTATCTGCTCTCCATGTGGATCAATCAGTGTGAGGAACGAGTCCTCGATGGGAGCTGCTATCGTCATGGATCTTCTTATATGAGCAGTCTCTCTGCTGTCAATGGCATCCCTACGGGCTATCTCTATCAAGTACTCGTTGTATGTGTGCTTAACTTCATTGAGAGCATCGATGTGCTTGATCCCCTCCTCTGTGCCCGCCTTCATGAGAAGTCTTCGGTAGCACTCTCCGGTCACGATGTAGTACTTCTTGCGGTTACCTGGTACTTGTGTCTCATTCGCCAATCCTGGCGATTGGAGAGGATCGCCCACTCTGGCCATGGCGACGAGTGGATGATGTCTATCTACGAGCATGTAGTCCAGTCCTTCAGTGTAGTTCTTGAGGAGTACCCTATCATAGAAGTGCCGGAACCGATCCTTCCCCTTCTCTATGATGAGGTAGGACTCGATGATATGATCGCTAAGGTAAACCCATGAGACATTGAACCCCTCCTGCATGTATATCCTCATCATGCTGATCTCCTTCTCTGTAAAGCCGAGAAGATGAGCCACATCATCAGGGGATAGAGCCTCTCCTCCTGATGGAGTCCTCGCTACCAGCATATCGAGAGCTTCCTTCCTCTGCATGGTGATAGATCTTCCTATATCAGCGATCAAACAGTGGTCAATACCATCTCATCCTGCCATCTCATGCTGATGCCCCTCACTGATGCCCCTCACTGATGCCCCGTATCGAAGCCCCACATCGATGTCACTCTCATATGCCCCTCTCATATGCCCCTCTCATATGCCCCTCACTGATGCCCCTTACTCATGCCCCTTACTCATGCCCCTCAAACGAGGGGCCATGAAGAGGGGCTATGAAGAGGGGCTATGAAGAGGGGCTATGAAGAGGGGCTATGAAGAGGGGCCTCGATATGGGGCATTCTATGGGGCATCCCATAGGCAGCACAAGGCAGGGTAAAAATATTTGAACACCCCCTTCACCTATCATATATGACACAAGATACCCAATCGATATCAACCGATATGGCCTTCTTCAATGCTAAGAACGTCTATGATGTGCTCAGCGGTCTAACCAATGAGACAGTCAATGAGTATCTCCAGTTGGACTTCTCCAAGCTGAGAGCCTCCGGGGGACGGGCCCCCAAGCCTCAACCCAAGGGAGCTCCCGCTGCCATGTTCCAGGCCATCGACGTCAACTTCAGGCTGAGACCCAGCGATGGGTTCTCTCCTCTGAGGATGATGACAGGTAAGGAGAACGCGGTGGGAACTGTCCGCAGCGATACCTACGAGAACTCATACCAGCTGACCATCCAGAACTACAGGAACGGCCGCCGCTATTTCGGTGAGGATGGAACCCAGATCGCTGAGCCCAGAGAGGAGGATATCTCCTATACCGTGGAGGTATACAAGCTCCTGGACAACTTCCTCGAGTTCATGGTGGAGGATGCCAAGACCAAGGGTATCATCAGTCCCACGGGCAAGAACATGGTGAAGGGAGCTCTCATTACCAGCAATTCCGTGGAGTATAAGCCGTCGGTGAAGACGATGACGAAGGCTGGCAATCCCATCAACAACCCCATGGTCTATCTGAAGTTGAAGGTCAACAAGGCAAAGGATCCAAGCTCCTTCATGCTGAAGAGCTTCAAGGATCAGTCCGCAGAGGCACCCGCTGCCAGGCTCAGCACAGAGAACGCGGATGAGGTATGCAAGCATGCTCAGTTCCGAGCTGTCATCTCATCTAATGCTCTCACTGTATGTAACACAGGCATCTTCCTCCGAACATACATCGATGAGCTCGCTGTCAAACGAGTGGTAGCAGTAACCACGGGAGGCCTTAGTGTAGATGATGAAGATGAGGTACCAGAGGGAGGAGTTGTATCAGTCGATTAGTAGAGGCATCGGTTACATGGTTAGATCAGTAGATAGCAGTTACATCACTAGTAGATGGTAACTGTCAGTATTTTTTGTGTCTGCCATCATATATCGCATGATGCGGTATGAGAAAGCGTGGTCTCTGGCCAGAGCGATATGCAGGGGTATCAAGTCTCCCCATGATGTTGAGACAGTGGTCGTGGGATCACTGAGGAGAGGGGAGAAGCAGGTGGGAGATATCGATATCCTCGTGGTGTCTCCTCGTATTCGGAGCGATGTCTTCTCTGATCTGCTCATCGAGAGCAGAGCAATCGATGGCTACTCTGTCCTCTCATGCGGTCCGCGGAGATGCTGCCTCCTACTGAGGGTTGGAGCGGCAGATATCAGATGCGACCTCTTCTATGCCACGAGGCGAGAGCTCCCCTTCGCCCTGCTCCATCACACCGGGAGCAGAGAATACCTCATGAGAATGAGATACATAGCCAAGATGAAGGGATATATCCTCAACCAGTATGGGCTCTATCACAGGGATAGCAGGGAGCAGGTGAGGGGCAAGTTCATTGATGAGAAGGATGTGATGCTCTTCCTGGGGATGAGAGAGAGGGAGCCTTCGATGAGGCATCGGTGAGGTACTGGCTGATGGTAGGTTGATGGTAGGGTGATGGTAGGATGATGGTAGGTTGATGGTAGGTTGATGGTAGGTTGATGGTAGGGCGATGGTAGCGAGGTACTGGCAGTGGTACTGGCAGCGGTACTAGTTGATGGTACTGGCGGTGGTACTGGCGGTGGTACTGACAGTGGTGCTGACATTGGTACCATCTCTGAGTACCATCTCTGAGTACCATCTCTGAGTACCATCTCTGAGTACCATCTCTGAGTACCATC
>JACCDL010743520.1_pt1 | contig 14189 bp, 8 predicted proteins | sample 7441931 | NCBI WGS metagenome assembly JACCDL01 (sample SAMN15323437, study PRJNA562643) | freshwater metagenome | isolation source: river surface water | place: USA:Blue River Watershed | collected 2017-08-16 | reverse complement strand
TCTGCTGCAGCCTTTGCTGCTGCATCTGCTGCTGCTTTTGCTGCTGCTTCTCTTGCTGCTTTTTGTTCTGGAGTTTCACCAGGGATTACAGGTTCAGGAGTGTATGCAGCATTTGATATTGGATCATTTCCGCTTGCCTGCTGATTGTTGTAAGCACTAATCAATTTATCTTTAGTGCTTAAAGCAAGTTGCATTGACTCTATAAATTTTGCACTATTAATCATGGCAAGATCTATCTGGTTTTTAATTGCTTCCCAAGCGTCTCTTGTTTTTCCAAGAACAGTCAAACCTTCTATATCTTTATCTAGTTGTATTTGTCGTAAACGAATAAACTCTTGCGCTGGTTCTATTTTCTCTTCTTCTATCTTAAAAATTTCATCTTGAAGTTTCTTAATATCTTCTTCTAGTTCTTTTCTAGTACGATATGTCTTTGTTACTGGGTCATATGCTCTAACATTAGAAAGTTCATATTGTCTAGACTGCTCTACTGCATCCTTTTGTTTTGTTACAGCATCAGCAGCCTGCTGTGCTCTCATGTCTTGGGCTGCCCTTGCTGCTGCTGCAATATCTCCAGAGGTTAGTGCTTCTGCTAAGGTTAGTTGTCCTCTTTGCTGTTGAGATATTGAGGCGTTTGCTCTTTCAATAGAGTCTAGTGCTTCAATTCTTTCATCATACTTATCATTAATTTTTTGCTCTTGATCTTCAATTGCTTGAAGTGCTGCCTCTTTATCATCAACCTTATACTGGATTGCTGCAATTTGGTCCTGCGCCTCTTTAATAATTTGATCTTGTGATTTTGTATCTAGTTTAAATTTTATATTAAGGGCTGTTTCCTGAACATCAAAAGCATCCATTGCATTACTGAATCCTTCATCAAACATGTCTTGCATAAATCCAATAGTGTTCTTTAGTTGATTTAGTCTATCATTAAAGTCAGTTACTAGTTTGCTTAATTCAGTCTGTGCAGCCATTATTTGTGCTCTGTCTGCACCCTTAGCAATTAGGCTTTTTACTCTTGCTTCTTGAGCAGCAATAGCGCTTTCCATGGCTCTTAAATTTTCATCCTTGCCAAGTGCAAAAGCAGTTTCTGAACTATACTTGTTTCTTATTCTATCTTCCTGTATTCTATCTTTTTTAAATTGATCCAGGTCTGTTTTAACTCCTGCGACTGCTGCTGCTTTTTCTTGTGCTGCAGTTAAACCCTTGTATTTTGAAATTAATGTCTTTAGTGTCTTTTCATTTGTTCCATTTGCAATTGCTGCTGCAATAGTCTTATCATTGATAATATCATATGCATTTGCAACAGGTACTCCAAGTTTAGATAGTTTATCAAACGCAATAGTCTGGTTTGAGATAGCCTTTGACTCTGCTTCCATACTAGAGTTCCAATCACCCATAGTGATAGATGCCAATGCTTCTTGAATATTTTTTGCATCTCTCTTTAATGCAATAATATTTCCCTTGTTGTCAAACTTAAATAAAGACTTCTTTCTCTTTTCATATTCCTTTGGATCCATGCCAACAATTAACTCAATAAAGTCCTCAGAGCCTCCTAGCCCTCTTAGATCGTTTTCTATACCGCTGAATACATCTATGGTCTTGCTACCGCCAAATAGGCTGTCTAGGGCCTTACGAGAGGCACTCCAGCCTTCTGTAACCTTAATCTGGTTCTTTCGTACATCTCTTAGTTTCTTTACTAAGTCATCTAGTGGTGATGACTGGACTTTGTTACCTTCGCCAGTTACCCCTGATCCTAGAGGTGTTTTTGAGTTATCAAGTGAAGTCTCTGTTACTTGCTGTGTCTTAGAAGTAACATAGTCTGAAAAACTCTTTCCTGCATTTGGTGTTTTACCGTCTAGACCCTTTTCTGCTAACCAGTTCTTATAGGCTAGTTGCATTGCTGGGTCACCTTCCATACCAAACATAACCTTTACATTCTGTAGGTAAACCTTCTGCTGCTCTGGTGGAAGTTTATCAAAGTATTCTTGATCTGCCCTTAATAGTTCCATCTCTTTAGCGCCAAGAACTGTAGTTGCAATTTCAAGAGTTACTTTTCCTTTGAGATCATCAATCTTTGCTAACGAATCTTTTAGATCTTGTGCTGCTGTTGGGTTTGTGTTGTAATAGTTTAGTAGAACATCTTTATCTACAACTGTTGCAGACTGGCTAATTCTTTGGAATAGTTCAAGTTGTTCTTTTGCTGCTTTTGGACTCTTTGTAGATATGTCAGCAACAAACTTTGCTGATTGCTTCTTGTCCTTAAACATTCCTACAATGCCCATCATCTCATTTGCAAACGCTCCGCCAAATTTACCAGTGATGTTAATTACTGACTCTAGAGATTTTTTGTCTTTTCCAAATGTTTCAAATATTTCAAGCATCTGCATTGGATCTATCTGACCACTTGCCATTTGCATCTTTAAAGTATACTGTTGCTCTTTTGCAATACCAGATGTATCAATAGTTGACTTTGCTAAGGTTGCAACATCTTCTAAAGCAGTTCCAGCATATTGTTTTGTAATAGCCTTATCTGCTCCTGTCATCAATGCATTTTGTGTTGCTCCTTCTGAATCAGTGTAACTCTTCTGAATGTCAGCAACTAGTTTTCCATTTTCAGCAAGCAAGTCAACCTGATCTTTTTCATACTGCTTTGTTAGTCTTTTTATTTTTTCTGTATCTCCTGCTGCCTTTGCAATCTCAAGTTCTTTTTGGTATTGCAGTTCTACAGCATCTGTTAATTCTTGCTGTTGCTGTAAAGCAATTTTCTGCATAGCAATAGATGCACCAGATGCTTCACCAATTCTTTTGTTTCTATCTTTTCTTGCTAAAAATGCTCCAACACCAACACCAAGGGCTGCGCCAATTATAGTTCCTACAACTGGAACAACAGAACCCATAGATGCTCCAATTCCTGCAGCAGTAAGTCCTCCTGCGAGTGCTCCTCCAGCAATTGCTCCTGCACCTGATCCTACAAGACCTCCTGCAACACTAAAACCAGCAGTCTTTCCAATATCTCCACGAGTATATCCACCAGCATTTTGTGCTGCTGTAGTGGCAAGATTCATTCTAGTTCTTGTATCTTGTAAAAGTTTTACTTCAAGTTCTACTCCATCTTTAAGAACATTTTCTCCATTAGGGCCAAGCATTGAAATAAGTTTTGAGTTTACCTCAATACCAAAAGAATAATCTCCTAGTTGCTTTCCTAGGTTTGCTGCTATAGATCTTGCCTGTGCTGGATCTAAAACTCCTGATATAACTGCTGTCATAAGTTGATTAGCAATTTGATCTTTAGCAATACCCTTTCCATTTTCTCCACCAGTCTTAATGGTTTCTGAAACATTTTTTGCCATGGCCTTGCCACCTTCTCCTGCCATGTAAGACTCTCCAAAGGTTGTCTTGCCTGTTTTAATTTGGAAAGGAGAGAACGCATCTTTTCTTCTTCTATCCATAATCTCTCCAGCACCGACTTTTGTCGAGAATTCAGAAAGAGACTTGATTGCCTCTGTTCCAGAACCCATGGCCTCTGTAAGTTTTAAGGCTGCATCTTGTGCTTTATCAAAAACCATTCTTTGGTATGCGTATGCTGCTACAACTAATCCAACTCCAACAGCAAGTGCTGAGAACTTGTTTTGAAGCATTGGCATAATCATAGCCATGCCCATAAGTGGCATCATAATTTTTTGTGATAGTTCTCCAACTTTTCCTGGAGCCATTGAGCCAATCATTGCTACACCAGATGCAACACCCATTGCTCCAGCCATACCCATTGCTGGGTTTCTTGCCCCTGACAGTCTTGCTTGTTTTCTATCATATCTGGCTTTATTAACCTTCAATTTAAGTTTGTCAGTTCTAGTTGGACTCATATTACCGCTAGGAAGTGCTGGCCCTTGAACTGGTAGTTGAGCATTAGCGATTGCTCTTTCAGCAATAATCTTTCTACGAAATGCTGATGAGTTTATTATCTTAGATCTTCTTGCTTCTTGTCTACGCAAAGACTTTGCATCTGCATCTATTGGACCTGTTCCATACAGTTTAGTTCTTGATGATGCTATCTTAGCCTGTGTCTTTGCTTCTTCTCTTTGAATTTTTTGCAATCTTCTTCGCACAGATTTTGCTTCTGCATCAATTGGTCCCGCTCCATATAGGGCAGTTCTAGATGCTGCTGCTGCAGATTGAGACAGCGTAGTTCCAATTGTGCTTCCAACAGATCTTGCTTCTGCGATAGATCCTCTTGCCCCATCTACTATTGCAGCCCCCATAGAACTTTGTGATTCTGGTGCGTTTGCAAAACCAGGAATGGTTGCTTTGCCTTTAACTTTAGGACCCTGAACAACTCTTTCTCCCTTTTTAGGTTTATCTGTTATTCTTGTATCCTTTGAGCCTGCTGAAGACTGCGCCCCAGAAGGCATCTTTTTTGTTCTTGGCTTTCTTTGTTTTCCAGTTTTTTCATTTTCAATCATTTCATCTGGCTTAATTCCAATAGATGAATGAAGTTTATGGATTGCTCTCCAGTCTACCTTTGCTCCTTCTTTAAGCCTATCAAGCATTGCCTGATATACTTTTTTCTCTTTTGGATTTGTAAGGCCAAAACTTTCTATTACTTTTTCCAACTTTGGAATTGCTGCATTAATTTCATTACGCATTGCTGTATGGTATTCGTCTGGAGTCATACTTCTTACAAGATTTGCAGTTTCTTCAGAGAAAAATCTTTTACGACCTCCGCCAGGAAGTGGTGTATCTATTCCTAAGTTAATTCTTGCTTGCTCTTCCATTGAAGGAAGATTTACTATTCTCTTACCCTTTTCGTCAACACCAAAAGCAAAATCTCTAACTCCAGATGCTCTGTCAAAAACTCCTGCTGGGCCAACATCTGCAAGAATATTTCCAGAAAGATTCCCTCTTCCTAGATCTTTGTCTGCACGAAGAGCAGCAGCAACATTTTGTCTAATGTATTCTTCTTTTGTAAAAGTGTTAGACATTTTTTCTGGATCAAATCTTGGATCAAACGGTGACTCAAGAACAACAATTCTTCTCTTTCCTTGAGGATCTGTTGGATCTAAAATTGTTTTAATTGTTTGATCTGGGGCATCAAGACCATGAACATTTCTAGCAATAGTTGTTGCTCTTTGTTCTGCAAGTGCTTCTTTATAACTGTTTGCTGGCTTTACAAATACTTTTCTACCATCTGCTGTTTCATAAACTCCACCCAAACCTTTTAATGCAGTAAAACTTCTTCCAGATGTTGTAGATATTTGCTGACCATATTTTTCTGGCTCTGATTTTTTAAGTGGACTAGCCTTAACATCTTTGTCTAATTCCTTTAAACGCTTTTCTCTTTCTCCATACGCTGCTTCTCTAAAAGCACTAAAGGTCGTTGCAGTTGTAGATAGTCTATCACCAGTTGGACCTCTAAATGGAGAACTCTTATTTCCATCATGATCTATTAAAACAATTCTTCTCTTATCTGGAGTTTTTCCAGGATCAAACTCATAGCCTTTGATAATTCCTAGTTCTTTGGCTCTCTCTAATATCTTTCTTGTAGACTCTGGATCTTTACCGCCAAAGCCTTCCTGAATGCTAAAACTTGCTACATTAGAGTGTAGTTGTCTCATTAAGTTAAATGTGCTAGAGGATGCAACCTTTGGATGATTTTGTGGAATTGTTTCAAAAAGTGTTCTTTTTACCAAATCATCATTTACTAGAGTTGGCTTTGGATTTGCGTTACTGATAGTATCAAAGATTAATGAGTCAATTGTTTTTGCATCAAAAGCATTAATTCCAGATGGTCTCCATTTTTCTGGACCACGCTTAAGCCACTCATCCTGCCACTGTTTAAGTGTAATTCCTCCACCATCTTTTGACATTGCCTGATTATAAGCAGACTTGAAATCATAAAGAAGTGCATCCTGAACCAAGATCCTTGGATCAATTCCTTGCATGGTTAAGATATCTTTATAAAGTCTTAAAGTTTGAATCTTTTGCTCTGACATTGGAGTATTATTAATAATGTCATCAATATGCATTTTATTCTTTGCACCAACATGGAACTTCTGAGTTTCTCCAGCCATTCTTGTTGACTTTGACTTTCCTTCTTGAGCATCGCCAGTCCCTGTGTTATATGCCTGAATTTTTCTACCTGCAATCATTGCACTGATGACTGGTCTATTGTTTGGATCCTGTGCTGCCTTTTGAGGAATTACTGCTTCTCCAGGAGTAAGCATTGAAAATACTGTGTCTTTATTTCCAGTTCCTGGAACATCTGTTGTTCCTGTAGAGAATTTTTTAGGACTTGGCATCTTCTTGCCACCACTAACTGGACCAGTAAATCCTGCTTGTGCAGCAATTGCCCTCCTGTATGCATTTGCTAAAGCATTAACTGCCGATGCCTCAGATGTAAAAGTTTGATTAAGTTTTTGATGAACCTGGTCAAGAGATGCTGCAACTGCCGATGCTTCTAGTTGCTCTTTAGTTAGATAGTTTGTCTGCTCTCCAAGTATTTTGCTTGCGCTACCAGTCTTGTTATACATAGACTTCATGCTTGCAAACAACTTGATTATATTAGCAACAGCGTTTGCAATCAAACCAAAAGTCATTAGAAGTATTGGTCCTACCCCTGCGACTGCAACTGTAAGAATAGTTAAAAACTTTTTACTTCCATCTCCAAGATTATTAAACTTGTCAAGAACTTTTCCAACAAACTCTACAATTGGTGTCAGCGCTTTTAGGAATTGTTCTCCAACTGGAGCAAGAGCAACTTTAAGATCTTCCATAGACTTCTTAAACTTGTATGTTGTTGTATTTTGAATTCTATTTAATTCTCGCTCAGACAATATTGCTAGTTCTTCTGTTGTTGCATTTGTAAGTTTTAAAACTCTTGCAGCCTGTGTACCTTCTCCTATTACATTTTGAAACAAAGTTGAAAGTCTTGAGAACTGGAACTTACCAAATAGTTGCTCAATTGCACGAGCACGGTTAAGAGGATCTAATGTGTCTAATGCATTTGCAAAATCAATTACAGTTGACTTTACATCTCCCTTGTTTGCTTCAACAATTCCTTTAATATTAACGCCAAGACCTGCAAGCATTTTAGATGCTTTTTCAGATGGATTAATTAAAGATGCAAGACCAGACTTGAGTGCGTTAGCGCCTTCTGATGCGTTGATTCCACCTTCCTTCATAGCAGTAAGGAAGAACGCTAAGTCTTCAACATCTCCACCAAGTTGCTGAACAACTGGTCCAGCCTTTGGCATTGCTATGGTTAAGTCTTCAATTGATACAACAGTCTGGTTTTCAACTGCGTTAAGGAAATCAATCTTTTTTGCTAAATCTTCAGTGGCAACGCCAAATGCATTTGTTACTGATATGGTTGTTTCTAATGCCTGAGTTTGTTCGACACCGCCAAGAACTGCAAGCCTTGTTGCTTGTGCTACCTGCGCTGTAAGGTCTGCACCCATCTTACCCATTGCTGCTGCATCTGCAGCCATCTTCATTGTATCTTCTACTGCTACACCGTACTTAGTATATTCTTTTGCAAGCAGTTGTATCTGCTTAACCATTTGATCGGTTTCTTCTTGTGTCGTAAATAGTTCACCATAAACACGCTTAAATCTAATAGCCTGTTCTTCAAGTTTCATGAATGTCTTTGAAGCGGTTGTTCCAAGCATTGCAAGAGGAACTGTAAAACCAACCATCAACTGACGGCCAGCCCACTGTGTATTTTTACCAAAGTTTAAGAGATTAGTTGAACCCTGCTTTAATAGTTGATTAAGAAGTTGCTGTCTCTGGGCTGCAATAGCAGTCTGTGTTCCCAGATTTTTCATATCTAAGGTTAGTGGTCTTACGGCAATTGATTGAAGAGCGCCATTGGCTCCTCTACCCATCTTAATGTACTGGGTTTGTATATCTTTTACACGCTCTCTTGCAACCTTGTTTAATGTTTCAAATTCAGATCTGAAGAGTCTTCCAAATGTTTTTGTTGCTGCGCCAGTATATCTAAAATATTCTCTAGATGTTAACTTGTTGCGCTCTAGAGCATCAGTAAAGTGTTCTGTACTTGTTGTAACTTCTCGCATCGATGCTTGGAATTTTCCAGTAGCATTTATTGCGTTCATCAAGTTTTGTGCTTGATTTGCAGATACCGCTGCTGCTGCGGTACCAGACTTTGCCATTTGTGTATGGAAGGCTGATATTTGACGTTGCAGAAGTTTTAGACTTGCTAAAGCATCAGACGTATCAATATTTACATGAATATTGGATTGAACATCAGCCATCCATTAACACCTCTTTATTTAGTTATTTGCAAGAGTGCCAAGTAGTGATGCGTCAGAAAGTTTAATTCCTGAAGCCTCTTCGACAATCTTGTATACTGTTGGAAGATCTAGATTTTCTTCTAGGGCTTCCTTGTCTTCTGCCAATTCTGGCTTGTATTGCTGCATTGCTATCTGTACACAGTCCATGAGAAGATCCATAGACTTTTCGTTATCATCTGCGACCTTGGCAATATCTTCAAACTTCTTCATAAATGGACGAAGTAGTGAGATCTTAAGTGGGCGCACCTTGACTTTTGTTCCGTCAATCAGTGTTACTGTTTTTTCTTCAGTGGCAGTTGCCATTTATTCCTCCTTATAAGGTTTAATCAATTATACCATAGGGCAGGCTTATTTTTTATTATTAATAACTTTCATAGTCAAGCCCCATGCCTATTCCAAATCCAGCCTTTTCAGCATTGGTTCCCTGTAGGGCTAGAATATCTTTTCCATCTACTGCCTTACCTTTACTAAATACCCTGGCTTTCATATCTTCCCATTCATTTCCACTACCAGAGTTTTTGTCTAAATCTACACCCTGCATGGCAGCAGAAAATTTCTTATCAGAATAATCCAGTTCTCTTTTTATTGTAAGTGTTGCTGTAAGTTCTTGCATAGATAAAGAAGATTCTAATTCATCATAGTCTTTCCAGATACCTAAAAGAAATACCTCAGATTCTAGTTTTGCTAGATCTAAAGTATCCCAGGTTGATCCACTTTCTACGGCCTGACTCTTAACAGTGTTTTCTGACTTTTCATTAATCTTAATTCCTGCTGCAATGTCAATTATCTCATATATGGTTGGTAGGTCAATACTGTCTTCTAAGTCTTCTATTGTTTTTATGGATGGGCAATATTGCTGCATTGCGACAAGAGCGCATAAAGCCAAAACAGCAATTGACTCATCATCTGTTTTTGCTTCTTTGATAGTTTCAAAAGTTTCTAAAAACTCTCTAAGATATTTTATCTTTAAGGGTGATATGGTAATAACTCTATCATCTATTAATGATATTTTTTTGGTTTCATATATTTTTGTTGCCATTATATAAGTATACCAAATAGAAAGGCCCAACCCCGAAGGATTGAGCCTCTCATATATTAAGTTGTATTATGCTGCTAGGGAACGATCTACGATCTTTCCGTATGATGCATTGTCGTTTGGAAGAAGACGGAATGATACTTCAAACATTGAAGCCTCATCACGCTTTGCTGATACTGTAACATTCTCGATTGAGAGTGCACGATATGCAACATAAATTCTTTCCTTTGGCTCTAGAGAAGAACCAGATCCTGGTCCTACTGCTACGAGTCCACGCTCTAGTGGAACGTCACCAATATCACCAGCAGACATCTTCAAAACGTCAACGCCTGTTGATGGTGATGTCTTATCTGTGTCATCTCCTGCGATTGCTACTAGAAGGTTCTCTAGTGTTGCTTCTGCAAATGCAGTGTTTAGATTAACTGTCATACCTTGCTTGAAAAGACGAGCAACGTCGAGAAGTTGATCTACTGCTACTTCACCGAAATCTGGCTGGAATGCAAGTTCCAAACCATTTGATGTATATCCTACGTTTGTGAATGCGTCGTCGTCTGACAAAGTATCCTTGTAAGATGTTGTGGATGCTGTAAACGCTGGAAGGTCTGTACCCGCTTGGGTATCAGTGATCGCTCCAGTTAGTGTTTCGTATCCGATTGGACCTGCATCATGTGTAAAAAGTGCTGCTGCACCCACGATGATGTTACTACTTGAACCACGGCTGTATGCCATATATTTCACCTCTTTCATTTTATTAAAAGGGCTTGTTTCCTCACCTCAATTATACATGCCGTTTATTATGGAGTTAAAGAGTCTGGCCATACTGGGTGCCAGTCGTAGTCTATAATTATCTTGTTTCCCGCATAAGTACGGGCTGTTCCAAAGTCTACGATATCTCTGGTTTCTTCTAGTTGATAAATTTTAAAGTTATGGAAAAATAGAGGCTTAGACTCATCATCCCAATATCTACCTGAAGGGCTTTGTGTAGATATAGGCTCATTGCTAGGTCTTGCATTTTGTGCTGCCCAATTATTTAAATCTTTTGCTGAGTCATCGCCACGGTCAAGAAGATCGCTTATTTGTTGTTGAGTTATTACCATCTTTGTAGTTGCATTTTCTCCTACAGCATAAAAATAATAAAGAAGTTGTTCACACTTGATATATGGGAAAGGCGTTCTTCTCATTTTAAACATTCTGTCATACACTGCAAATACCTCATTACTTTGCGGAAATGTTGCAGTTAAGTTTTCAATATCTGTTGGAAGTGTTGGGAAAAAGTATGTTGTTCCTGTTGCTATATTACCTAGTTCTCCACTAATTGAAATAGACTGATCGTCTAAATCAAAGTTTGGATCAATCTTTGATGCAAGATACTTGTTAATAATAGTTGGTGGATGATGAATAATAGCCATTATGCACCCATCCCTGCGTTAGCAATCCAACGGTAGCCTGTAGATATTCCTTTAGATCTTCCCATACTTTTTCCTGCTTTCATATTTTTTCTATAAACTTCTGGGTTTTCAAGATACTTTGCAACTCCGCTTACTCTTAAAAATGCCTGAGAAAAATATTTACTAAAGAACATATCAAACACTCTTTCAAAACCACCTTCTACTTCGGTTCCTCCAGGATTTAATACCTCTACTGGCCCTCTTGTAAAAACCTCTTCTCCGTTATAATTGAATGATAAAACCTGTGCGTTCTTTGGTCTAATTGTAACAGGAATTCCATCTTCCATTATTCTTGCTTTGTTATAAAATGGAGTGCGTGATCCGTTCTTGATTGATACAGACTGACTAAAAGATGACTTGAATGAAAGACCAAGGTTGCTTGTTGTATAGTCTATATCGTACAGTCTTGCACTTGGGCTTCCAGTCTGATACCATTCGTATACGTGATGTAGCATTTGTGGATTTACCCTGGCGTTTGAGTCTATAAATTCTTTCATAAGTTCTACTGTTTCTAGGCCCACGGTTTTTAAGAATGCTGTTTTACCTTTTTGAACTCCATCTAAAAATCCAATAGAGTAGTCAATAATATTGTTCATCTCTTTCTTAAATTGATTAGAAGTAAAAACTGCTCTCATAAGTCACCTGCTTGATTTTCAGATCTTCTAATTACGACCCTATAAAAATCAACCTTGCCGAATGGACCCATGAACGGCTCGTATGTAGCAATTTCAAAAAGAGTTCCTTTACCTGATCGTGGACCAGATGTTTCTATGTAGATAAGGTTTCCATCTTGATCCTTAATATCTGTTAATAAAATGTTTGTTAAAGAGTTTTTGTTGTCCAAAGATGAAATTCTTATGTCTGACTTTACTCTTCCAATTAAGATAGAATTCTGCGTAATGTTTACATTAGGCTTTACTTCTTCTTTAAATGCTGTACCGCCAGATGAAAATGTGCATGCAACAATCTTGTCTAAGACCCATTGTTTTTTGATGGCACCAAAATCTCCTTGCTCTACTATCGGATAATACACTGATCCCTGCATGGGGAACATGTAGTCGGGACTTTCGCAAATCATTAAATTATCCCTGGTTTAAGAATATTATTTGTATACTTATCCAATATCTTATCTACTAAAAGATTTCCAGTTCCATTAAACAAAGCCTTGTCAAACTGAATTCTAAATTGGTCTGTATTGTATGCTGTAACATATCTCTTATAGTAATCTAACTTCCCACACTTGATATCTTCCATCAAAACCTCTGTAGCATATTCTATGTCAGATGGGATTGTTTTATATCCTACATCTAGGATAAATGTGTAATCGTATCCTGCAGGAAACCCTACTGATTCAAAACCATAGTACCCAAGATCTCCTCTTGCGCTTAGTAGGTTTGGTGGAGCCTGCTCTAGTCTGTTATATCTATCTGATATAACTCTTTGTACCGCAGAATTATCTAAAGTAATTATATAGTCATACTCGTTTAACTCTGGAGTGTCTACATCATAAACTAAAACATTGTTCTCATATACTTTTAAAACTTTATTTGTGTCGTTCCAAAGTGGGAAGTAGTCTGTTCCTTGACCTACTGCTTGAACAACTTTTTTTGTATTGTAAAAACCATTTGAAATAATTGTATCAATAATTGATCTTGATACTAATTCTAACATTCTGTATTCTTTAATATCAGAAGATGTTGTTGCTAACTTTGTGGCATTAACATATGGTCTGATTATGTCTAAATTATCTTCATAAAGCGTATGCTCATGTTCTGCATCATAAAATTTAATATAAAACTTTCTGTCATACTGTACTTTTTCTAAAGGAAGTACATACTCTACAATGCCATTGGCATCGGATGTAACCTCTATTTCAGTCACTGAGTGATCCACCAGATCCTCAACATACTGGACATACGTATAGTTAGGTATAGGTAATGTCCAAGTTGTTGTAATAGGATAAGGTGGAACTCTCATGACCTCCATTATTTATTACCCAAAAGCCTTTTTTACTTCTTCTGGTGTTGCAAGGCGAATGTGTGGTCTTGTTAGCCACTGATCTGCAATGCTCTTTTCAACAATGTTGTACCCTCTAGAAACCTTACCAACACCCTGCCAAGCGACATTCTTTGTTGAATGAATGGCTACCTTTTCCTCTGAATTATCTTTCTTTGTGTTTTCAGAGATGCGTGGTTCTGGTCGTGCTACTGATGTAGTACCCATAACTCCACCTGCTACAGCGCCTAGCGCTGGAACTTCTTCGACCTTAGCCTGATAGGCTGGAGCATTTACGGTTTGCTGCTTTGGTTGTTCTTCAACTGCAGGCTCTACAGGTGCTGCTACAGGTGCTGTTGCTTCTACGGCTGGCGCTTCTTCAACAACTACTGTCTCAACTACTGCTTCTTCTGCAACTGGATTATTGTTTGTGTTTTCCATTATTTCCTCCTAAATAGTATTATATCATTATAAGTTATAAGGGGAGCAGGAGCGTTAACTCCTACTCCCCCTAAAGTGTACTGTTTACAGATTATGCGTCTGCTGCAGCGTCAGCGAATGCAATTGCATCCTGCTCTTCCCACTGAATACCGAAGCGAACGAAGACTGTATACTCTACAGTGTCCTTCTTTGGCTTGTATTCACGGTTTACGGTGATGTCACGCTGGAATCCCCATACACGGTTCTGTGGGAATGTCAAGTCGACATATCCTGCAGGGTAGTAAGGAACTTCCTGAACGTCAACACCTAGGACACGAGTTGTACGTGCTCCACCGAATGTTTGTGCTGTACCATCAAGGTATGCCTGACGGTTTGCAGGTGTACCTGCTGGTGTACCAGCAAATGCTTCTGCGATTGCATCAGCCAAAGTACCATTATTCTTAATGATGCCCTGGAATGCGTCTGTACCAGCATAGAACTTCAAGTTAGACTTGATAGCACGATACTTACGTGGCATTGCAAGAATGATCTTCTGCATTGCGTCAGTTGTCCAGTTATCATTTGTAACTGTAACTACTGCCTCATGTGCATCTCCATCTGACTTGACACGATTTACGAAACCGTTCATGATACCAAGGAATGATCCATCATCTGAATCTCCTGTACCATTAATTGCAAGATCTTCGATGTCATTACCGAAAGCGTTTGTCATAAGACGAACGATGTGATCTTCGAGTGCTGCACCTTCGATGTTATCTTCTAGTGCTTCTGCAGAAACTTCCCAGTCAAGACGAATCTTCTTTGTAGTCAATTCAACCTTTGAGAATGTTGCTCCTGCGTTTGTGTAGTCGCCAACTGCTTGCGCTGCTGCACGAATTACACGCTCTCCGACGTTTACCTTTTCGAGTTCCATTGTATTGGCTCTCATAGTAACACGACGGCCATCTTGGGCGAGAATGG
>JACCDL011468474.1_pt1 | contig 14194 bp, 21 predicted proteins | sample 7441931 | NCBI WGS metagenome assembly JACCDL01 (sample SAMN15323437, study PRJNA562643) | freshwater metagenome | isolation source: river surface water | place: USA:Blue River Watershed | collected 2017-08-16 | reverse complement strand
TTATGTCATAATGAATTGTGTAATATTATTAAAGAATATCATTCTGTATCTGTAATACAAAGAATATGGAGACATGTTGTATCAAACCCTGAGTATATGATATGTAAACGAAGATTGTTATACGAATACACTACTATGGATACTTCATTATGATTATAAAAATTGATTTTATATACTTAACTCTATTTTTTATTATATTTCAAGATGCAGAGAGCTGTTAATCAGCATTTACAAGAGAGAATAAAGATATTATCTGATAATTTATATTGGTGTAGTTTAAGTATTAATCCTAATATAACATGGGATATTGTAAAAGAGAATCCTGATAATCCATGGAATTGGACTAGTTTAAGCTATAACCCTAATATAACATGGGATATAATAAAAGATAATCCTGATAAAACATGGGATTGGGACGGTTTAAGTGCTAATCCTAATATAACATGGGAAATAGTGAAAGATAATCTTGATAAACCATGGGATTGGTATTCTTTAAGCAGAAATCCTAGTATAACATGGAATATAATAAAAAATAATCATGATAAACCATGGAGTTGGTATGGTTTGAGTTATAATCCAAATATAACATGGGACATTGTAACTAATAATCCTGATAAACAATGGGATTGGTATGCTTTAAGTAGGAATCCTACTATAACATGGGATATTGTACAAGATAATCCTGATAAACGATGGAATTGGTATAGTTTGAGTCAAAATCCTAGTATAACATGGAATATAATAAAAGATAATCCAGATAAACCATGGAATTGGTATGGTTTGAGTCAAAATCCTAATATAACATGGGATATTGTTAAGGATAATCTTGATTGTCCATGGGATTGGAGTGGTTTGAGTATTAATATTAACATAACATGGAAGAATGTCAAGGATAATCTTGATAAACCATGGAATTGGAATTATTTAAGTAGAAATCCTAACATATTATTATCTATTGATGAATTGCGTAATATTATTAAAGAATATCATTCTGTATCAGTGATACAAAGAATATGGAGACATGTTGTATCAAACCCAGAGTATATGATGTGTAGAAATAGATTACTTTATGAATACAAATCATTACAAACATAAATTTATTATAAATAAAAATTAAAAATGAATTAAACAGAAAATTTAAATATAACTTAAAACATTTTTATTATGAAAAATGCAAGCAACTATTGGAAAAACATATTAATAAGAAAATTGAATTGCTATCTGGTAAAGTTAATTGGGCAAATTTTAGTACAAATAATTATATCACATGGAATATTGTTAAAGATAATCCAACTATACCATGGAATTGGGATAAAATCAGTAAAAATCCAAGCATAACATGGGATGTAATTAAAGAAAATCCAGATAAGCCATGGAATTGGATTTATTTGAGTGAAAACACTAGTATAACATGGGATATTGTCAAAACAAATGTAGGTTTACCATGGTGTTGGTATGGTTTAAGTCAAAACCCCAATATAACAATTCATATTATCAATGATAATCCAGATAAACCATGGAACTGGACTGGATTAAGTGCTAATCCTAATATAACATGGGATATTATAAAAGGCAATCTAAATAAACATTGGGATTGGGATAAATTAAGTGCTAATCCTAATATAACATGGGATATAGTTGAAAATAATATAGATAAGCCATGGAATTGGTATGGATTAAGTTATAATCCTAATATAACATGGAATATTTTAAACGCTAAACTTGATAAATCATGGTTTTGGTATGGTTTATGTACGAGATCTATTATAACATGGGATATTGTTAAAGATAATCCTAATATTCCGTGGAATTGGTATTGTTTAAGTCGAAATCCTAATATATCATGGGATATTGTAAAACAAAATATAGATATACCATGGGATTGGAATTGTTTGAGTATAAATCCTAACATAACCTTAGAAATAGTAAAAAATAATCCTGATAAACCATGGAATTGATCGTGTTTAAGTATGAATCCCAATATAATGCTTTCAAATGATGATCTAAGTAAAATTATTCAAACAAAACACTCTGCACATACGATACAGAGAGCATGGAAACGTATTATAACGAATCCTGAGTATATGATATGTAAACGAAGATTGATAAGAGAATATAATAGTATGACTAATATTGATAAAAATTAAAAATATCTGAATATAAATTACTTCAATATGACTTCAAAATAGAGTATACACAAAAGCAAACTTACCTTTAACTAAGTTTAGCTGTATTTTCTTTTTTTTCCGTATTCTCCTAAATAAAGTTTTTCTCTTTCATAAATTTGTATCAACTCTGTGTAAATACTTTTATAATCATTTTGGCATTTAGATATTACATTATATATTTTATTTAATATTTCAATATCAAGTTCTAGTTTAAGCTTATTTAAATCTTTGTTTATGTCATAATATTTACCATTTAATATATTAACTAAAATATCTTTAAATATATCCATAATTATTATTGTTTTTTAGAGTGTATTGCCTCTAAGTGTTTGGGATTAAGTTTTAGAAAAGGAAATGAAAATAATATTAGAAAAAGTCCAAGTCTATATAATGATATAGCATCTTCAAATTTTATCCAAGGTAGTTCTTTATATATCTTATCACTATTAAGAATAGAGTATGATATAGGTATATATTTATTTTGAGTACAATGAAGGTTTATAATATTAACTTTTTCAATATTATATATATCTAAATATTTAACAAAGGCTATATTTTTATAGGTATTAATAATATAAGCATAAGAAATATAGTTATTACATAATAATCCAATTGTCCCAAACAAAATTATTGATATTCCATAAAATAACAACAACTCAAATAAAATGTCAATTCCTTTTTTTTCTTTCATGTAAAATCTTAATTCGTTTTCTTTAAATACATGATCAATAAAATATTTGCTTACAAAATATATTTAAAAAATATATATATTATGATTTATATATAAATATATAAATACATGCAACATCAAGATTGGACACCAGTTATACTCAGAAAGAGAAAACAAAATAATGTTTTACAATCACATGTACAAAAACAAATAAGTCAATTTCAACCCCAATACAAAAATCAATTGAATGATAATACAGAGGAATTTAAAAATAAATTTTTTGACAAAACATATATAGATACTGTAATTGCTAAACGTGTCGAGAAAAAGTGGAATCAAAAACAACTAGCAACATCAATAAATGTTGATGTACATGTTATACAGAGATTTGAACAAGGTAAAGAAGTATATGACCATATTTTAAAATCGAAATTAAATAAAGTTCTAGGTATCAGATCAGCACTATAATAAACAAACAGAAACCAATAATAACAATATACCAAAAATATTTATAGATATAATATGATATACCAGGCCAAAACGATGTTTTTATTATATCAGAAGATTGTAATACATACCTTACATCCTTTTTCGTAGGATAAATAAGTAAAGGATATTTTTTCCCGTATATATTCATGTAAAACCCATTAGTGAGAAAAAACCCGTTTTTTTGATAAAACTTAACAGCTTCTTTTTCTGAATTGAGTAAAATTCTTTTATATTCAATATTATCATTATATATATTAATCATATATCTCAGCAAATCACCGCCACAATATATATTAGAACATAATAATCTAATATATATTTCATTATATATAGGTTTTTTTATGTACATCAGCAAACCACATATTTCGATATTTTTATTATATATTGTATACGCTATCACAATATTAGTAATTTTATGTTTGAACCAATAAGCAATAAACAATTTCCATTCTAGTTCACTATATTTTTGGTAATGTTCTTTACATATAGAATGTAACTCTTTATCTAAAAGATAACCAGATTGTTGAAATAATTTATACTTTACATTATAGACTTTATGTTTATTTTTTATATTTGCTAAATCTATATCTAAAAATTGTATTTTTAATTTATTAATCTTACGTAAATTTTGTAAGTTATTAGTGTTATTCATTAGTTATTCATTATATTTGAGATATATATTTTACCAAAATTCCAAATTTTTGGTATTATTTCAATAAAGTGATCTGATATTACTATTCCAAGACAACCAAATTCTATTCCTGTCATTAAATATCCGATTTTTTCTATTATATAAAAGTCAGATATATAAAGTAGTACTGAGCTACAGATATATGTTGCAATATCTAGAAATATAAGAATAACTTCAATTATTGTATATTTTTTATTTTGGTATGGATTTAATATAAAAATCAGTATTAGATTTATACAATGTATACTTAGAATAGAATAAATTTGTCTATCTCCATATTTAGAACCTTCTGAAAAACAAGATAATAGTGCAATAACAGTTATATTTTTAATTAATAAAAACACTACATAAATTAAAGTTATATATTCTGAATTATATATATAACATATCTTATCTCCACCAAGCATTTCAAAGATACGTATATTTTTATCAGTTCCTTTCCATTCGTTAGATTCATATGTGATGACTTGTTTTGAAATATACTTATGAATATAGTAAATAGATATACAAAGTAATAAAATTGGAAACAAAATTAATATTGTTGTTGCTGTAAAAGCTGTTTTTAAAACATCATCAATAGATGATAAAATATTACAACATACTTTGAAAACTATGTTAAATATATAAAGATATAAAAACAATTGAAAAACAGGAAAATCTAGTATACCATTAAAATATTTCTTAGTGGATAATTTTTTATTAATATAAAATAATACAGAATGTATTATAATAATAGGTACAAGTATTACGGCAGACCAAAAACATATTTTTATTAACTGAAGCCAAGGATCATCACTTGTAAATATACTAATTGAATCTTGATACTTGCTTACGACATCCTCCTTTATATCTTGTATATCTTTTAATCCATTTGTATATACATTATAGTTATAATCATAATCATAACCAGTAGAAAATGGTAATGTATTTTCTAACATTAACCATTTGTTGCTCTGTGTTATTATAAAGAAATTCAAAGGATAAATTGGTAATGCCAATCCTGATTTCATTTTAATAAATTGATATCGTGATATTATTTTTATTATTATTGTACTAGAACTTGATATACTTAATATAGAAAATATGATTTGTATGATAAATATGAATCCTATAAGTGCATCTAAAGTATACTGTAAGCCATTTTTGATAGATGTATATTTATTTATATCAGCATTATATAACTGAAATGATATTTCTTCATTACTATTGGATCCATATAAATCATTAAAGAGTTTAGGTACATTTACATATACTTCACCATATGTGATATCATCTGGTAAAATAAAAAATGTCTTACCATCCCAATAATGGGTAAACAATTTTGATATATTATTCTGTATAATTTTGAGGTAGGTTACTGCATTTAAATTTATTTTACATATTTCATTAGTTTGTAATGGAATTATATCATTTATTATATATCTATTTGGTATTATGACAACAGGAATCAATTGATCTCTAAATAAGTTTATTTTGGAACTTATATACGATACTCTACAAAATCCATTAAGGTTTGTTACATCTATCAAAACCTCTCCAATAGTTTCATTACGAACTATTATATCAGATATGTTGCAAGAAGATTGTAATGTAGAAAGGCTATAATTATGTATTATTATTCTAATATATTCTTGTTTATAATTTATTGTATTTGTATCTATATTTGTATAAATTACATAAAACTCATCTTCATAAAAGTAAGGATTTATAACATATCTGATATACATGTTCGTTTCTATGTACATTAAAAAAGGTGATGGGCTAGGGGGATTAGGAGAAGGTGGATAGGGAGGACTAGGGGGATTAGGAGAAGGTGGATAGAGAGGGCTAGGGGGATTAGGAGAAGGTGGGGAAGGATGGTTGGGAGGGCTAGGGGGATTAGGAGAAGGTGGGGAAGGATGGTTGGGGGGACTAGGGGGATTAGGAGAAGGTGGGGAAGGATGGTTGGGGGGACTAGGTGAAAGAGGTATAATTTCAAAACTTAATAAACAAGAACTAGTGCAACCATAATTATTACAAGCAGCTATTTTCCAATAATAAATACCTGGTAAATCAATATAATAATTAATGTTTCTTCTATTTGAATTGGAAAAAGTATGAACTATATTACTAAATCTGGAATCTCTAGATAAATAAAAATTATAGTAATTACTAACATTAGAGTCCCAACTAAAATATATAATAGAACCTATGTTAAAGTTCTGCTGGTATAATGGTTCAAGTATTATTGGATCAGTAGGTAACCCATCAAAAGTAATTTGTCTAATGTTATCATCATCAATTTGACTTATAGACATATTATAACTGCATCCTATAGGATAATATATTATATGTTTACCAATATCTAACGAGGGTTGATTAAATGAAAACTTCAGTCCTGAGTTACCTACATTGTTTTCTATTCCAATAGTAGCTTCATTACCAAATGAAGTTGAACTACCCATAAGAGAAATGTAAACAAATTCAATAGTTCCATTAGAATGTAAAATACATTGAAATGTTCCTAATGGTACAGTTGGGTATCTATAAAAATACATATCAGACCATTGAACTATAAAATAATTATTAGTATGATATGTATATATAGATTTAGATATCATTCCTTTTGTTATTATGTCATCCCAAAAAGGAGCAATGTAGTTATTAGGCGAATTAGTATTAGGGATATCAATATTTGTAAAAACAGTCAGTCCATGAGGACTTATATTACCATATGTTGGTATTAGAATACCATTTATAGATATTCCTAATTTAGTGTAATTATTACAAAAGTATGGAAATTCAAATGAAAGAGGTTCAATAATAGCATTATCATCACCAAATAAGTTGAGTTGGTTTCCATTGATACGATTGTTATTACATGATGAGTATGTAGTATGTATATCAGTTAAAATAAGAAGCATTAATGATAATGATTTAAGGCGCATTTATATAATTTTTGTTATAATTAAATCTAGAATGAGTTTATCTAAATATCATTCTATAAATAATAAACATATATCTAAATCTTGTAAATATAGCTGTATGTCTTACTATAGCGTAAACAATGCAAGAATTAAAAATATAAAATATTTAAAAGGCAAAGACAATTCTTCATGTATATATATTAATGACTCACACTCCGAATCATATATAGCCTTTAGAGGATCATCAAATATACATGATTTTAAAGATTCGTTGACAATTGTTCCTCATCGTGAAACTCTTGGATTTGTACATAAAGGATATTATAATAAATATGTCAATATACAGGAAGCTATTGAGAATGTATTAATAAATGATGTATCTGAGCACATAATATTTACCGGTCATAGTATGGGAGGTTGTGTTGCACTGTTATCTGCATTAAAAACAAAAGATTTTTTAAATAAAAATAACATTAACAAAAATATATATTGTTATATGTTTGGTTCACCTTGTGTTGGTGATAAAGACTTTTTGATTAATGCGAATCATGAATTAAAAACAGTTCTTGGAATAGACCTTGATACAGATGTAATTTCACGTATACCATTGAATCCCTTTTTTAAAAAACCAAAAGACTTACTTGTATTAAAAGAAAGTAATGAAAAAAACATTTTTCAAATATTAAAAAATCATTCTTGCTTCACGTATTACAAAGAAATAAAAAATTATTTTGATATTTGATATATATAAAACTGTAGCAATCGTTGACATAATATAATTATGAAATTGTGAATTGTTTAACCTGTGATGGTGTTGTTTTGTTAATTTTGACACATAATACTCCATCTTCATATTTAGCTGACACAGTTTCAGTATTGATATTTTTAGGAAGCTGAACAGTTTTTACAATTGTACCTGTATACCTTTCTCGTTGTAGGAAAGTATCTGAACTTGCTGAGTAAGGATTCTTTTCAACTTTCATACTTAGTGTGTTATCATTTGATAATGTCAGAGTAATATCTGCTTTATTTACACCAGGGAGATCATAATATACAGCAATGTAAGATTCCATTTCTCGAATATCTACAGGGCAATTGCTATTTTTCCAAAATGAACCTGATACAGGCATTTTACATTGTGGATGTGTATCTCCTCCAGATGGTGAGAAAAGATAGGTTGAGAACGCGCACTTATCAGGATTAATATTAGAATAATCTTTTTCTTTTGTGTTTTGTTTAGGAATTGCTGTAATAAGATCAATCCATGGTGAATTTTGAATTTGACTTTGAACTTGATTCATTACTTTTTTAATTTCATCTTTATCAAGTGAAAAGGGTGATTGTCCAGACTGTGTAGAATTTGCTAGAGTTTTTGCCAATTCCTCAATAATATCTACCATTTTTGATATATTATGATATATATTTATTCTTATATAATTTATGTTATTAAATAATAAAAATGGACTTCAATATTATATTGGCATCTATAAACTTAATTTGTATATTAGTATTAATAATTGTCGCAGCTTTCTTGTATATTGAGTATAATAGACTTAAGAATACTGAAAAAGAAATAATTTATTACTTAAACAAAAATTCTCAAGCATCAATGCCTCCTGTGACACTTCCCATGGCACCTCCTACCCCAGTAGGACAAGCACCCATATCAACAGCAACAATACAGGCACCTTCTACCCCAATAGGACAAGCACCCATATCAACAGCAACAGTACAAGCACCTCCAGCGCCCACATTACCAGCTTAAAAAGTTCCTGGAAATTTTTCAATGAATGAACAATCGTTTACATTATCTATCTCAACTGTTTTACAATATTGTTTTTTATCTTCTAGCGAACAATGACACTCTGATATATAAAAAATAGATAAACTATTCTGTTTACAATAATTTTTTAATAAAGATTGATCAATTTCAATAGCGTAATAATCATCTTTTTTATCTTTTATATAACTAAGCATTGTCTTATTATCACATGCTACTACCATAGATTTATTATTTCTGATAATAGTTCTTACATGAAAATCGTTTTTATTATGATTATTAAATATAGGAATATCAGCTAATACATATAAGCTCATGTATTTCTTAATACATATATATTGTTTAAGTACTTATCATATAAATTATCTGGGTTTTCATGCGAAACATTTAATTGTTTTTCATATAATATTATGGTTTCTTTAGCTTTTTTGTATTCCTCTTCACTAATGACTGAATTAAGATTTGTTCCTTTGACTAAAGAAAAATTTCGTTTTTCATGAAAAATACCATCAATAATAATAATATATAATACACTAAGTAAAAAAGCTACTAATAAATCTCTGGTAGATACAAAAAACATTGAAAATATAACTATTTTTTTGGCTATTTCATTGGCAAGAAGACTCTCATGTATCTTTCCTAAGTCTGCTAATACATATTTGGATCCCATATTTAATAATAACATTGTGATTCCCCATATAATCTTGTTATTATTCAAAAAAGCCAATGTTTCAAATATCATTTATTTTGTAATTATATTATTTTAGTACTGATATATCATTAGAATGTAAAAGAACAACGAGTATGAGACATAATAAACTTATTATAGGATTATAGTATGAAGATAAATAAACGCACATATATACCAAAATTTTAATGTATGGTTCATGAAATTTAACAATTAACAATTTGGGGTATGGTATTCTTAAATCTAATGCAAAAATAGATATTATAAAGTATAATACCACAACTATTAAACTATTAAGAATTATAGATGTGTTCATTATTGTAAATAAAACATTTTTATTTTCTTATATTTAATTAAATGACAGTTATTAACACCTCATACAGTAGTATTGAAGAAGCATGGGCAGATAATTATTTAGCACCATCATTACAAAAAAAACAAAAAAAGAAAAAATCATCTGTACAGTCTGATCCAATTTGTGATCTTTATGAAATGGGAAACAATACTTATGAAGAAAGTGATATTGTTTCTTATGCCAATAAATTTTATGATAAACATGAAAAGGCAAAATTTCAAAAACCGAGAATGAATGAAAGGGAAAAACTACCAAAGGTTGTAGATATAGATGTATCTGATGAATTAGGTGCAATGGACTATGGTCCAGTCCGAGAAAAGAAAGTTCAATTTTCTGTCGAAGATGAGGAAGAACAAACTGTATCAAAAGACGAAATAAAACGAATATTAGATGAAAGTGATGATGAAGAATATATTAAAACAAATCCAAGAGACAAAATATTATACGATACCAAGGAATATTATGACGATGAAGAAAATGATTTCAACCAAAAAAATAAGTCATTTTCATATTTTGATATAGTATTATATATAATAAGTGGTATAATATTAATATTTATGATGGAACAATTTGTAAAAATAGGTGTAATGATGCGTTAAATATCCAAAGTAAGCTTACCTGATGGTTTATATTTAAAGTCTAATGTATTTATTTTTTCTTTTGGGGTAAATTTTTGTTTTTTTTGTTCAGCTTTATATTGATCAATTTCTTCAAAGTCCCATGAGATATATATATATCTTGGAAAATAGTAAATTGCTAAAAACCCATTGTTTTTTAATGATTCCATTATATACTTTATACAATCATTGATATCATATAAAGGATAACCAAGTATAAAGTCTGGAACTTCATAAAAAACTCTAAATTTCTTATTATCAGAATTACTTATGATTTTTTTGTGACATAATTCAAGAACTTTATCAAAACATTCTGTACGTTTTAATTGTTTTTGTGATATGTTTCTATGTAAATCTAATATATTTAATTTTTTCATTTATTTAAAATGATATCATAAAAATATTAGTAAAATGAACTTCACAAGTATTGTAATAGCTGGGGGTGCAATGAAAGTAATATCAATGATAGGCTGTGTCCAGTATTTAGAAGAAATTGCAGCTGTATCTACATTAAAAAATTATGTTGGTACATCTGCAGGTGCAATCATGTGTTTTTTCATGGTATTAGGTTATAAATCCACCGAAATTCGTTGTTTCTTAGAACAAAACATTTATGATGAAGATATTTCCAAATTTGATATGAATCAAATATTTAACATTCTATCAGAGTTTGGTTTATCAGATGGTAGTAATATTATATTGTTATTTGAAAGAATACTATATAAAAAAATGAAAATAAAAGATATAACATTTATAGAACTTACTAAAGCTGTTGGAAAAAATTTTGTTGTATGTGTATCTAATCTTTCAAAAGAAAAAGAAGAATTTTTCAGTGTTGATACACACCCTAATATGAGTGTAATTCTGGCTTTACGTGCATCTTGTTCAATACCATATTTGTTCCATCCCATTAAGATTGAAGATAATATATATGTTGATGGTGCATTATATAATAATTTTGCCATGAACTATTTCAAAGATAATAAGCTTCGTGATATTATAGGATTTAATATTATCCAAAAAAACTACCAAAAAATGACCGATATAATGTCATACTCTTTATTTATGATTTATTCAGTAATAAATAAAGTAAATAAATCGAATTATAATAGTGCAGATAAAAATATTATTACAATAGATATAGAAGATACAGAATGGTTTTCATTTAATACACTACAACTATCAATATCAAAGGAAACATTAAATTCATATATAACTTTAGGATATGAAATAACAAAAAAACAATTGAATATACAAAATTAATTAAAATGATCTCTACTAACCTCCTCACCACTTAATGCTTTCTTAACAAAAAGTTCTACATGTGTTTCTTTCATCCTATCTCCATAAAATCTATATGTATTACCTTTACTATCTTCTGCTAGAATTGTAGGGAAGCTATTAACCTTATACTTGTCACCTATTACTTGGTTCTTATCATAATCATATTTATAGAATACAACACCATTATATTTCTTTGTTAATGTTTCTTCGAATTCTTTGTATTTACCAGATTCTAAATACCTTTCACAATGTGGACACCAGGTTGCGTAAAATAACATTACCTTTAATTTTGCATCTTCATATTTTTCTTTTTTATTTGTAATGGTAAGTGTGTAATAGACTGCAATAGCAAGCAATAAAAATATGAATGATAAAATAATCATGAAAATTCTATGCATTCTATATACTAATTATGAGAATTAAATTAGAAATATTATTATTTAATATTTTTTTGATGCCATGCATTCCTTTATCTCCAATACATAGAACTAATGATATAGTTGATAAATCTATGTTACAAATTTCATCTTCCAAGTTAGAGAAGTAAATATCATAAATTCTAGCATTATTAGAGATACTTTTAAACGTATATTCATTACTTAACATCAATGATTTTAACAAATGGAATTCATTTAAATCATCATAAATTAATACAGTATTGTATATATTCATACTTTGAAAAATATCTTCTATTTGTTGAAATCGTTGGTGAACTAGATCCATTTTTATTTGACATTAAAATATCAAAGTAAAAGATACTTAAATATTTTTTATTATTTAAAAGGTATATGAACATAATTATTGTACCCAAAAAAGATTTTATTGATCGTAAAGCAGGGTATTGTAAAAGTTCGTGTATTGAACAGAAGTACGATAATTTATTTAAGAAATATGAGTGTTTTTTAAAATCAATTAATATATACTATCATAAAAATAGCAAACAACCCGAAAAAAAGAAGACAAGTTATTATAAGGATAGACCACTTAAGGACAGTAAGAAATCATTACAATGTTTTTGGAATATATTAAATGAAAGTAATTATCAAAAGATTATTCATAAGCTTAAATTTCAGGTTAATGATGATAACGCGAAAGCAATATCTGATGATATAATAAAAAATGCAGTAATACATTGTAGCTATAGAAGATATTTCATATTGATTCTAAAAGAAATAATGAATATGACGAATAAAGAATTTGTGACTGATACAATTGAAAGATACTTTCAATCATATATTAATAATGAATTATATATATATAAACTGGATGATAAGATACAGAGTTCATATGATATATTTTGTGAACAACAAAAACACAAACAAAAAACATTGAGTACTAATACTTTACTTTTTGATATAGTAAAAGCTATACCATCTTTGAATATAAACGTTGATGAGTATATTAATAAAATACTTTTTAATTTAGAGGTAGACTTGAATGATGAATATCATGTAGATCTGTATTTACATATGATAATGGATTTATTAAAGTATAATAATGATATAAGTAGATATACTATAATAAATTGGGATATAATAGCAGATAATATAATTTCATTAAAGAATAAGTTTTTGATTGATAAAGTGAAAATTACGCTTCGTAAAGTTCTAGAAAATCCAGAGCTTCATTGTCAGTAGTAAAAATTTTATTAATATCTAAAAGTTTCTTGAGTAATGATATTGGTAATATAAAAGATTTGCCTAATTTATGTAATGTATTAGTAATCATATATATGTTAGATAATGTGATAAAATACTGTGATTGTTGATATTCCTCTTGTGTTTTAACGTTTTGTGGTTCAAAAGATAGATAAAACATCATTATTCTATCTTGTAGTATTTTATTTCTTTCAAAAGATTCGATAAAAGAAGATTGTTTTTTGTTCATAAGTTTTTCAATATACCCTTCTTTATATTCATTATATAAAGCTGTATATTTTTCAAATTTGGCCTTGAGATTATCTATCATTTATTTAATATGATGCATAATTTAATCTGTTTTCAAAACCTTCAATTAAATCTTTATTTCCTTTTTGTGATTTAGTCTTTGGTTCTACATCAACAGCATCAAGTCCTATTTTCTTTAGCTCGTTTTGTATATGTGAAATTTTGGTTACAACATCTTCAAGTTGACTCATTAATTTATTTTTAGATTCAGATTCATCTAGCTTTTCCATAATAACATCAATTGGTCGATCATCTTCTTGTTTAAACTGATCAATTTTATCTTTTTCCATACTATTCATGGTTTGTTGTATAACTTTCTTAATATAATTACCCATACTTTCACCATTCTCATGTTTAGCTTTAAGTTCTTCAAAATGTTCTTTATCCATCAACATGTCAAAAATTATGGGTTTTTTGTCAGATTTGGGATACATTTTATCAAAGATATTCTCAACTTGTTCTAGTACATTCAGTTTAATTTCCTTATCAATTATAGATTTATTTTTCTTTGGTTTTTCTTCTTCTTCTTCTTCTTCGGAATCATCTTCCTCTTCGGAATCATCTTCATTTGAAACATCATCTAATAATTTTTTTAATTTT
>JACCDL010701388.1_pt1 | contig 14194 bp, 10 predicted proteins | sample 7441931 | NCBI WGS metagenome assembly JACCDL01 (sample SAMN15323437, study PRJNA562643) | freshwater metagenome | isolation source: river surface water | place: USA:Blue River Watershed | collected 2017-08-16 | reverse complement strand
TACCGGGTGCAGATCAGCAGCGCGGCGACCTTCAGCCACACTGCCCTCAGCGGCGCAGCGCAGTACCTCAAGCCGGCCGGTGAGCTTCGCTGGTCCGTGAACGGCGGGTCCTCCAGCACCGCGATGGCGGCCTCGGCGACCGACATTGCCTCGGGGAGTGCCACCAACGCCTCGACGACGAAGACGGTCACCTACCTCACCGCGTACGACATCACGAAGGACCAGCCGGGCGCCTACAGCCTCGCCGTGACCTTCACGCTCGTCGCGCCGTGATGAACCCCCTGCCCGCGAACGCTCGGGCCCTGACCGGCCGTCCCGTGGGCAGCGCAACCCGGTGCGGGCGCCTCGGCGCCCTCACCGGGTTGTTCATCGGCGCTCTGGTCGCCGCCACCCCGGTGGCCGCCCAGATCTCCGTCGAACAGCTCGAGGTGCGGTTCACCGTCGGCCCCACCGCACCGAGCACGCAGACGTTTCGCATCAACAACCCGTCGTCGTCCGCCGTGCAGGTCACCATCCGCACCTCGGATTGGGACCGCTCCGAGACGGGGGAGAACCGCTACTTCGAGATCGGCACCGTCGCCGGCTCCTGCCGCGACGCGCTCACCATCTTCCCGATGACGCTGAGCATCGAGCCAGGCCGCGCCGAGGAGATTCGTGTCTCCGTCCCGGCGAACGCGACCCCGTGCCACAGCATCCTCTTCGTCGAGATGCCCCCCACCCCGGCTACGAACCAGACGGGGGCGGCGCTCACCTACAATCTCCGGTACGGCATCAAGGTCTATGTCGAGCCCGACGCCCCGCCGGCCGGTGAGCTGAGCGATGCCGTCATCGCGTCAGGCCGGACCACGGCCGGCGAGCGCGCCGACACCCTCGTCGCCACCTTCCGCAACACCGGGACCGTCCAGACCATCGGGCGGGGGCATATCGAGATCCGCCGCGAGGATGACTCCATCGCCCAGAGAGTCGAAGTCGAGGAGTTCCCGGTGCTCGGCGGGGCGCGCCGCGTGCTCCGCACCCCGCTCCCCGTGATGCCTGCGGGACGCTACGCGGTGATTCTGCTCCTCGAGATCGGCACCGAGGAGATCCTCGCGGCCCAGGCCCTCCTCGAGATCCCCTGATGCTCCGCCGGGCCACCGTCATCCTCTTTGGCCTCCTTGGCCTGCACCCCGCGACGGCGGTGGCGCAGACGGTGACGCTCACGGTGAGCAACGCAGGGTCGCTGATGCAGAACGCGACCCTCGCCGACTACGGCAACGGCTACATCGTCGACGACACCCCCGTCAGCTACACGGTCACGCTCAGCGGCAGCACCAGCGTCTGCGCGACGGTCGCCCTTGCGGGCGCGACGAACGCCGCCGCCGCCAAGGGACTGAGCGACGTCGCGTGGGGGACGAACGCGACGATTCAGAACGCCCCGCTCTCGACGAACGCAGCAACCGTGGCGAGTCATTTTCTCACCACCTCGAGCCGCACCGCCACGGGCACCGTCTACTTCAAGACATCGCTCGCGTGGGCGGACGGACCCCAGACGTACCTCGGCCCCTCGCTCACCTTCTCGGTGACCGGCCGCCGCGTGAGCAATCAGAACCAGTGCACGTGACGCGTCTGCGCGCCCTGCTCCTCGCCGTTCTGGCCCCGGTCCTGCTCGTCGCGCAGGATCGGGGCTCGAGTGCGGTGCGGCTCCTCCGCGTCCCGGTGCCGAGCGACCTGCACGGTGCCTGGACCTACGCGGTGGAGACGGAGCCGGGGGTGCGCGTCATCAGCGCGTCGAGCGGGATGCTCGATGCCAGCCAGCGTGCCCCGCTCCTCGTCTCCCTCCAGCTCGGCAGCCAGCTGGATGCCGGCCGACGCGAGGTCGGACGCGTCGTGTTCCGTCAGGGGAGCACCGCCCGGACGGTCCCGATCGAGCTGACGGTCACCGCCCAGCGCGCGCTCGAGCTGCACGCCGCGATCCCGCTGCGGATGGCTACCTCGGGCGAGGACGTCGAGCTCCTCTTCACGCTCCGAAACGGTGGCAACGCCGCAGACTCCGTCGCCCTCGACGTGCACGCCCCGGCGGCGTGGGGGGCCGCCGTGCGCGGCGTGACGCGGCTCGTCCTTGATCCCCGCGCCGCGATGCCGGTACGTGTCTCGCTCCGCGTCCCGACCTCGGTGCAGGCGGGGGGCGCCGCCATCATCGTCCGCGCCGTCAGCGCGGCCGGCGTCGTCGAGGCGCAGAGCCTTGTCGAGGTGGCCGGCACACGCGGCCAGCGATCCACCGCCGACGCCCTCCGCCTCACGAGCAGCCTGACGATGGTCGGCTCGAGCACCGGCACCGCTCAGCAGCTGGCCGCGCTCGAGCTCGGTGGCGCGATCGCGCCCGGCCTCTTCATCAACGGGACTCTGAGCGGTGCCATCGACTTCCGCGATCCCGGGATTGTGCGGGGTAGCGCGACGGTGGGCACCCCGCTCGGCGGCACGAGCATCGGCCTCTCGAGCAAGTACGGTTCGGTGCAGGTCGGGCGCGTCGGGCTCCGCCTCCCGGAGCTCGCCGGCCGCAGCCTCGGCGGCGAGGGCGCGGCGCTCACAATCGACGGACTTGGCTCGCTCGCCATCGGCGCCGTGCGGAATCCCACTGACCGGGCCCTGCAGGGGGCGATGACCTGGCAGAGCACCGGCGATGGCCCGCTTCGCGTGGAGGCCGCGGCCTCGCGACTCCAGCTCGGCTCCACCGGCCTCGGCGTCGATCGGGCCCTCTCGGCGGTCAGCATCGGTGCGCGCTACGCCGTCGCGCCGGGCGCGGTGGTCGGGCTCACCCTCGCCGACCGTCGCTCGGGGACCGAGGGTGGGCTCGGGGTCGCCATCGACGCCGAGTGGGAAGGGGCCCGCGGCCGGGGGCGCCTGCAGGCGCTTCACGCGCCAGGCGGGAGCAGCGCCCTCGCCATCGCCCGCGAGAACGTCACCGCCGAGGCGATGCTGCGGCTCTCCGAGCGCTGGGCCCTCAACACCAATGGCTGGAGCTCCGCGGACGGAGATCCCGTCGTCGGGTCCTCGCGGTCCTTCGGCGCCAGCGTCGCACCGACGCATCGCATCGGGCAGACGGGACAGATCGGCGCCACCCTCGGCGTGAGCGGCTTCCACGTTGGGCGCGACGGGATGCTCCAAGGAGCGACCGACCTCGACTTCGGCCTCGGCGCGAGCGCGGCGCTCGGGTTCGCCCGCGTGGACCTCGAGGCGACGCAGCGCCAGCAGGACCGCTGGGCGCGCGGCGCCACCCTCGACGTCTCCGACCGCCTGTCGCGCGTCGCGCTCCGTTCCGGCGTCTCGATGCACGGCGCGGCGGGTGCCCTCTCCCTCCGCACCAACTTCGCGGCCGCCACGGCGACCCAGGCCTCGGAACTCGGCTTCCAGGTGCAGGGATCGGAACTCCGCCCGGTGCGGGGCTGGCCCTGGCTCTCGCTCGAGGGCGGCATCACCCGCAACTACCTTGGCACCGCGGCGATGGACAACGCCCGGGCCGCGCTCCGCGCGCAGCTCCCCGGCGAGTTCGCCGTGGTCGCGGGAGTCGAGCACGAGGCGTGGCGCGGACAGCGTCTCGTCCCCTCACGCACGTCCTTCGCGCTCCGCGTGGTCCGCAACACCTTCGCGGCAACCGGTGATCGGTGGCGGCAGCGGACCGGAATCGTCTTCGAGGACCTCGATGACGACGGCGTCCGCGACGCGGGAGAACCGGCGGTCCCGGAGGTCACGGTCCGCTCCGGTAGCACCGTCGTCACGACCGACCACCTCGGTCGCTATCGGCTCCCGCTCGATGCGGCGATGCCGGAGCTCGACGTGCGCTCGCTTCGGCTCGACCAACGGCCCGGGCGTCGCAGCTCGGACGAGAAGTGGGCGATCCCCGTGCGCACCGTGGCCCGTCTCGAGGTGGCGATCCTGAAGCCCCGCACGCCCCTCGTCACCACGAGCGCCGCGAGCCGTCCGACGACCTCGGTGGTGACGGTCCGGAACGCCGAGGGGCGCGAATGGCGCGTCGTCGCGAACACCGAAGGAATCGCCCGGTTCGACGCGCTCCCGATTGGTGAGTACGTCATTTCGGCGGCCGGTGCCGAGTCCCCGACGGCCCTCCGCGTGGACGACCGGGCCATCGTCGTCGCCCGCGGTTCCGCGCTCCCCGGTGCCCCTGCCCAGCGCGTCGAGCTCGTCCCGCAGGGGCGGCTGATCAAGATGGCGACCGGCGAGGGGCTCGGCGTGAACGCGCTGCTGAATGGGACCGCGTCGCCGGCCGCGAGTGCCGTCGGCGGAACGCAGCAGAAGCAACAGCAGCAGCAACAGCAACAGCAGCAGCGTCAGCAGCAGCAGCAACAGCAACAACAGCGTCAGCAGCAGCGTCAGCAGCACCAGCGCCAGCAGCAGCGATGAAGCGGCGGATGTCGTGGGTTCGAACTGGCCTCCTGCTCCTGGTGGCCGCCTGTGAGGGCCCGACCGGAACGGGTGACGGAGACGCGCGCTTCGATGGGACGTGGCGGTACGAAGCGTCGATCGCCGGCTCGACCGCAGAGGTCGTCGGGCAACTGCAGCTTGCGGGGGCCGAACGCGGGTCGATCGAGGGGTCGTTGAGCGCCGAGCAGGTGGAACTCTCCGGGCAGCGGACCCCAATCGCTGGACTCGTCGGTGGCACCGTGGTGAGCGCGGGTGTCGCGCGGCTCGAGATGACGCTCGCGAGCGGGGCATTGCGCACGCATCTCGCACAGGTACGTGGCGACTCGCTCACGGGGGATTGGGTGCAGGCCGGTGGCTCACCCGCCTCGGGGACCTTCCGCGCCTCGAGGGTGCCCTGATGCCGCCGAGGTGGGTCCTCGGCCTCGCCGCCGCGCTCGCGTGCACGGCGGGTGCGACCTCCGCGTCGGCGCAGACATGCACGACAGCGGCGATCGGCACCGGCTCGAGCGGGCCGAAATCGTGTGCGGTCGGCCCCATCACCGGCCAGAACGCGACCGGCTTTGTCGCGCCGACGTTGATGCAGCTAATCGTCTCGCCGACGACCTTCTCCGACACCCCAACCCTCGCAGACCTCGAAGCTGGGCGCACCGAATCGCAAACGATGACGCTGCAGGTCGCGGCGAACCGATCGTGGCGAATCGAAGCGTCGGGCCCCGCGACCTTCACCGGGACCGGATCGCTCGCGCGTCAGAACAAGCCCGTGAGTGATGTCCGGTGGTCGACCGTCACCTCCGGTGCCGGCACCACACTCACGACCAGTGGTGCCACGATCACCTCCGGCAGTGCCGGCCCCGCCAGCGGCGGCAACATCAAGACGCTCTACTGGTGGACGAATCTCTCGTGGACCGGTGACCCGCCTGGGAGCTACAGTCTGGCGGTCACCCTCACACTGACCGCCCCGTGATGATCCGCCTGATGCGACGGTGTCGCGCGATAGCGATTGCCTGCGGTGCCGCGGCATGGGTGACTGGCAGCTCCGCGTCGGCCCAGGTCACCCAAGTGGCACCCACAACGGTCGGGCTCTCCCAGTCGGTGCTTCAGGGCGTGCTCGTCCTGCCCATCATGAACGTCACCCGCGTCTCCGGCTCCACCGTGACCGCGACCTCCACGGCGAACGTCCGGAGCAACATTGGCTGGCGTCTGATGGTCACCCTGACCGCCCCCGTCGCCACAAATCTCACCGCCAAGGTCGAGGTCGGGCGGAACAGGGCGATCACCCTGACACCGACCTCCCCTTCCGCGGTCGTCAGTAGCGGGGATCTTCCCTGCGCAAACTGCCCCGTGGTGATGAGCTGGAGCTTCGCCTATCGAGCCTCTGGCCGGAACGCGCCAACGCCCGTCGCAGCGCCGGTGACGTATACGGTGCTCCCGCCGGTCGGCGTGGTGACGGCGGGCGGGCCGGTCGCGACCGCAGACGCGCCGACGACGGGCAAGGATGAGCTGGAACCCACGAGTCCGTCGGCACCGACGCCATCGACCCCGACCACAGGAACCGGGACACCGACGACCACACCGACGACTACGCCGACGACTACGCCGACGACTACGCCGAGCGTCCCCGCGAACCCGCGTAGCACACCCACCACGACGCCGACCCCGACCTCGACGACCAAACCGTCGACGGGAAGAGTCCGTATTCCGTAGTTCGAACCGCCGGCGAACGTACAGCCGGCGCAGCACCCTTCAGGGGGACGCCGCGAGCGCCCGGTCGAGCTCCGCCGCCTTCGCGGCGGTGAACGGCCCCGTGGTGCGCCACCGCACACGCCCGGCACGATCCACAAGCAGTACCTGGATCTCCGCCTCCGAGGTGATGCCGAGCGCGGCCTTAAAGGGTCCCTTGTCGATATAGAGCGTCACGGTCCGCTCGCGTACCGCCCGGTCGGGGATCCCGCCGCGCATCCCACGGTTGATCATCCATCGCATCGGCGCCACCATCCGCTGGATGGTGGGGATCTCGTAGAAGTCCGAGCCCGGGTGTCGTACGAGCGCCTGTCGGAGCCACGGGCTCCAACTGTCGACGTCCTTCTGCTGCTGCATGAGGAAGGCGACGAAGACGACATTACGATCCCCGGCGAAGTCGGCCGGAAGCGTGAGCGACCGGCCCTCGAGGTTCTCCGACGTCACCGTCGGAAACCGAATCGAATCAGCGGGTCCGAGGAGGGTCACGGCGAGGACGAGGGTGGTCACCATCGAACGCCTCCATCAAGCGCGACGCGCGGCGCGCAGTAGCGCTTCCGCGGCCGGCAAGTCGAAACGCATCACGGCATCGCGTATCGCTGACGCAGGTGCAGCGCCAAGGTGGTCGAGCACGGCTCCATAGTGGTGCATCCACTCGCGTGCCTCGGGATTACTGGCAGCGAGCAAGCCGGCGAATTCCTCAAGTCGCACCGGCACATCCTCGACCGCCCTGGCCACGGGCGTACCTGATGGCGCAAGCGCCACGAACGTCTGCAGATCGGCGAGCAATGGCTCCAGCTTCAATCGAAGCTCCTCGACCATCGCCCCCACCTCCGCCCATCCACGCCCGCGCCGCACCTCACGCTCCACCACGGCCGCCGCGGCCTGAACCTCGGTGGCGCCGATACCGCCCGCGACTCCGGTGAGGCTGTGCGCCAGACGCTCCGCCGTCGTCAGGTCATCGGCGAGCAAGGTAGTGCGGATCCGGTGCACGACATCCGCCTGGCCACGCGCGAACTCCAGGAGCAACGACCGGTACAGCACCACGTTGCCCATCACGCGTTGCAGCCCTTCGGCAACGACCAACCCACGAATCGCCGGTACGTCAACCCGGACCGGGTCGATGGGGGTGAGTTCCGGCAGCGATCCCATCGAGCTCCCCTCCTCATCCCCGGGGACCCAGCGACGCACGACCTGCCAGAGGTCGGACGGCTCGAACGGCTTCGCCAGATAGTCGTTCATCCCGGCCGCGAGACAGCGCGCCACGTCCTCCTCGAGCGCACTGGCCGTCATCGCGATGATCGGAAGCTCTGTCGCGCTCTTGCGACGGCGCACCCGCTGTGTGACCTCAATCCCATTGAGCCCAGGCATCTGCAAGTCGAGCAGCACCAACTGGTAGGAGCCAGACTCGATGCGAGCAATCGCCGATGCACCGTCCTCCGCCTGCTCCGCCTCGATCCCCGTATTCCGCAGGAGCTCCACCGCGATCTCCCGATTGATCGCATTGTCGTCAACGACCAGCACGCGGGCACCGGAGCGGCCCGCGAGGCGCGTCAGGCGGTGGCTCCGCCGCGGCGCGGCCTCCGCGCCCGATGCCGCCACACCGTCCTCGGCCGATGCCTCCGCGAGCTGCACCGTGCACCAGAAAGTCGACCCGACCCCCGGCTCGCTCCGCACGCCGATTTCGCCCCCCATCTGCTCCACCAGCCACTTCGTGATCGCCAACCCCAGGCCCGAGCCTGACCGACGGCTCTCCACGTCCCCGAGTTGCTCGAATCGACGAAAGAGTCGCTCGATATTTTCGGGCGCGATGCCCTGACCCGTATCCTGCACCTCAATCCGAAGCCCGACCCCACCCGCCTCGCCGGACGTTCGCCGCACCCGTACTCCGACGCGCCCACGCTCCGTGAACTTGACGGCGTTCGAGATGAGATTGAGCAGAATCTGGGTGAGGCGCACAAGATCCCCTCGCACCCACCGTGGCACATCGGCCCCGACGTCGACGTCGTGCCGCAGCCGCTTCGCCTCCGCCTCCACAGCCAGTACGTCGCCGGCGTGGCGCGTGACCGCGAGGAGATCGAATGGCGCTGACACGATCACGGCCTTGCCCGCCTCCATCCGTGTCATGTCAAGGATGTTGGACACCAGCTCCGTCAGCATCACGCCGTTGCGCTGGATGCGTTCCATCCACTCGCGCTGTCGTGCGGTGAGCTCACTCTGCAGTGCGAGCTGCGTGAGCCCACGGATGGCGTTCATCGGCGTCCGAATCTCATGACTGACGGCCGACATCAGTTCTGTTCGGCGCTCCATCGCCTCTTCGGCGGCACGCCGACTCCGGTACAGCTCGGCATTCTCGGCGAGCAGGTGACTCGACGCCTCCCGCAACTCAGTCGCCGAGATGTCGAAGGTCTCGGTCGCAAGGCGTAGCGACCGCATTACCCATTCACTCATGACGATCGTGACTGCTCCCGCAGTGAGTGCGCGCGAATAGATCAGAAACTCGCCCGGATGCGCCAGAAAGGCGAAGAGGCTCCCCACGAACAGCAGCGCTGCCATCACACGCGCCCATCGCCGTGGCAATACAAGATAGCCATACAGGGCGAGGGCACCGAGGAAAATCGAGGCCTGTGCCCCGTTGAGCAGGATGGCGGCGATGCCGGTGCCGATGACGCATCCCATCAGCATCACGACCTCACGCTGCCATGGCCGATCCAGGCGTCGATGCCGCCACGCGGTGGCGAGAAAGATGCCGCTGAGGACGAACGCCGGGATGCCCACCCGGTTCCGAATGTTGACCCCGAAATTCAGGTCGCTCGTCACCGTCAGGATTGCCATCGCGAGCAGGCCGATGCCGGCAGTGGCATTCGCAAACACCCAGCCGCGATACGGGAGCACCGCCAGCGTGCCGCGCTGCACGCTGAGCGTCTCGATCAGCTGGTTGACCCGACGACGTGCATCCGTCGCTGCGGGTGTACCCGCCGACTCCGCTTGCGCGCGTGCCGTGCCCTCACTCGGCGCCGCGGCCCTGGGGGACGCCTGGACCGCCTCGGAGACCCGCACCCCATCGGCGCCGACGTCCAGTGGCCGCACGGCGGACGCCCGGGAAAGCTCCGGTGGCATCGTGGGAATCGCGAACCTGACAGCCCATCCGTCACGATCCACGTGCTCGGCCGCGAAGGTCCCGCCCATCAATGTGACATACCGGCGGCTGAGCCCGAGCCCCCCGTCGCCTCGTGCGGTCGCCTCGGTCATCCCATCGCCCATCGACGAGAATCCCGCTTGTCCCCGCATCGTGGCCGTCGCCAGTCCCGAGTGGCGGATGGCAAAGGAGGCGCATGGCGAGCCCGACGCGTCTCTCGACGTCGTGACCCGCAGTTCGAGGCGACCCCGCTCAGCGACCTGCTCCGCCTCGTCGGCCAGCCCGATCAGGATACGCCCGAGTCGCTCGGCGTCCCCGGTCAGCTCCGCCGGGACGTCTGGGGCGACGACGACCTCGAACGCCATCCCCTTCGCCGCACAGCGCGGTCCGATGGCCTGCTCGACTGGTGCCAGGATCTCCTGCAACCGGTACGGCTGCCGCTGGAGCGCGGTGGCCCCGCTCTCCAGACTGGAGAGATCCAACGCGTCGGCGACGAGCCGCGCGAGACGGAGCCCGGACCCCTGGATCTGTTCAATCCACTGCCGCTGCCGCACGGACAGCTCGGAATCCAGCGCGAGATGACTGAGGCCGAGGATCGCGTTTAGCGGGGTGTTCAGCTCGTGGCTGACGCTCCCGAGGAGCACCGCCCGTGTGCGAGACGCCTGCTCCGCCTCCTGCACAGCCTGCTGGTACGGCGTGATGTCCGCGTACGAACGGACGATATCCCCCGACGGCATCTGCCGGGTCACGACCTCGATCCAGCGACCTTGGAGGGACCGCCGCACGAAACGGGGGGGGTAGGAGGGATCCCAGAGCCTGTCCCCGAGCGCCTGCGCGTGGGCGGCCTCGGGAGACGAGGCCGCGATCAGCGGCCGTTCTCCGCGCGACTCGGCCAGCGCGATCATCTCCCGCACATGCACCGGCCGCCCATCCAGATATTGCGGTGGGACGTCCAGGAGCTCAGCCACCTTGGGGTTCCACCTCTTCACGACGCCATCGGCACCGATGACGGCGATGCCGTACTCCGCGGAGGCCAGCGTCTCCTCGAGCAGCGTCGAGGTGGAGCGGTAGCTGCGGGTCAAGCGGTCGAGCGAGAGCCGCGCCATCATCAGCAGGGCCAGGATGCTCCCACCGGCCGCGGGGATCAGCAGCAACGTCACATCGTCGGCCTGCCACGGGCCTCGCAGCAGCGCCGTGCTCGCGCAGAGCATGCCCAGCGTCCCGTAGGTCGCTGCTCGCATCGGCAGGAAGATGAAGAGCACCACCGCCGAGAGCATGACGAACGGCAACTGCGCCGGGCCGTTGAGCCAGAGGTTCAGGATCGTCGCGATGGCGGCGAGGACCGGGAGGAGCGGCGCCGTCCGCGATCCCCGCCTCCGCATGCGGATCGACCAGACCTCGACGAGGCACAGCACGATGAGGATCCAATCCGTGACGACCACGGGGTCCACCAGCCATGACCCGCGACGCCCCAAGTACCACTGAATGAGCGAGAGCGGGATGAGCATGAGCGCCGTCCCGCCGGCCACCCACGCACGCAGGGCGTGAAACTCGCGCCCCGCCGTCAGCACTGCGGCCGCCCGCACGCGTCAGTCCTCGAAGCGCGTGGCGATCGCCCGGAACGCGTCGCACTCCTGCTCGAACGCCTCCACGACCGCCGGATCAAACTGCGTCCCACGCCCCGCCCGGATGATCCGCTCGGTCTCCTCGGCCGTGAAGGCATCCTTGTAGGTGCGCCGGGAGCGCAGCGCATCGTACACGTCAGCCAGGGCCATCAGCCGCGCAGGCAAGGGGATCGACTCCCCGGCGAGCCCCTCCGGATAGCCGGCCCCATCCCAGCGCTCGTGGTGCGATTGCGCGATCTGTTTGGCGTACGCCAGGAACCCGACGGGCTCCCCAATCTCCCGCTCCGCGCGCTCCAAGGCCTCCCGGCCCAGCGTGGTGTGCGTTTTGAGGATCTCGTAGGCCTCCGGGGAGAGTTTGCCCGGGTGGCGCAGAATCTCATCGGAGATCCCGACCTTGCCGATGTCGTGCAGCGGCGCCGACTTGAAGAGGGCTTCGACGGACTCGGCGGTGAACGAGGAGCCGTAACGCGGGTGGGTCCGCAAGCGTTCGGCCAGCAACCGCACGTAGTGCTGCGTGCGCAAGATGTGGTTGCCCGTCTCGTTGTCGCGGGTCTCCACGAGGGAGGCCAACGCCCGGATGGCGACGTCCTGGCTCACCGTCAGTTCGTGGGTGCGCCGAGCCACCGCCCGCTCGAGGACGACGTTCTGGTCCCGAAGCGCGGCAGTGGCATCGCGGAGGGCGAGGTGGGTCTGAATCCGGGCTAGGACCACCGCAGCGGAGAACGGCTTACTGATGTAGTCGACCGCGCCCACCTCCAGGCCGCGCTGCTCGTCCTCCGGGTCGGATCGCGACGTGAGAAAGATCACGGGGATCTCCGCCGTTACCGGATTGGCCTTGAGTCGCCGGCACACCTCGAAGCCGTCCATCCCCGCCATCAGGATGTCGAGGAGAATCAGGTCCGGGGCATCCGCGGCAAGCTCCAGCGCGCGGGCGCCAGCATTGGCGACCAGGGTGCGGTAGCGGGTCTTCAACACCCCGTGCAGCGCAACGACGTGGTCCGGCGTGTCGTCGACGATCAGGATGCGCGGTAGGGTGTCCGAGGACGTCATCGAACCGATAATATGCGCCGGTCCCGCGCCGTGCGCGCGATGCGGCGGAATCGGCGCCGGGAACGACACAGGGCCCGTTCATCACGCGGATGCACGGGCCCTGCGAATTGCCCCTCCTGGGATCGAACCAGGACTCTCCTGATCCAGAGTCAGGCGTGTTGCCAGTTACACCAAGGGGCAGCGACCCAACGGGGATGCACCTCCGTGGGAATCCGAAGTCTAGACCGACCCCTCCCGTCGGGCAACCCTGTCGCAGCTAGCTTTTGCGGATGACCATCGACCTCGCCTACCCGCTGGGCCGCTTCGAGCGCCCCGCCACCACCACGGCCGCGGAGCGGACCGAGCGCATCGCCCGGATCCGCGACCTCCCGACCGAGCTCCGCGGCGCCGTCCACGGGCTCACCGACGCGCAGCTCGACACCCCGTACCGTCCCGGCGGCTGGACGGTCCGGCAGGTGGTCCACCACCTCGCCGATTCGCACACCAACGCACTCACGCGGCTCAAGCTGGCGTTGACCGAGGAGAACCCCACCATCCGCCCGTACCACGAGAAGGGGTTCGCGGAACTGGCGGACGCGCGGTTGCCGCTCGCGCCCTCGCTCGAGATGATCGACGGGGCGCACACACGGCTCGTCACCCTCTTCGAGGCGATGACGCCGGACGAGTTCGCGCGACCGTACGTGCATCCGGTGAACGGGCCGCAGATCCTCGACGGACTGCTCGCGATGTACGCCTGGCACGGTCGCCATCATACGGCGCACATCACCGGGCTGCGGACGCGGGGAGGCTGGTAGACGCGACCGGTCCCCAGACGCGCGAAACGCCGCGAACCCGGAGGTTCGCGGCGCCTGGGGATGCTGGACTCACTCGGACACTGCCACGCGCGCCGTCATTGGAACTCTCCGTCCTACCGACCGGCGGCGGGCTTCAGTTGTGTCGAACGGACCAGCGAACACTCGAAGAACTATATGGAGCTGAGGGGGATCGAACCCCTGACCTCTGCAGTGCGATTGCAGCGCTCTCCCAGCTGAGCTACAGCCCCGCAACGTGAAGGTCCACCGCGTAACCCCTCGTCCAGCCTTCAGATACCCGGACGAACGGGCGAGGTTCCCGTCACGACAACGGCCCCGTCCGGTGGGTCTGGGCGGGGCCGCCGATGCATCAATCATAGCGGCCGCGGGAACCGGGCGCCACCCCCGCGGACTTTGCCGAGGATGAGCCAGGCGCGCCCCCACCCCCTCGAGTCCGACTTCGTCCGAGACCAGCTCGCTCTCCGGACGGTGACCCTGAACGAGGTCAGGACCCAGCCGGAGGGGGAGTACGTCCTCTACTGGATGCAGAGCACCCACCGGTTCGAGGAGAACTGGGCCCTGCGCCAAGCGGTTCTGCACGCCGATCGCCTCAACAAGCCGCTCCTCATCCACCAGGGGCTCGACCCGACCTACGAGCACGCGAGCGACCGGATCCACACGGTCATCCTGGAGAACGCCCGCGCGCTCCACGCCCGCGCCTCATCTCTCGGGCTCTCGTACCAGTTCGTGCTCCGGCGCCGCCGCGACGATGACCGCCGCGTGGTGGACCGCCTCGCCGCGCGCGCGGCGCTGGTAGTCACCGACCGCTTCCCCACCGCGGGGATCGCGGAGCGTACCGTGCGCTTCGCCGAGCGGGCCCCCTGCCGCGTGGACGCGGTGGAGTCGCACGCCATCGTCCCATCCGGCGCCTTCGTCAAAGAGGAGTACGCGGCCCGGACGATCCGCCCGAAGATCGCGAAGCTCCTCGACCTCGCCCTCGAGCCGGTGGAGGACCGCCCGGCGGCGCGCCCCCTCCCCGACGCGGTCTGGCGGTCGCTCGACGTGGACCGGCTTGACCTCGAGCGCCTCGACGTCGCCGCGGAGGTCGCGCGCTGCGACATCGACCACACGGTGCCGCCAGTCCCCTTCGCGAGCGGGCTCGACGGCGCGCGCGCGCGGCTCCGCGCCTTCTGCGACGACGCGCTCGCGGACTACGCGGAACGCCGCAACGAGCCATCAGATACCGCGGGCTCCTCACGGCTCTCCCCCTACCTGCACTTCGGGCAGATCTCGGCGGCTGAGGTGCTGCGCACCGTGCGGGCGGCGGGCCACGCCGAGTCGGCGGCGAAGTTCCAGGACGAGCTGGTGACGTGGCGCGAACTCGCCCTCAACTTCTGTCTCCGCAACCCGAACTTCGGGAAGCTCAAGGGGCT
>JACCDL010789964.1_pt1 | contig 14197 bp, 16 predicted proteins | sample 7441931 | NCBI WGS metagenome assembly JACCDL01 (sample SAMN15323437, study PRJNA562643) | freshwater metagenome | isolation source: river surface water | place: USA:Blue River Watershed | collected 2017-08-16 | reverse complement strand
TATTGAAAATCCTAATTGTGCATCAGTTTTAGGTAACCGTGATTTAAATAAATTAAATTTATGGCAATTGGTTCAATTTGATACATCGTCAAAATCTGCAAATACAACTACAAATGCAACCGCAAATGCAAACCCAACTGCAAACGCAAATGCAAATGCAAAAAAACAAAAAAATGTACTTACAAATAAATGGTGGACGGATGGAAAAACGATTAAGGAGATTGCAGAAAAATTAAAAAAATTATGCTATACAGAAGACGAAAAACTTAAGCCAATCGCACAACAACCGTGGTTAGTCAAAGATTTAAAGAGCTTTGCTCCGTATTGGAATTCAGTGGGGACAGATAAAGGAGGACCAACATATCCGAGATGGTATGGTCACAGGTATGGTCACACAGATACAGATATTCCACCAACATTACATAATAGATATTTATCTATATTTGGGGCTGATCCAAAAGAAGGTACTATGAGTGCCGTAAATACAAATAAAGGTTTATTAATTGAAGCTGGTGAAAATGTAGAAGATGAAGAACTAAAAGCTGCTCTAGTATTTACAATATACGCTAGAATGTTAGATCCAGAATTATCTTCAACTGATGAATTTCCATATGATGGATGCTTATATAGATATTTAAGAAATACTCCACTTGTTGGATTTGCTGAAAAAAAGGATAAACTTTATTTATTTTCTCATGGTGGTATTCATTCTAATTTTAGTACTTCTTTATATAGTGATATTGAAGGCAAATTACCAGTAATTAATTCTTTTTTGGGTGAAAATCAAAGAGGAGGTAATAATGCTGAACTTAATGATATAGTTGCATTAAATAAAACGATACATTTTAAAATTGACGAATTTTATCATGCAAAATTGGAAGACACACAAAACGAAATACTTAGAGCTTTAATTGCGATGGCTTGTCCAATAAGCAAAAATCCATCAATAAAAGATTCCGGATATCGTGATACTCAATCACCAATTATGCCTGGTGTTAACACGCAATTTAAATTATTATATGATGACCAAGGAAAATTGGTTGATACAGTTGAGAATGAAAATATATACAATATTTTTGGTCACGCTCCATTTGGATTTGGTTATGGTTTTAAAATAGGTAAGAATGGACAAAAACTTGTAAGTTGTGACTTTTCTTCTACAGTATTGAAAGATTTTATAAAAGGGGATTCACCTAATATTGCTGAATATAATAAAAATACATTAACATTAAGATTTGACGCAGAAAATTGTCAATTTTTTACAGAAGGTACAGTTCAAGTTAAAATAGAAAATGAATATAATACAGTTGAGAAATTGCAAACAGAAGAAGAATTAAGTATTGTTGATGATAATTTCTTTAATAAAGTCTTGTACATAGATGGTAATCTAACTAATCCAAAAAAAATAACAATTAATTATGATGCATCTCAACCTATTAAGTTTGATAGTAATATTCCAAACGCTGCTACTGAAAAAGTTTATTTGGGGTATCATGGTGTTGGTAAAATTAATGTTGATGATATGGCTAATAATAAGGGTAATAATATGTATTATATTTTTGGACGTACAAATGGAAGTTTTTCTAAACATTTGATATTGATAAATACAAAAAGTAGTGTGGTTAGAAATCCTGTATATGAAACACTTGCTACACAAGATGTGTTAGGAAATCCTACTTATGACGCAGCCACAGCAGCCACAGCAGCCACAGCAGCTAGAAAGAGATTGTATAGAGAATTCATAGGTACTCACAGAAAAAAAAATAATGGAGCTACAGATATATGGGGTAAGAGAGGAACATATAATCCTGATAAGGTAGTTAGATTAAAAGCTTATAATCCATCTAAGCCTGGTACATATCCTGTTCAACCAGCAAGTAATAATGTATATAGGCTAAGAGGTATTATGCAAGGAAATTATGAATATAATGAAAAAGGTAAATTAAAAAATAGCAGAGTAAAAAACACAAACACACACACAAAAAAAACTGGTGGTAGTCGTAAAAATAAACAAAGAAAAACACGTAAACAAAGAAAATAGGTTATTTATTATCAGTCTTAATAAAATAACCTGTCGAGATAGCATTCTTTAACATAGAATAATTATATTTGATTGATTCAATCTCCATATCATATAAATGTCTATAATTTCTATTTTTTTCTTTTTCAGTATTAACTTCATCAATATCTTGTTGCATAGCTTCATCATAAAATGCTAAAATATTGATTAATTCTTCAGTTAAATTTGTAATATAGTAACCTTTTTGTAAAGGTTCATCTAATAAACTATCACCATTAAAACACGTACATTTACCTGTAAAAATATTAGCATTATAGACTTTTTCTAATTTCTTAACTTTATTTGATTTGTTTTTTTTAGCTGAACAATTACAAGACATTAAGAATTGTATGAAATATATTAAATTAAAAACTAAAATAAAAAATCAATTTTATGTTAAAGTATACGACGTAGAAGTATTATTCTGACATTTATCAATGTGTCTTCCAAAATGTGCTTTATGATCAGTCTTAAAATCACAATTACAACAATTAAATCTAAATGTTCGATTTATTTCGTGTGTTTTTATATGTACTTGTAATGATTGACGATACAAATATGTTTTCTGACAGATTGGACAGTAAAAATCATTTGTTTCTTCCTTGAACATACTAATATATTTACTTTTCTTTCTATATAATTGTCGGTCATTTGTAATAATGTTAATATATTCATTCCTTTTTGCGTGTACTAATTGATGTCTTATTAAATGTGTTATATTATCGTGTGAATAATCACAACCTGAACAGGAAAATTTTGGTATATATTCTGGATCGTGATGTCTTCGATGGCTATATAATCCTGAATATGTTAGATATGTTTTATTACATAAATCACAAGGATATGACATTTTTTTTAGGTAAATAAAAAAATAAAATAAAAATCAATTTTTTTGTATTTTGATTTAAGGTTTTTGATTGATATATTATAAAATGTTAGATTTGTCAATAAAAGTTAAGTTAAAAGATGTAAATGATAGTTTTGTATTACCTGGAATTAAAATAGAAACTTGTAATGTAGTTGACACTAATTTTTATTTTAATCAATTTGAAAGGAAATTATTGATTTCCACTAAAAATAAGATTGATGAAAATAATTTATCAAAAGAATGGGATAAAAATAAAAAAATCAGTAATTTATATGAATTGATTCATATATCAAATAATAAAATGAAAGATGAAAGTATATCTAGATATGATCCTTTAAGTAGATCATTTTTTAAAATGTGGGAACTGATTAATCATTTTGGTTTAATAAATAATCCGATTGATCCAATTGTATCTGGTCATTTAGCGGAAGGTCCTGGTGGATTTATTGAGGCTTGTTTATATTATCGTCATCGTATGTTAAAAATAAATCCATTATTAGATAAATATTATGGTATTACTTTGAATCCGTATAATAAAGAAATTCCTGGATGGATTAAAGCGAATTCATTAATTAAACAATTTAAAAAAAACATTGATATTGATTATGGTATTGATAATACAGGTGATTTATATAAAATATCTAATATTAGATCATTTTCACGAAAAATAAATAAAGCTCATTCTGGTGCAGATTTAATAACAGCCGACGGTGGTTTTGATTTCTCAATTGATTTTAATAAACAAGAGCAATTGTCTCATCGTTTAATATTGGCTGAAATATTAACTGGCATTCGATCACAAAAACTAAAAGGTACATTTATCTGTAAAATATATGATAGTTATTCATATATAACATCCCAATTACTTTATTTTATATCTTGTTTATATGAAGAAGTATATTTAGCTAAACCTTTAACATCTAGACCAGCTAATTCAGAAAAATATATAGTAGCGTTAAAATATACAGGATTTAATAGTTATTTAGAAGAACAATATTATATTAATCAATTGGAGAATATTTTAAATATCTGGGATGATTTAAAAGATAAGGAAATGGTATTTAAATCATTTTTTGAAAATCCGCCATTATTTTTTTTTGATCGTATAATGGAATATAATCTTCAAAGTTATCAAGAACAAAGTAAATATATTAATAAAACGATTGATATAATAAATAAAAAACCTGGATGGAAGGAACTAGATATAATATTTAATGAGCAAACTAGAAAAGCTGTTAAATGGTGTCAAGCTTATAATATACCTATAAATATAGATAGTTATTTTTATCAAAAATATTATTCTAATACCTTTACAAAAAAAATAGAAGATCTAGATATTTTTCTGACAACACGATCTATTTTATCTGAAACGTAACTGTGAATTATTCATTCTTAACAATCTCATCATTAACGTAGGTAGCCGTTTCAACCAATACACCATTTTCATCGTAACCTTCGTAGCGTCCATTTAGTAGATCATCGTGATAAATCATTTTTTCATTGATTTTACCATTATAATGATATTCAATGTACTCACCTTCCTTACGATCATTGACGTATTTACAACTGAGATAAACTTCTCCGTTGTCATAATATTCAAAATAAGGACCATTTTTAACACCATCAACGTATTCACATTCAATTTCAATCACTCCATTGTCATAATATTGCTTATATTTTCCGTGTTTAACTCCGTTAATCACAAAATATTCTTCGTAAAGTTTACCATCCTCATCATATTCACGGATAGCTTGTACATTAGGAGTCAATTGTACACGTTTAGCCATAGTTGTTTTATCATAGTTAAATTACTATTTATCATTTCAATTTTTTTGAAATATTTATATTCAAAAAATCTATATTGTTGAATAAAAAATTAAAATTAAAGTTAAACTTGCTTTCTAGCACTTTCTGGAACGTGTGGTTTAACAAAAACATCAACTAAATGTTGTCCAAATTCTTTTTCACCTTCTTCTTTTGACATTTTACCATTATTTGTTTTATCAATAATTCCCATTGCCATTTTAAGTCTTTTTAATTCCTCTGGTTTATCAAAAAATCCATCGGTTGCACGATCAAATATCATTGGATATTTTTCACAAAAAGTCGCAAATTTCTCTGACATTTTAAATTTAAATTGTTCAAGAGTAATTTCACCATATTCTTTCTCAACAAATTTTTTACGGCATTTTTGAACTTCTTCAATATATTCTAATACTTGTGAATTCATTTTGTATTTTATTTTTATTTAAATTAAATTAATTTATTTTTATATTAAATTTAAACACAATTTTAATTTTTTATTTCATTTTAATTTTTTCATTTTAATTTTTTCATTTTAATTTTTTCATTTTAATTTTTTCATTTCATTTTTAATTTTTTTTCTTCTAATAAAATAAAATGAACTCAAAAAAACAAAGAGGTGGCAGCTGTGCCGCCAGAAAATCATTAAAAGGTGGCTCAGCCGCTAAAAAATCATTAAAAGGTGGTAACCCCGCCAAAAAAACATTAAAAGGTGGTAGCACACGTACCCCTGAACCAACACATCATCGTGGTGGTGCCTCTAAAGGACGCCAACTTTACTGCTTTAAATGCAAAACAAAAGTAGCTGCCAAAAATGTTTCCGAAATGTCAAAGAAAACAAAAACCCGCACAGTTAAAATGGCCAAAGGTGTATGCCCTAAATGCGGTGGTAACGTCTACGGTATTGTAGGTGGTGGTCACTAAACTTATTTAGTTTTTTCTTTATTTTCATTAACCAATTCTTCAAATTTCATTTGAATAAGTTTTTCCATTTTAACATCCTCTTTAGATTTTTCAATTAAATTATTATCTAGACTAGCACGATCAGCCATCATTTTTTCAAAATTATTAAGTACATCATCATTATTATCATTCACACTTAGATTTTCAAATTCAATTGATGTAAAGGCTTTCTTATAATCAGACATCGTATTAATAGAAAAATCATTAATCTTTTCCTGATTTAGATTAAATCCACACGATGAATTGAAATTAAATGATACTGGTTCAGTATATGTGACTATTTCTTGTTTAAATTCAACAATTGGTTTCTGATCAATTTCTAGATATCTTTTTTCTTTAATTTGATCAATATTCGTATCAATCGGATGATATGTAGTATCCATCATATCACCATAGCCATCTGATAATAAAATAGTATTATCACCTACAAATTGTTTATTAAACTCTTGCAACCAAAGATGTGCTTCTTCATAAATTTGAGAAAAAGGTGGTGGTGTATTCTCTTGATCTTTCATAAAATTTTTAAATTCTTCCTCAACTTCTTTAACATCCTTTGATTTTGCATCTTTACCTTCAATTTGTTCTTTAATATATTGATATGCATTTTTAAGAATTATCATATCTTCAGCTGTACCACCTTTATCTGGATGACATATTAAAGAAAGTGTATAATATTGTGCTTTTAACTCTTTCATTTCGATATTTGGATTTTTACTATCAAATCCAAGTAAATCATATGGATTTATAATACTCATTTGCGTTAAACGTATACACAATAATCATAAAATAAACGCAATAAAAAAATATAAATGAACTATTACTTAGAATTGAATGACATCACTAGGACGACCTCTTTCCCAGTAACAGTGCCAGTGACAGTCGGCAACAACTCGTAGACAAACGACGTAACATTCTTAATGGTACCACAGACGGCACCAAACGCACGCAGGCCTAAACTAGACCACGTCTTGCTCTGGTCGATCGGTTGCAAGTAGAAAGACAGTTCGGCGCCATTCGGAGAGATCAATACACAGTTGCTAAACTTCTTGCCAAAGAACTTACTACCTTTCTCAATCTCGTTGAAGACAGAATCGTCATCGGAGTCTTCAGTCGGCGGAGTGTAGCGAACCACAGTGTTCATTGTCTTAATTTTTAAAATATAAAAAAATGGTAAATAAATTCAATTTTATACCAAATACTATCCTAATATAATCATATTTCCAACGTCTTTAATATAGTTAGCTGGTAATTCCGAGAAATCAATTAATTTTTTATTATTAGAAAATCCTTGAATATATTTTTCACCATATTTTGCATAATCACTTTCTAATTGATCTAGGTGGTCTAGATAATAATCTAGAATCTTTTTATTGGTTTTAATAAATTTATCGTCCTTTCCTCCAGTTCCAGGTACTAGTTCAGAGAGTAATTTTTTATTAAATAAACAAGCACTAATATTATCTGATACATCACCTTTTAGTATTTTTTCGATTAAATGAGCTTTAGGTGACATTTTCATTTTTTCTTTTTGACTTACACCTTTCATATTAATTAAATCTACATCATCTTGTAGAATTTGAAAATAATCATTGTCCGATGCAACAATAATAAACTTGATTTTACCCATATGTTTAATAACAATTTGGGAAATGATATCATCGGCTTCAATCTTATGATGTTTTAAATGAATCACACCATGTACATTAACCATATCTGGAAGTGCTTCTTTATATAAAATATCAAATGAAGATCCTCCTTGCCATCCATTTTTTTGACGTTCTTCAGATCTTTGTCCTTTATATTCTGGAAATATCTCAGTACGCCAATTGTCTTTTAAATGACAATCTTCGGCAATTATAATATTGGTTTTAGGTACTTTATATTTTTTCGCTAGCTGTAAAATATCAACAATGAACATCTTCTTCATCTTTTCAACAAATTCCACATTATCGTGCCATTTATAATCCTTGACTAAATCAGCTTTTTCTTCTGGATGGGAATGTTTATACCAAACTTGGGTTGCAGAATAGCGATAAAACATTGCATATCCAAGATCAATTAATAAAATAGGTTTATCAGTGTCAATTAGCATTTTATTATTGCTTATTTATTTATGTATTTATTTTTATATTATATTCAATTTTTAACTTCTAAATTATTTATTAACCAATCAATATATTCGAAATCTTTTCTTTTTTCCAGGAATCCCTTAAAATCTTTATCACAAAGCATTTTAAACATTAATGTATTTAATTGTTCTTTTTCTTTTTTTAATAATTCTATATCTTTATTTGTACGTGCTAATATTTCTTCTTTTTCTGAATCATTTAATCCAGATAATACAACTTCTTTTTTAAAAATAGCATCATCTGTGATATGATTTTTAAGTTCGGTCTTTAAAAAAGCAATAACAGCATTTAAATCAACTAGTTTATCACTTATATATTCTAAATTATTAATACCTAGATTTCTTAATTTAATATCTTTAGTTATAGTTCCTTTTTCAATCATATTGATTTGAATACTACATAAAATAGTATCGTATTCTGCTTCAATGATTTTTGATTCTTGATATTTGCTTATTAAATAATCGATAATATTAATATCCATTGTTATATTTTATTCTAGTATTATCTTTTATTCTAGTATTATCTTTTATTCTAGTATATTTTTTTATATTTATTTTTAAATAAATAAATAATTGACAAATATGTTTTATTAGTTACAAAATTAAAAATATAATAAGAAAAATAAATAAAAAAAATGTTTTGTTTTTAAGCAACACTAATAATACCTACATCAGTCTACTAAAATAATATCGACATTCTCTTCTTTTTTGGTCAAGAATCGTTGGAGGATGCAACTTTTGATCTTTTGAAAGATTGTTGCTTTCTTCTCCGATGCTGGAGTAGTTGGTGTCAAACTAAAGCTCAGAGGCAAATTCATCAAATAAAGGCTATCCTCATCATCAGGACCGCCAAAGTCAATGTAGCACTCTTCCACGTTGTAGACAGCCGTAAAGTCTCCGGCGATGTTGTCTTGCAGCTTGTAAAGCTTGCGCGTTTCTTCAACCATTTTATGTTGGGATTTTAATAGTTAATTATAGAAAAATTAATATTCAATTTTTATGAGAGTATTATGTTAAATTAGGTTTTTTTTTAATTCATTATTTTTTAATTCATTATTTTTTAATTCATTATATTTTTTTAATTTATAAATAATTACTCCAGCTATAAAGATACCAAAGAAGTTTTTGGCAAATAAATCTAGGATATTATAGCAACTATTTTTAAGATAATATGGGAAAAATGCAGCTACACCATATAATAACCATAATCCAAAGAATATGGCGAATGTTTGTTTACCTAATAAAAAGTCCTTGGCAAAGTTGTGATAAATCATTCCAAAATAAATTATAAATGGTATGAAACCTAGTATATTAGCAGTTACGATTGGTATAATTTTCATTTCACCCAGGTAACCGAATAATAACATTAACCAATTGAGTAATATAATAGGTAGTAATACTTTCCAATGTTCTTTAATAACATCACTCATTGATCTAGTACCTTCCTTTTCATTATTTTTTAAATATATTAAAAATATAGAATATGTTAATAACATAGATGGTGTTGTGATAACCCAATCGAAATATCTCTTAGGTGTTATGTTTTTAATAGTACTAAAATTCATAACCATCCAGATATAAAAACTACCTTCGATAATTTGTACAACAAATTCAACTAATAATAATTCTCTTAATAGATTTATTTCTGGTGGGATATTTAGTTGTAATACATAATAATCAAATATCCCAGTAATCACTTGAATGATTAAAGATATCACTCCGGTTATATAGATTATACTCATTTTATTTTGTTTTGTTTTTTTTAAAGAAAATAATTTTATATGAATTTAAATAATATATTTATTTATGTAAAAGTAATCAATGTATCCTTTTTATATTCCAAGTATATATCGGCAAGATTCTGAATTTTTAATTAATCTCCGGGATATCAAACCAAGTATTAAATACTATATTATCATTGCTAGTCATCAGTATGAAAATTATGCAAAGTATTATAATCCATCACATCTGGTTATACTCCCCGATAATATAATTAAGATTTCAGAGATACGCCAATACATTCTAGAACTAGCTATTAAAAACAAAGAAACTAAAATATGGATGTCAGATGATGATTTATCCAATTTTTTCATTAAGGGTAGTCAAGTTGAAAAGGTTGATTTCAAAACTTTTATTATGACAGCTGAAAAGATGATTAATAAAATGGATTCTAAAATAGTTCAATTTGGGTTTAAATATTCTACTTTCGCCATACCGGCTAAACCAATCACAATCAATACAAATATTGGAATGATCCAGTTATTAAATATTTCAGCTATAAAATCAAATCCAAATATTAAATATGATACTAGTCTAGTAACACTAGAAGACACTGATTTTACTATCACACTTTTTAAAAATGGATTCCAGAATTGTGTCTTTAATCATTTAATTTTTACAGCCCCTAGATCTGGAACTGGAAAAGGTGGATTAGAAAAAGAATATAATCTAGGAGCAAAACAAAAAGGAATGCTTCAATTCAAGAAAAAATATGGTGATAAATTGATTCAAATTAAAGATCTAGAAAAGGGTAAATATAAAATAAATTGGAAGAGTTTTAGTGTGAATCAAACATAATTTTGGAAATATAATTTATTCTTATCTGGATTAGTTAAAGTATTATCAATACGATATCTATAATTACTAGTATCTTGTACATCTCTTCCAATTATTTTTTTTTCATATATTGATAATCTATCTGACACCCAATTTTCATTATTTGGTCCAGGTAGACCTGATGCCACAAAAGTAGAAACACTTTTAGGTAAATTTTGTATAGCTTGATTATCTTTTTTAATTCCTTGATATGGAAAATTATAAACATTCACAAAATTATTATATTTTTTTCTAGCTAATTGTTCAAATCTTCTTTCAGGTATTTGTGTATGTTCATAATATTCATTATCTAATTCAACAAATGATTTTATTTTTCTATCTGGAAATTGAAAATGACCTGTAGATTGTCTAATATTCATATATTTATCATAATCATCTATTTGGAATTTCATAAAAGATTGGTTAAAACGATTTTCTTCTTGATTTTTTTTTAATTGATCAAAATAATCATTTTCTTTCATTCTAGCATAAAAAGTAGATTGTGTTTCCATATCAAATGCGATATCTTCATCATTATGAAGACCTACACCTACTTTCATATTATTATCTGTTAAATCCATTCTATTTTATATATCTAGATATAAAAAAAATGTTTTCACTTCCGCTTAGGTGGTAAATTAACCTTAGCTTTTCCTTTAATAATTGGATATTTATGTGGGTTGGTCATAACTTCTTCGTAAGTTGGTAGAGTATCCATATTTGAATTAATTTTTTATAATTAACCATACCATATTCAATTTTATTTAATATCACCAATCACAGCATATGATTTGGAATTACACAGTACTAGAAGATAAAAAGTTCGTTTTAATTATCTGAGTTTTTTATATTAATAATAATAATAATGGGTAATCAATCATCACAACCGACTAATGATTTCCAGAAACAAGTTTCTCAATTAAAAGAGCAACTTAAATATCAACAACATCGATCAAATATTGATTTACATAAATTACAACAACAAATATATTATACACAACTTAAAATGCAAGAAATGAAACAACAACAATATCAATCACGTCATCAATATCAACAACAACATAATGTTGGAGGTGGAGGTGGTAGTAATATTGGTGGGATTTTATCTAATCCAGAAATTAAATCTCAAATCGCAAATAATCCAGCATTTGGTGTACAAATGATTGATTTAATTTTAAAAGAATATGGTACTCAATTAACTGACCAACAATATAATAAAATTAATGAATATTTAGAAAGAGCAACTAATCAAACTCAACAACAACAAATACAATATCAAAGTAATCAACAACAACAACAACAACAACTGATGGTTCATTCAACTGCGAATATGAATATTAATGATAGATATTTAACCGAAGAAGAACAAGCTAGACGTCAATTCGAAGAAGAACAACAACAAAGAAGACGTCAATTTGAGGAACAACAAAAACGTAGAAAAGCTGAATATATGAATCAATTAAATGCTTTTGAACAGAATAATAATGTTAATTCATATAAATTATTAGGTCTTTCAGCAAATTATACATTAGATGAACTTAAATTAGCTTATCGTAAAAAGGCCATACAAACACATCCAGATAAAGGTGGTAATCCTGAATTATTTGATGCAGTTACCAAGGCTTATTTTTCTTTATTAGAAAAACTTAAAAATAAGGAACAAGATAAACAATATGGTGAATTAAAATCACAATCTAAACAATATATTGAAGATCAAAGCAATGATAAACGTAAAAATGTTAACTTAAAGAATGAGAAATTTAATTTAACAGCTTTCAACAAGATTTTCGAGGAAAATAAGATTGCTGATCCAACAGATAATGGATATGATGAATGGTTAAAGGATGAATCTAGTCAGAAGGAACAACCTAAAATATTTTCCAATAAGTTTAATCTAGATGTCTTTAATTCAACCTTTGAAAACTGGAAAGATGAGGACACTAATTTAAATCGCGAGATTGTTCTTAGGGATGAACCTTCAGCTTTAGTTGCATTTGGTAGAACAGGATACACCGAGTTAGGTGTTGATAAAGTCAATGATTTTAGTAATGCAGAAGGTAGAGGATTGGGTTATACTGATTTAAAACAGGCTTATTCTAAGAACGGGATCATAAATACTAAACAGGTTCAAATGCGTGAATCATATCGTAATATTCAAGAATATGAGAAAGCTAGATCTAAGGTTGAATATAATATGACACCAGAGGATATTAGAAGGGAAGAACTTAAAAAACGAAAAGAAGAAGAGGAAGAAAAGATGAGATTACATCGTGTTCAGCAACGTGATAGTCAACATTTTAATAGTTATAATCGTGTACATCAACTTATGCTTCAGAAGTTAAAGTAGATGTTTTTTTCGTAATGATTATATTAGAAATAGATTTTTTTTTCCGGTAATTCTTCTACTAATCTTAATACTTTGGGATTTACATTTTCATTTTCATTTTCATTTTCATTTTCATTTTCATTTACATTTTCATTTTCATTTCCATTTCCATTTCCATTTCCATTTCCATTTCCATTATTATATAATTTTTTTCTTAATACATTTTTTATTTCGGCTTCAAAATCGTATGTTAATCTTGTAAAGTCTTCTTGTGATAATTTAAGCATAAATTTTGGATGACCTTGATATGTGAATTCTTCGAGAAACTTCGGATACATATAAGGAAAATCTTCATACAAATAATAATAAATACCATTTGTAATAAAATTTTTTAATTGTATTATGATTTCATTAATATCAAAACCACTTCTGTGTAATGTTTTGAGTGATTCAATAGGTTTTGTTTCGTGCATTATATAAAATAAGATACAAGCATATACATATTTTCTATTATCTGTTAATGTTTTATCTTCAAAATCTAAATCCTCATCAGTTACTTTTGAAAGAGTATAATTATATATTGGATTTAATTGTTGTAAATTTTTAGTTTTTTGATGAAATTCAACTGAAATTTCTTCTGATGAAGGTAAACTATTATTTTTTTTATTATTACGTGTATTTATATATCTATTTAAATTATGTGTTCTTGATCCGTGAAAATCAATATCGTGATATATTTCAAATGAAGTCTTACGGTCTTCTGAATGAACAAATGATCGTTCTTTAGATAATCTAAAATTTATTACTGGTGCTGCACAAGAGTTAATGACCTTTATATAATTTATCTGAACAAAAGTAGGTAATAGAATAAAAAAACTTGTTTTTAATTGTTCTAAAATATGTAATTCTTTTAAAGATACACTTTCATTATGTCCAATTGTAAATAATTTAATATATTTCATTATACAATCAATAAAAGCTATATATTTATAAGCTTTATTTTCTAATAATACATTTAAAGCTCTTAATATATCTAAAGCTTTAGCTAGAAAAGCGGGATCATCTAATTTTTTTTTATCTAATAAAAACATATTAATTTTATCATTTTCACCAGTCGGACCATTTACATTTATCTCTCTTATTTTATGCTTTGATTTAGGTAATGTATGTAATAGTAAAGATACAACAAGTAAATCCTTAACCATTCCCATAACAATGGGTTCATATTGACATACTTGTGTGATTTTATCAACAGGAATTGTTGTTTCTTCTGTATGATGATCGAATGATGGATTTATAGATTTATACCACTTCAAACAAGATTCAGGATCAGAAAGAATTTCATTTGCAAAAGGAAAAGGAACATTATATCTAAATTTAAATGGATGATCTGGTAATTTAGATTTTGGTTTTAAATTCTTTTCATTATTAACAGAATGTTCATTATTATCAGAT